>Ga0247837_1003654_pt1 | contig 26437 bp, 19 predicted proteins | sample LaCtaG_2_FD_187115 | JGI IMG/M metagenome (GOLD analysis project Ga0247837, IMG submission 187115) | Freshwater microbial communities from meromictic Lake La Cruz, Castile-La Mancha, Spain - LaCruzMarch2015_14.5m | ecosystem: Environmental > Aquatic > Freshwater > Lake | place: Spain: Castile-La...
CTTTTCAAGAGAATTGTTTTTTAACTCCGTAAAGCATTACTTTAAGTTTGATTAAGTCGGACTTCTCTGATGACCTCGCCCTTTGCCAAGCTGATCTCCTTGCATTCCACCGCCCCCGCAGTCATGTTATACACCACGAGAAACACCACATCTCCCACCACTACCGGCCCACTCATAGACCAAGACGCAGAGGACAGGGGTCTAGCCACTCGTGCTATTTGCCGACCATCGACCGAGTAAGTCATCAAAGTTTGTTTGGTCATCACTATTAGTTGGTTATCGCGGACAACTGCAGTGCTTTCACTTTCCTCTTCCAGTGTCATCGGAAGAGGTGTGAAGGTTTCGGAAATAGGTCTGAAACATTCACAGAGAGTGGTAAAGCCGCCGCACAGATAGAAAGTGTCCTGTAGACTGCAGGGATTGAAGAAGCACCGTGCACTCTTCATGTTGGAGAGAGTCCTCCACTGAGGCTCGTTGAACTGCAGGCTTTCGCAGGCATTTAGCTTCGTGCTCCCACTTCTTCCTCCGAATATGTACACTCTGTGCTCTCTGGAAGCTACGCCTGGGGCCACCCGCGCTTTGCGCAGGTTGGGCAACTGCAGCGCCTCCCCAGGCCCGACAATGTAGGCGTACGATGATGCTGCTTAGTCCCTACCTCCGAACGTCAGCCCTCCACATACGAAGACTCGGCCATCTCCCAGCAAGACAGAAGCAGAACTCTCAGATACTGTGATGTCCGTGTTGAGTCGACACAAAGACTGCCAGCGCCGACTCGGCAGACAGAATTGGAACAGACCTGAGGGACGCACGACAGTCGCTACCGGGGTGGGAGCGTCGGCAGTCCTGTTCTTGAACTCGTATGTAAGCAATCCGCTCAACTTCGTATTCAGATCCAGAAAAGCGAGGCGGTACGTGAAGAGATGCAGAGATTCACTGCCTGGAACAAAGCTGCGCAGGGCACTGGCTAGAGAGTTGCGCAATCGCGGCTGCTCCTCGTAAACAGTGGCCTCGAACTCTGTCAGAGCCTGTGTGATTTCCTGCTCAAGGCGAAGCTTGAGTTTGGAAAGCCGAGCGGCAGTTTCCTTGGCAAAGCAGTTGAGTTGAATAATGAGTTCCTCGACATGTGAGATCAGTTGCTCGAGACAGGTGTCCACAAGGCTGAGATTGGCACGGAGTTGGGCGATGGCTTGGTCCTTGACGTCCAGACGCTCCCTCAAGCGCTCTAAGTATCCAGGCAGCTGGTAGTAGGGGAAGGCTCCGATGGGTAAAGTTTGGTGATTGAACTCCAGCTTCATGTGTTGGCTGAGGCAGTTTAAGCACAAAAAGGTCACTTGGTGGCGACAGGTGCAGAATAGAGTGGAAAGACTGGTTTTGTCAATCGAACAAATGTAGGCATTCATTACCATGGGCTCGAACGACTTGCACAAAGAAGGCAATACGAACTGATCCGTGTCAAATGACAATCTGCTTCTGAACTTTCCAGTACAATAGACTTATTTAGAGCTGGGCTATGCCCTTCATTGCGAACAATGTATATCAAGTGAAACGCTAATCCATATTGCACCACGTCATAATGCTGTTGGTGCTGCTTCTCTCCACCTCAGTTCACGCAGCAGACCTCTGCACTCCGTTCCTCCGCGCTGCCTCGTTGGAAGAGGTGTTGGTGAAGCTGGAAACAGCGGACCTGCCCGATCCCAGCGAGTGTCTGGCTCGCCTGATCGACGCCAATAAGTGGGAAAGCGCTATTGCCCTCAGCTCTCACTATGCCGACAAGAACATTCCGCTCTCAGAGTCTCTCAAGACCAAGGCAGTGGAGTCGAAGAAGAAGGTAGAGAAGCTCTTGCAGGCACTCGATCACAACGCTGCCAAGGTGCAGGTGGTGAGCCCCGCCTTCCAGTGGGCGCAAGCTCCTGATAAGCTCTTCCTGGACATCAAGTTTTCGCACCGCTTCGACTCGCCCGGCTGTCTGGAACTAGCAGACCGCTATGTGAACATCACAGACACTCACCTGCGAGTCGGTGCGCTCTGCACCTACTCCAGCCACCGCATGAAGTATCAGCTGGATGTCGAGTTCTTCGCGCCTGTGAATGCAAGCAACAGCACCTACAGCTTTGCCTCCAAAGGACGCTGTTCCGTAGTTCTGCCTAAGAACGAAACTGCTGCTTGGAGTCTGCCCATGAAGGGAAAGAAACCGCCTAATCTGCAGATCTGGTGGGAAATGAAGGAGCGGTACCAGAAGGCGATGAACAAACTCACAGGTGAGAAGGACGACGACGAACTCCGCGATAAGTCGGGACTAGGCGACCTGCTGGACAACCCCAACGTAGTCATCAAGGATTCCTACGTGAACGGCAAGAAGTATGACAACTCTAAGGAAAGAGAGCACTCGTAGCTAGGCCTGCAGACTTAACTCCTGCTAGGCAGTATGAGTCTCGAGACGTTCATTGACACCCGCTTTGGCGACCCAGTGCTGGCGCTGAGTCTCAACTACGAAGCGGTAGTGTACGGGTCTGCTGTAGGGCGTGTGCTCTACTACAACTTCGACACACAGACGGAGCGAGTGATCAAGGAAGTGTGCGAGGAATGTGTGCGGGGCTTATGGCTCGCCCTGGACTCCACGACCTACGTAGCCATTGGCGACCTCAAGTGCTTAGTGCTGGTGCGCCCAGGCAGCTCTGATATGAACCTGCAACTCATCCACCACGAGCGAGTGCACAGCATTACCAACTGTCCTTACACCCAAGTATTGATGTTTGAAGACAATGTCTGTATAGCAGTGCTAGAGCCACAGAGTGAGTTCGCCTCTTTGGCTGCCCCTGCGTACAGCTGTTCACTCTTTGTGACCAACTTGAACTCCCAAAGCACCAAGATGTTTTCCAGCGGCAAGTTCTCGATGGAGTCGGTATTGCTGGACTTCGACGGAGCGAAGCTGTTGTGGGTGGAGTGGGTTGATGTTGGGCTGCGCTCACTGCATGTCTTTTTCTTCGCCATGAACGAAAATCGCACCCTCCTCTCCGGACTGAAGAATACCTTCGGCGAAATAACCTTCGGCAAGCTACTGAACGACCGCATTCTGTTAGTGCTGAACGGACAGCGCTTCGTGCTGCTGGACATCAACTCCGACAGTCAAGTGGAGCTCTTCCAGACCGGGGACGAAGTAGTGGCAATGACTGCCTTCGTGCAGAACGTGCCTCAGAGGTCCTCACTACAGACCTCGCAGCTGAGGGGCTCGGAAGTGCAGCCTGACTCTATGCTGGGTCTGGAGGAGGAAAGCAAAGCTCGAGCTCAGAACTACAAGTTGATTTGCGTGGCTGTGTGTCAGAACGGGGCAGTGCAGGTCTATGAACACTCCAAGCAGGTCGAGGAAATCCAGTTCTGCGAGTTGCTGGAGTTGACGGCTCGCTACCAGAGAGCGCAGTACTTTTCCATGGGGTACCCCTACATCGTAGCAGCCTACGGCCCCCGCATAGCCCTCAGCACTGACCTCGGCGTGCTCATACTGCGCTCGCGCTACCTGGAGTCCGTCAGCATTTAACTAGTCTGCAATATGCTTTCTACCAGCTTTTTGCGTTCGAACTCCTCCGCAGCTACGAGGAACTGAGAGAGGAGCCGCCCTTCCATCATAGCTTCTATGCCGTAGAGAGTGAGTCCAGTGCGGTGATCAGATACCCGGTCCTGCGGAAAGTTGTAGGTCCGAATTTTCTCAGAGCGGTCTCCCTTGCCTATCTGCAGTTTCCTGTCCGAAGTCTCTCGCTCTCTGCGTTCCTCTGTGATCTGGTGGTAGACTCGGGCGGACAGCACTTGCATGGCCAGGTCCTTGTTCTGGTGCTGAGAGCGAGTGTCCTGGTTCTGAGCCACCAGCCCCGAGGGAATGTGTGTGATTCTGCAGGCACTGTCCGTCTTGTTCACATGCTGGCCACCTGCGCCTTTAGCCCGCATGAACTCCACACGCAGATCTCGCTCATTCAGTTGGAACTCATCAGGGGGAGCCTGTGGCATTACTGCCACGGTTGCTGTGCTGGAGTGGAGGCGACCACTCTTCTCAGTCACTGGGACGCGAATGACCTTGTGCACTCCTGCTTCGTGTCTCAGCTGCTTGTACACTCGCTGTCCGTCCACCTGCAGAATTCCCTCTTTGCACCCTTTGCCGATCTGCATGTCTTTCATCAGACTAATCGTCTTCACGCGCCAGTTCTTGAGTCGGCAGAAGTTAGTGAACATGAACAGCAGGTCTTCTGCGAAGAGCGAACTTTCAGTGCCGCCCACGCCCGGCCGCACTTCCACTAGCACATTCCGCTGGTCGTCCTGCTGGGTAGGCAGGAACAAGTCCAGACACTCGGATTCCACCTCCTTCAGATCTTCCTCAGCTTGACTGATTTCCTCGCTCACCAAGTCCTTCATGTCTCCTTTGCTCATTTCCTCCAACTCGCTCAAACTGGACATCAGCTGCTGTATGCGTGTGTAGAGTTCTGCGTGTGTAGCCAGTTTGCCCTCCTCAATTTGCAGCTGGCTTATCAAATACGGGTTGGGCTTTTCTGAACTGGAAGCCTGCAGCAGTTCCGCAGTGGCCTCTACCTTGCGCTTAGACATGGGCTCGAGTCTGTCCCTGAGACACAGAGTGAGGGGACGGAAGGTATAGCTCCGCACAGCCCTCCACATTAACTAGGTCTAGTGAAGGGCACTTTGAAGCCGCCACCGATCCGCTTCCAGGTCTGGGGCTCTCGCTGCTCTTTATGCGCGACTTCCAGGGCGTGCAAAGCTTCTTCAGCCCGCCGTTGTGTCTCTTGGTACTTCCGCAACTTTTCCACTATGCGGCGCCTACGCTCCAGCTCCAGCTCCTCTTCTCTTTGGCGCTGCCGAGCTAAACGCTGTTCCTCTTGGGCGAGTCTGCGTTCAGCAGTCTCCCGCTGGGCTGCCTCGAGCATAGCCAGTCTGCGCTGTTCCTCTTCTTGCTTGCGCTTTCGCTCTTCTTCTTCCCGGAGACGAGCTGCTTCTTGTTCTCTCAACTCCTGCTCTCGCAACTGCTGTAGCTCTGCTTGCACCTCGCGTTGATCTCTCCAGGCCATCACCTTCATAGGGAAGCCAGACAGTACTGCTCCCTCTACAGTACAATTGAGTTCGTACTGTCCCGGGGCTGCTACAGGGTACCACAGATGGTAGCGTCCGAGTTTCAGCTCCGTCACCTCTGTGCGCACTTTGCCTGTGCTAGAGCTTTGCACGGTGAAGGAAATACGGTTGGATTGGGTGGGATTGCCGAGAAAGTCGCAGAGAGTGAGTACACTGTACCGCTCTTGCACCTCTCCCTTGGAAACTGTACAGCCGAACAGTCCGGCTCCCTCTACACTGCACGAAGGAGCATGGGCTGTCCCTGGCCTCACATCCACCTCTGCACTGGCCAGCACTTCGCCATGGTAATGCACTTTAACAGTCAGTGTTCCTGCTGAGAAAGGCACCAGAGAGCCGTTTAGAACTGTGCAGTCGGTGTTTTCAGTCACCAACACTGGCAGGGAATCACCTCGGTAAGCTGCCGTGATGGTGAGTGGGTGAGGACGATGCCAAGTCGGGTTGCCAAACTTGTCTTTGGCTGTGATTGAGATGTGGAGGGTATCTCCTGCAGTGCACACTCGATCAGGCACTTCCACTTGGCATTTCGCTGGGTCCAAAATGCCTGGGTACACTGTCACAAGAAAGCTGTCTTTGGTGAAGAGATCCACTATATCGACACTGCCGTCTTCAGTGGACAAATCTTGAAAGGTGACGGGGACTAGATGTCCCTTAGCCTGGAGAGAGAGGGAAAAAGTGCCGCTTTTCTGTAAGTGAACTCGAAGTCGATATCGGCCCGAGCCTTGGTCTTCAAGGACAGTTCGGGCGCTGGCAGCCGGAGTCAAAAGTGCTGAAACTTCAGCCAGCGTGAGTTGACTTTCCTTGTCACACTCATTTCCATACTGGTCCTCACACACTAAAGCCACACTCAAACCTTGGCCCGCGTGCAACACCTACTTGCCTCTCACCACATTCTCCGCACTGCCTGCCACCTCCGTCACCAGCAAACTGCCTCGACACGTCATGGCTTCCCTCGGTCCTACTGTCACCGCTACACTTCTCAAAGGCTGGTTGTTGCAAAACACATACACTTCGTAGTGGTCTGCTTTAACTGCCCGCACAGACAACTCGTATCTGTTACTTTCCCAGTAACACTCAGCTTCCGCATCCTTCGATACGAATCCGTCCGTATCCACTATAGCTGCAGATACCCGCTCCCCAGGAGCAGTGAGGAACACACCGTCTCGATCTCGAAGGTGAAGTACTCCAATGGCTCGCTTACCTGCGGGAATGCGCTCCACACCCAGTCCAGTAACGAAGCACTCCGAGGCTGTAGCGTGTCGCAGCGAAATCAAGAAGCTTTCCCGCATGCAGCGAATATCACGCACATCTTTGGCTTTCAAGGCAGTGACGAGTGTGGGTTTGCGCACAGAGGCAGTTGACTCTAGGTCTTCCACCAGTCCCCAGCTATACACATGTCCAGAGTCTGTGACAGCCAGCACTTGCGCCTTCGTGCACGCCAACAGCAGAGTTTTGAAAACTCTACCAAGGTCCTTCACTAACACAGGAGAACTCGCTGAGGCCGTGCCTCCGTTGCCCAGTTGACCCACATTGCCCAGTCCAAACGTGTACACATCATACTGGCTGGTCACAGCACTGGAGAACTCCTCGCCACAGCAAGCCAGAGCCACTTCTGCCAAGCCTCTCACCTGTTGCGGCATTCTCTCATCTCTGTCGTGGCCCAGCCCCAACTGACCACAAGAGTTCGACCCTGCACTCCACAGCTGTCCATTCGCACACACAAAGAGAGTGTGCGCACCTCCACAGGATACTTGTGTCACCCCTTGAAGAGCTGAAACCAGGCCTAGGTCTGCCTTCGTGGCCGCTAGTCCTCGGCCCAGTTGGCCGCAGCTATTCCAGCCACAGGTTTGAGCCTGTCCTGTTGAAGTAACGAAGACAGTGTGGCCGAAACCTGCGGCCACTCCTTTCACTGCAAACTGCAGCGGCACCAAAGTGGGCTGAGATACTTCTGGGCTAGGGAGACAGCATTGGCCCAGGGCGTTAGCGCCCCAGGCATAGACAGCTCCACTTCTGCAGAGTACCAATGAGTGCGCGCCTCCACAGGCCACACCGTATGTCTGCTTGCCAACTAAAGTAGGCACGATAGTGGGCTGCGAAGGACTGCCGTCCACTCCGCATTGCTGGTGCGAGTTGTCTCCCCACACAAACACCTCTCCAGAGTCAGTGACAGCCACTACATGGCCCACTCCACAACTCAGGTCAGCGAAGTGCACTCCTGCTAGGGCCTCCACAGGCCGCGGCCTCACATGTTGTCCCCACTCCAGAGTGGAGGACCTGTCCGCTGTGCCCTGCAAGCTCTCTACCAGTGCTTGCAGAGTGGCGTCGTTTTTCGATAAAGCAAGTGCAATTTGAGCGTAGTACGCGGCTTCTTTTGGCAGACGTAGTTCAGCTAATGCAGAAGCCAAGCGAAAATAGGTCTTGGTCCAGCTGGGTGCTACTGCTAAGCAGCGCAGAGCGTCCTGCAGAGCAAGGCCAGGCTGAGCTAGTTTGAGGTAGGCTGCACTGCGGTTGCTGAGCAGGGCAGAGTTGTCAGGGTCGTAGTGCAGAGCCTTGGAGTAGAACTTGCTGGCGAGTCGGAACTTGCCCTCTGCGTAGTGCTGGTTGCCCAGCGCTTTGGTCTTCTCCAACGCAGAAGCCCCACTCCCCATGCTAGTTAGTACATCTCAGAGTGGTGTTTCCTTTGATAGACTTGTGGCAAGCACACAAAGGCCTTATAATGGGAAACAAAGTGGGCGTGCACCACCTTTCCGAACCTCTGTTCACTGTGGCTCGGGACCAGTCTGCAGGCTTGTTCCGCATGTCTGCGAAAGCTCACAGCGGGTCCTTCGCCTATCTGGGCTACGGCTCTATGAGGTCTTGCATCTTTGCATTCGCTGCAGTGCTGCTGGGAGTCAATCCCTTCTTCATGCCCAGAATTGTTAGTCGCTTGGGACTGGTGCCTGGCTTCCTGGCTATTTGTGTGGCTGGTTTTGCCATGCTGTTCCTGAGCAAAATCCTGGCCAAAGTGCGAGACGAAGTGTGCCGCAATACCTACGGCGGCGTCGTGGAAAAGCAGTACGGCAAGCTGGCCCAGTACCTCATCGAAATCCTCATCCTGGCCTACTCGCTAGCCCAGATGACGTTTCACCAGATGTGTCTAAGCAAGTTGGTGTGCAGCTTCCTCGAGTGGGTGGTGGGCACGAACTGGCTCGTAGCAGAAGCCGCCATTGCAGTGATCAACGTGGTGGTTGTACTGCCCTGCACCCTCTACATCCACCACCTCACTGAAATGAAGTACATTCTGTCGGTCCCAGTCATCAGCGCTCTCTTCATGGTCGTGCTTATCCTTGTCCGCGCTCCTACCCATATCTCCACGCACGGCCAGTCAATGCAAACCTTCAAAGTCTCCAACTTTTCCATCGTGAGTTGGGAAGCGCTGGCTGAACTCCTACTAGCTCTCGACTGTTCGCGATTTGTGCTGATCGTTTCGTACGAACTGACCGGCTACTCCTATCGACGGATCACGAAGATACTGGACAAGAGCTACGGACTGGCACTGATAATGTACCTCATCATTGGCTGTCTCGGCTACGTAGCCTTCGTAGGCTCCACGCCTGACTGGATGCTGGTGGACGAGAGTCTCTCCCCTGTGTCGGACTGGGGCTCAGGCACTCTCCGAGTCCTATACATTCTGACTCTGCTGGTTACTTTGCCGCTCAATATGATTCCTGCAAGACTCAGCCTGCTGCACTTGACCACTGGCACCACCACGCACCCTACTAACAAGCAGTTTATGTTCGCTACTGTGGCCATCCTGGCCTTCACAGTGGTGTTTTGCGTCTTCTGGTACGAAACGCTCTACTACTTCTCGTCCTTCGCTCTGGTAGTGATCCTGGCCTGCTGTCTCCCCAGTAAGTATCACCCAGCCTTCATTTACCAGAACCTGCCCTACCAGCACGAAGGCTATGTGGCCGTGCTCAGTGCTTTGTTCATGGCGCTTACGCTCGTGGCTCTGCTGGGACTGTGGTCTTTGGTGGAGATTTCAAGTAAGGTGAAGGTTAGCTAGTAATGGATTTAGTTTAATCCTCCAACTCCACTGCCTTCGCATAATCCCCAGCGGCTAGTTCCGCTTCTCCGAGACCTTCATAACAACATGCCCTGTACAAATACGCTTTGGCACTCCTCGGGTCCAGCCCTATGGCCTCTGTGAAGTCCTCCACGGCTTTGGCGTAGTCTCCATTGCGCTGATAGGTCAAGCCTCTGCTCAGCCAAGCATGCAAATCGATGGAGTCAATGTCCAGAGCTCGAGTATAGTCAGTGACAGCGGCAGAGTAGCGAGAGAGCTGGCTCCAGCAGTACCCTCGATTGCACAGTGCTGCCCCAGTGACCTCTCCCAGCTGCAGCTCTCCTGTGAAGTCCCTGGCTGCCAACTGCCACTTGCCCTGCTTCAGGAGGGCCAGGCCTCTGTTGGCGTGCACTGCTGCGCTGCGTCCGCCTCGCTCCTCTGCTCTCGTGAAGTCCTCCACTGCCTCTTCCAGTCTCCCCAGGTCCAGAAGACAGCAGCCCCTGTCTAGCCAACAAGCAGGGTCGGAAGGACTGAGCTGCAAAGCCTTCGTGAAGTCTGGCAGGGCGTCTGCAGGTCGCTGGGCCTGGCTGTAGACCTGGGCCCTGGCTGAGTAGGCAGGTGCAAAGGAGGGGTTCAGGGAAAGGCTGAAGGAGAGGGAAGACAGTGCAGAAGCCAGGTCTTGCATTCGAACTGCAAGTACACCCAGGTGGTAGTGGGCTTCGAAGTCGTCCTGCCTCTTCTTCACGCACTCTCTGAAGTCTTTCTCTGCTTCTTCCAGCTGTCCGAGCTTTTCCCACGCCCAGCCTCGGTTGAACCTCGCCTTCGCATGCTTTTCCTCCATCTCCAGCACTCGGGTGAAATCCTGTACTGCTTCTTCCAGCTCTCCTGAAAGGCTGTAGGCCAGTCCTCTGCCGTGGTAGAACTCTGGATTGCGAGGGTCGAGAAGTAGAGCCTGACTGAAATTACTCACAGCCTGGGAGTAAGCACCCTGTGCGGAAAGCACTAAAGCCCGGTTGTACAGTGGGTAAGGATTAGTGGGGTCGAGAGTGATTGCGTGACTGTAGTCCGCCACTGCTTTCTCCACATAGCCCAGCTTGCCAAGTGCGTACCCTCGATTGAATGCAGCTTTGAAGTGAGCAGGGCTGATTTTCAGCACTTCCGTGTAAAAGCGCACAGCTGTGACAAAGTCGCCTTTCTTGCGAGCTGTGAGTCCTTTGTGGAAGAGGAAGTCTGCGTTGGTGGAAGTGGGGAGGAGTGGCTCTGTAGGAACAGGCACAAGGACAGCTACAGTGGGAGTGGAAAGTTGAGGGACAGGGAAGGGCTCTTCCTTGATTTCCGACTCTTCTCTGTGCTCCTTCTTCAACGCAGCGTTATAGTCCTCGAGCGCCTGGGTGAAATCTCCCTTGCGATTGAAGCAAGCGCCTCGTGCATACCTCGCCTGCACGTGTCCAGGGTCCGCAGCCAGTGCCGAAGTGAAGTCTGCAATCGCTGCTTCCAAGTTATCCAGACGTTCATGTGCAGTGCCACGCAAGTAGAGAGCAGGCAGGTGAGCAGGACTGAGGTGCAGGAGCGAGTCGCAGTCAGCCACAGCCGTTCTCATTTGGTTCAGTTTGAAGTGGGTTACAGCCTTCACAAAGAGCGTCACGCGTCTGTCTGCCCGCTCTCCGAGCTTTTTCCCACAGCGCTCTGCTAGTTCTTCCAAAGTGAGGCCTCCTTTTCCCTTCCGCTCCTGCAGGACGAGTCTCTTTTTCTGAAAAGCCTCACTCAGTGTGTCAGCGTCCATTCTGGATTTATGGCTAGACTAGGCTGGAGTTGACAGTGCGGCCTTGGATAGTTTCTAGGGCGCAGTAGAGTCTGGCGAGCAGTTGGAAGGAGGACCCGATGATCCTCATAGGCGAGTGGTCGGACACGAGGAAAAGGTAGAAGTAGCGGTTGGCGGACCTCAGCTCCGTCCTGTCTAGCTTGTGCAGTGCTAGGCTACCCTCAATTTCCCCGGCGTCCACATAAATCAGGTTCTTCTCTGTCAGCAGCACTGCCGCTGTGTCGCTTACCTCGGTGAAATAAATCAAGTTGCCGTTCAGCTCCCCAGGACACAGTCTCAGCACGACTTGGGCTCTTGCTAGTGCCTCGTTGTAAGTCTCTACTTCCCTCCTTGCTCGTATCTGTCGTGGGAATCGGACTCTGCCTAGGGGCTTCGCAATGGCTCCGAGCGTGCTGGCTTGAGTGGCCACTGAGGAGGTCACAGAGGTGCTGAGACGTAGGACGGCTGCTAGGGGGGCCACAGCTGCTCCGAAAACCCCTGTGCCCACTCCGCGAAAGAAACCCGACACTCCCCCGGTCTGAGCGCCCTTCCACGGCTTGACGAACACTCCTGCGACTCCCTCCGTCAGCTCCACCACACTGCCAGTCACTCCCTTGTACAGTCCCACCACCACGTTATCTGACCTCAAGTCCGCAGTCTCCGTGTCTCCCCCAGCCTTCCTCATCAGTGTGTATAAACTGCCGGTTACCTTCGACACACTGCCCACACTGCCGGTTATCACTCCACTCACCAATGACTTCACTCCCTTGCCTACACCCTGGGCGAAGTCTTGAGGAGACTTCATCAGTCCTTTGATAGGCTGGCTGAAGAACTCGAATACGCCTGTGCCCAGCTTGTCTATTAGTCCGAGAGGGTTACCCAGCAAATCCGAAGACCCGAGCAGCTTGTAGAACTGCAAAATGCCTTGACTTGTGTACTGCTGTCTAATCACTTCCAACATACTCCCCAACGTCTGGAAGCTGTTGACCACAATAATCGAGCTGAACCCAAGCGGCGCTTCGGTCACGTCAATGATAGCCGCAGCGTATCGAGCCAAGTCTCCCAGTTGGTCTGCAGTGCCCAGGTCGAGGAACGACGAATCAGTGGAGCCTGCTCGCAAGGTGATAGTGACCTTCATAGCAGCCAAGTTCAGACTTTGATAGAAGGTCTTTTGAGAAAGATGGGGAGCAGGGCGCAGAGGGTTGACAGGTTGGAGGTCAGGAGAAGAGGGCGAGGGGGCTGGGGGGCGGAACAGGCGGTGTACCTGAGAGGAAAGGTGCAAGGAAGTGAGTACGAAGGGCTGATGCAAGTTGAGGAACATCTCTTGGAGCTGCACAGCCACGTACTCCACTCGAGTGAACACCTTTCGCTCGCCAGCTTCCCCGCTCCTTTCCATGCTGTCCACCACTACTTGTATTTGAGCGAACGGCACCACGCCCTCCTGTTCCTTGCACCCGAACACTACAGGCCACTCGCCCTTGCCCGCCTTCATGTCATCCACCTGAGCTTTGCCTACGTTCCCTCCTATGGTCTGCTTCGTGTATAGCACTTCCTCCTTCACTCCCTGCCGATATTGATAGTATAAAAACACGTCGCTGAAGGAGCCTAGTACTACTTCTTTCTGAGAACTGTCATGGAGACTCAACTCGAAGTGAGGGACGATGAGGGCGAAGTTCCAACTTTGGCTCTGGCTTGCTGCAGGAATCAGCACAGTAACTGGAGGCTTGTAGCCGAAATCCAGGTGTTCGCGCAGACGAACAAGTCGAGTGTTGCCTGAAGGCTCGATCGAGACCTCTATTCTGCCGAGGAGAGTCTTGAAGGTCTTGAGTTTGTCGAAGGAGTAGAACTGACAGTGCTTGGGGATGGTGAGTTCCACTCGCTTGAGAGCTGACAAGTGGTTGGTGTAGGCGTACGGCACTGTCTGGCCTGACAACACAGTGTGCACAGTGTCAGCCCCGCACCCCTCCTGCCTCATTCCCACCGCCACACTACTCTCATTCCTCACCTCTATTTCCGGCTGTTCCGGAGGTGTGAAGTGGATGAACACAGCTGCTTGGTTGGCGGTGGAGACGGAGGCTGAGACGTAGAGCTGAAAGCCGTTGGAACTACTAGGACGCCACCACTCACTTCCAGAACTCCGAATAGAGCTTTTAAAGCATAGTTGGAATGTTTCTATTTCATCTAGACTGAAGGAACTGGACCAGTTTTCCCCGTCTGTGCCTATTTGAACGTGTTTATCGAACAGGCCGTTTTCGAACTGGTAGGAGTAGGACTGGCTGGTATAGATTTCCAGGGTCTTCGAGCCCTGGGACTGCTTGAGGAAAATGGGAAACGGCAGGGAGCTGGAGAGGAGATAGCGAGGGTAGATGTGCAGCAGAGTGCTTTTCAGCACAGGCCAAGTGCCAGCATCGAGCAACACTCCGAAGTGCCTTTCCACCCGAGCCAAGCTGCCCTCCTTCGCAGGGAACTGCACCACTACGAGTCCCGCCACTCCCCTGGAAGTGATGTTGAACTCATTGGACCAGTCGGAAGCGGCTCCGTCCTTGCTGTCCTTGACTCGCATTTGCAGAGTCTTCTTGTTGCACTTCACCATGCCAGAGGAGCGCGCTGGCAGGTGAAGTCCTCCTTTCTTGCCTGTGAACTCAAGGAAGTGGTCTGTGTGGTTGATGATCCAGTATTGGGAGTACACCTGCACTAGTAACCCCCCGAACTGCTCCTCTGTCACCTCTCCCCACTCCATCGTCCTGCTCCCTCGGTAACCTTGCGCTGTCTCTACCGTCACTTTGTCGGCGGGGAGTTCCCCGGTCATGCGGTAGTGGGCTACGGCGCTGCCCCACTCCAGCATCTCTGGCTTCGTTCCGCTCTCACCCGTCTTCATGCTCACAGTCCACCGGAAGCAGCTCCCCTCCCTGGTGCCACTCACGTGGAACAGACGGGCTTCCTGTCCCGGCTCAATGGCAGTTTCGATACCTGTGCTGATGTGAGTGACCAGCAGCCGAGCAGGGAAGCAGTTGACAATAGTGAGTGGAGGGTTCAGGAGAATATTCAATTGGAGATGAGTCTGCTTGCGCATGCCCGAAGCCTTGGACACCCAGCAGCGGTCCAGCATGACCGTGTAGTCCCTGTCCAGATGCACAGGTCCAGTAGTGGTCAAGAGAGGAACGAGGATGCCGTTGATGGTCTGCAGGTAGAGTGGAGAGGCAGAGGCGAGCCAGGTCGTAGGCAGGGTCTGCATCGAAGCGGCAGGGACTGTGCGAGTTTCCCCGTCACGCTCGATAGTCACAAGGAAGGAGGAGTTGTTGATCAGCTTGACTTTGCTTTCAATAGACACCACTGTCTTTTGCGGCCTCGTCTTCACCTCCACAAACAACCCACTAAGGTCCTTTTCCCCTCGGCCATAGGCGTAGCGTCCAGCCGCTCCAATGGATATGCCTCTGATAGGGACTTTGTCTAGTTGCAGTCCTAGTCTCAAAGGCAGGTACGGGGCGTTGAGGAGAGGCGATACAACGGTGGCTGGAGGGACGGGCAGGGTCTGGGAAGTGCTGGGGTCGATTTGGAAGTGGCACTGGTCTTCTGTGGCGCGGGAGCCTTCCAGCCACACTTCGAAGGGCACGCCAGTGTGGTTCTTCACTTTGATTCCCCACTGAAGTATGATAGATGAAGTCCTGGCGAGTCCTTCCTCTCGCTCTCTCCACCCCTCCGCCTTCCTCCACAGACTCATAGTCCTTTCCACCATCCCGTAAGTCACATTTACTCGCACAGCCTCTTCCTTCCCTCCGCCTGCCCTCATTTGGCCACTCATCACTCCTAGTTCCTGGAACTCCAGCCTTCTTTTTCCTTGGCCTGAGCCGTCCTGTCCAGGCGCGGGGTGGATTTCCACCTCGAAAGGGTTGTATTCCACTACTGGTTCCCAGATGGAAATGGAATGGTGGTAGTACAGCAGCTCTGCAGCCCCTGCTATGAGGAGGGAAGAGGCACTGGCCTGCAGACACCCACTGGAACTCAGACTGCTGATGCAGAGCTTGAGGTAGGGAGAAGGGTGGGAAGTGAAGTCGTCGTAAAGGAGCAGGGAAAGGAGTTCACATTTGAAGGACACTGCAACCGCAGCGGGAAGGGGTATTGGAGCCAAACTGGGCAGAGAGAAAGGCGCAGGCCCCAGGTCTGGACGGAAGTTGCCCCACAACGCTCTGAAAAAGAGCCAGTCCCTGACTCCCAGCACGACTTCCACTGCCTCCACACTGACTTCCACCCTGCTTTCCGTGCCCAGTCGCTCGTAATAGCCGCCCAACCTCACAGGCTTCACTAACTCATCCTTGTCTCCCAGGCCCCACACTTCCCCCTCCCGCACATGTCCGACCTTCGCGCCTACCCTGCTGACTTCTACAACTCCCGTCTCTTCTCGCTGGGTTCCCGGGCTTTCGTTGAGAGTGTAGAGGAAGGCGGTTTCAGTAGAGAACGCCAGCAGCTTGGATATTTGGGAAAGCGGGTCTATGGGAATCCATAGGTCCAGGCGGGCCAGAGACACAGTGACTTTCCAGGACTTAGCGGGCGTATCAAAGGAGCTGAATAGGTCTTTTCTCCAGGGAGACAGGGAAAAGGCAGGCAGTGGCAAAGAGGCGAGGGCCTGCAGCGTGGTCGTGTTGATTATTACTCGGTAGTGGTCGAGAGCAACTGATAAAGTGAGTGTTGAGGCCGAGGGTATGTAGCTGAGGTGAAGATGTATGTCGAGGTTCAGGTCTCGCGGGGCGGACTGGGTGTAAAGCCTTTTAATCTCTTCCTGAGTCAATGTATCTTCAGTGATTTTCTCCAGTTCCAACCATCTCCTGGCCTTCTCCTCAGTCCTGCCTGCTCCCGCCCTACCGCCCACCTTTCTCCACTGCGTTTCGTTCCTCAAATCCTCCATCACGACTGAGCCCACTCTCCAGTCCACCACTCGGTTGCCTTGTTCAGTCGCAGCAGACACAAACTGCAGGCCAGCCAACTGAACCCGGAACAGAGGGGAAGTGGTCAGCAGAGTCAACGAGGACTGGTGGATGTTACAATGGAAGTGATGCGAGGGAGAGGGGAGACAGGGCAGGACAGGCAGGGAGGGCAGGAAGGGACGCAGGCGGGAGTGCAGAGAGCTCAGGAGAGAGAGCTGGGAGGAGGACAGAGTCACAGCCATCAAGCCCCACTCCCCCTCGACTACCAGAGCGGGCTGTTTATCGTCTCTTTCCACTCTTCTTTTCACATGCACCTCTAACTTCGAGGGTTTGAACACCTGCTCCAGTCCCGCTTTCCGCCACTTCCCAATGCTTTCTAAGCGACTCAGTGTCGCGATTTCCATGTTGTCCAGTTCGATGTGGAGCCAGTCGTATAAAGTCGGAGACAGTGCGAGAGCCGACGGCTGCGACTTCGCTTGCTTCGCTAACAAACTCGCAGCCTTCACTTTCCCCAAGTCCAGCACGAGAATGTCATTCGAGGACGTTAGTGCCAGCGGGAAAAAGACACAGGGCGCTGCAAGGTCCACTGTGACATCAAAGGAGTGATAGGGACTTTCCAGCGCCACGCCAGGCACTAGCAGTGCTTTGCCCAGTTCTACGTACTTGTCCACTCTGGACTTCGCGACCTGCGTGGTGAGCAGGTCCTCTTGCCCAGCCACTGCTTCTGAGCACTGTGCGGCCACTGCGGAGAGGGTTTCGAGGTTCGCTACGAAGACGAGCTGGTCGCATTGAGGGATTGTCAGCTTGGTGACGTCTGGGAGAGTCTTGTCCAGGGTCATTTGCACTCTGCCGGATTCCACTATATGTGGGTACAGTGGACTGTGCTTGAACTCGTCTCGGATCAGGAACTTGCTGAGTTGGAGTTTGAGTGCGAAGCCAACAACCGCCCTCACAGACAGCTCCAGCACGAACTGGTTCATCCAAAAGTCCAGCAGTGCACTGGTGGAATTAAGGAGAGTGAAGGTATATTCAGGCACTCGTAGCATCAGCACTACTCGCACGTACCCAGTTTCATCACCTCCCTCTTCACCCTCTCTCACTCGTGCAAAGACTTTGACCTCTTCCATCACTCTCGCCTGTCGGGTGCGTATTCCCTCGATTTGCACGCGCACTGCTTCCATTTCCCTCCTTCTTTGCTCGTCCTTGATGTTCCTTTCCGCATTGCTTTCTCCCAGTCCGATCAGCATTTTCATCTTCGAGAGTTTCCCTTCCTTGGTCGGAGTGGTCAGCAGGGCCAATTTCGCCTCTGATAGTCGCTCTTCTTCATTCAGTTTGGCTTCAATTCGAGCTGCTTGTCGCATGCGCACGATTTCATCATACGAGCGAGATGACTCCAAAGCCTGAAGCGAGGGATAGAGTGCAGTGGCTTCCATGCGCTGATTAAGGTCGAGGAACTGCTTATAACGGATGTAGAGGGCTCTGTACGACAGTCCCTGCTCAGTAGTGAAGGGTTGATTCGGCGTTTCTGAGAGAACTCCTTTTTGGAAGTTGCTGTACTCTTCCCAATATCTCGTCATTTTCACCAACAGTGTGGCCTGCGACGTTTCGAACGCGCACCTTAAAGGGTACTCGCGATCCCCAAGCACCAAGTTGAGTGCAATTTGCGGCACTGCCTTATTCCTGGGGTTCTGGTTTATCTCGAAGTCGGCGGTGACTTTGACAGGACTGAGCAAGAACTTGTGGGGGAAGGGGAAGCGCTGCTCCGTCTCCTCTCGAGCGAAGCGCTTGAACTCCTGCTCGTCACTTTCGTCAGTCCCGAACTGCAGTGCAGCTTTACACGTGGCTCCATAGTCCAGAAATACACTCAAGCCTTCGACTTGCACTTTCTTGTAGTTTATTTCGCTGTCCGCAGTGAACGCTTTGATCCACTCCCTGTTGCAGGAAATCGCCTCGAGTCGGTTCAATATCAGCCCGATAGAGAAAGTCTCATTGGCGCTTTCTTGGTCTTCGTATCGCACGTACACGCCTGAGACTGTGACTTGCAGGTTGTTGATTACCTTCCTCATCACTCCGCTGGTGTAGTCGGCGGTCTCCGCCGCACTGGGAGCCAGAGAAATCAGCTCGAAAACTGAGAGTTGCGCGGTTTTGTCTCTTTGAGCGTTTTCGAGGGCGGTCGCAGGACTCCACTGCGCCTTGGGTCTAGGTGCCACGTATAGGGACACGCCTTCTATCTCCAAGCGCATAGGCGTGAGACTGAGTGAAGTCCAGGGAATGTGCACGAAGATCTTGGTAATGAAGCCCTGCCTGATGACGAAGGGCAGTGCAAAGCGGTCCAAAGCGTCCTGCCGCACCTTCACAGGCCCGAGCTGCACAGTTCCGTTGTAAATGGACAGGTCCAGTCGGTCCTGATCAACGCCCTCCAGCCAGTCACCCAATACCTTGTTGAGGACACTAGCTACTAACGTATTCATTATCTACAGATAGCTGGCGGACTTCCTAATGATTCCTGCGCAGTTAGTGGAGGATTATGAAGTCATAGGACTCATCGGAAAGGGCGCCTTTTCTCAAGTGTATTCAGCCATTCACAAGCGGTCCAACGCTCGAGTGGCTCTCAAGCTCACGCAACTCGAATCTGCATCCGCTCTTGACGCAGAGTCGCAAATCCTCAACTTCAAAGGCCGTCCAGCGGGTGTGCCCAAATTGGTAAGTCAGCTAGTGTGTGGAAGTCTGCGAATGACAGTACTGGAGCTGCTGGGTGAGTCCTTCTTTGACATGATGCAGAAGAGAAGAACACCCTTGCCGCTGGACTTAGTGGTGAAGGGGTTGTATGACGGACTAAAGGTGCTGAAATGGCTCCACAAGAAGGGCTTTGTGCACCGAGACGTGAAGCCTGACAACTTGCTGCTAGGCTGCGGAGACAACTCGCATCAAACTTATCTCATAGACTATTCCGAGTCCAGGCCATTTCGCAACCAAGCTAGTTTCGACTCACTCGTGGGCAGTCCCTACTTCGCCTCTCTCAATGTATTGCAGGACGGAGAGGAGGGTCCTGGGGATGACGTGGAAGGACTCCTGTGCTCGATGGTCTATCTACTGCAGGGGAATCTCCCCTGGATGGGGATCGTGGAGGTCGACCCGGACAGGCTGCGGAAACTGGTGAGGACGAAGAAAGAAGCGACCACTCCAGCACAGCTTTGCAAGAAAGCGCCTAGTGAGTTCGAAGCCATTTTTCTGCATATACGCAGTCTGCAGCCGCTTGCACTGCCTGACTACTCTCTCCTGTTCTCCTTCACCAAGGCACTGGCCAAACGCATCTCCCTGGACCTGAAACCTGCTCTCCGGGTGCACAGTCAACATATGAAGAAGCGAGGGTCGTTCTGTGCCACAGGCTCAGAGACGATAAATCCAGCCGCGCGCTCCAGCAGCATGCGGCACTACGCCGGTAAGAACAAGCTCTGTCCTGAAAGCGGAATAGTGCCAGGCACCGAGGAAAGCAAAGAAACCGAAGAAGTGAACACAGAGGACATCCCCACTCTCGTGTCTGCCAAACTGCCTTCGTTCACTTCTCGAGTCTTGACAGAACTGCTGCGCAGACGCATGCTGCGAAGGAAGATAGGACTGTAACTGGGTAAAATGTCCTGGAAACTGCTGCACCAGCACTTCCCCAAGCTCAACGGCTGGGAGTTGAGGGAAGCAGAGCTTTGCCAGGCTCTTAGATCGCTGGGCACCTACCCCTCTCCGCCGCCTCCCTTCTTTATGCATCTCCAGTCCCACCTCTGTCCTTCGCCCCTATCGCACTCCCGTCTTCGCCGCTTTCTGCACACACTGAACTTCTCCTCCCCCACTCACTTCCTGTGGACGTCTCTGCAGGGCCTGGAGCAACTCCGCGACCCTATGAAGCCTCAGTGGAAGTTCGGCAGAGGGGAGAAGTTGGACCTGCTCCTGGCCATTCGACCGCTGCTCGGGAAGCCTGGGTACGAGCAACTGACCCAGGAAATGACTGCAGCCTTGGCCAATGACCTGCTGGTATGTACAGAAGTCCTCTCTGGGGCGGAATCTCTGGCCCTACTTATTGCTTTCTCGCCGCTGCCTGCAGAGCTGCCGGAGTCTTTGGGCACGCTGCTGGAACTTGCAGCTGCGCAGGTGATTAACTACTGTGCGTCCCTCAGTCCCTCCTCTCTGCGTCTCCTACACACTACCTCTAGTGACGAGTTATTGAAAGCGGTTATAGACACAGCAGTAAATTCCTCGCAAACGCGTCAAGAATAGAAAGGGATATAGTTCTATTCGCTCTGGGAAGTAGCTAAAGCGTAGAGTCGAGGAAAGCTATGTAGAAATTACAGAAATCTGCGAGAATAAAGACATGACACGGACAGAGCAGTGTACAGCAGGGGGAAGCATGCGACAGTACTCAGGTTTGTTGAAGCTTTTGGCACTTATTGGCACTATGTAGGAATAATTGATATGGCGAGCTTCGATGGCATGTTCACCGGCCTGCGCGACCCCACCGAGCAGCTGCTCTTCCAGCTTTCCTTCTACGAGTCCTTCGTGTCCAGTCTGTCTCTCAAGTTTGGTCAAATGGAGAAGCAGTGCTACCGAGCAGGTAACCAGCCCTGCGTCTCCATGCACGACTCAATTCGTTTACAGTCCGCCGCTCTAGACAGGCAGAAGCGACGGACAGAGCACGAGTTAGTGGCGCAGTGCAGACTGCAGGCGCTAGTGCCTCGGTCTGAGGGCGCTTTGGGACAATGGCTGCTCGACACTCCACAATGTGCGAAGCCGCACGTGGAGAGGTACTTGCTGCTGGTGCAGAAAGAAGCGAAGCTGCTCACTGACGCGCAGGAAAAACTTCTAAGCTTCACGTACTAGCCATAATACTAGTTGAAGGGAATGGACAAACTGCCTGCGCTCAAGTGCTTGAGTCAGTACAAAAAAGCCGAATTGATGTATTCACGGGGTCTGGAAACCAGGGTCTTTCTTGTCTCCGATGGAGCTCAGTCTTGGGTGCTCAAAATATACACCCATGATAGCTGGATCTCTCGAGAAATGCACAACCCGGAGGCCCAGCTGCACCAGTCTCTGCGCCATCACACCATTTGTCCTGTCCTCGCCTACCACCTGGAAGAGCTCGACCATTCCTTCTACCTTGTTATCGTCGAGTACAAGATGGACATTGACTTAGACGCAGAGGCGAAGAAGCGACTCAAAGAAAGAAGGGGGTGGACAGCATTAGAGTTGGAGAGCGCTTGGAGTGAACTAGTGAGTGGCTTTGCTTACGCACAAGAGCAGCGAATAGCACACCGAGACATCAAACCCGCCAACTTGTTTCTGCACAATGGCAGATTTATGATCGGAGACTTCGGCAGTGCAAGGATATATGAAGCCAGATACAAGGGAGAACCACAGCTTCAGACCTTCGCAGGCACTCTGCAGTTCCTGAGTCCTGAGCTATCCTCGGAAATGCAAGACTTGAAGAAAAGAGGACTGGGGGTCAAAAGAATCCAATACGATGCGTACCGCTCGGATGTGTATTCGCTTGCACTGAGTCTGCTCTATTTGGTATTTCCGGACCAGGCTGGCAAGCTCAGAATCCACTCAGAGACTCAAGCTCTTATAGACCAGTTTCCGATTTCCCCTGCTCTTATCCCTCTGTTTCGCAGTATGCTGGCCTTGGCACCCAGTGACCGTCCTGATTTCCTGCAGCTTCAGCAGCACTTGGGACCTTTATTGTCGATACGGCAGCCTCTGGGACCTTCGTTATCGACACCGCAGATGCAGCAGGAGTCAGAAACACTTCAGTTCATCAATATGCTCTCCATAACCGCAAATCACACCTTATCCTGTGAGCAACTGAGTGAGTTGCCGCAGCCGAGTTTCGACTCTTCCGATTCAACATCACAGGAAGCTATACTCCCTGCACGGAAGCAACTCCCTACTATAATGGCAAACTACAGCAAAACTGCTCTCACCATGACTTGTGTAGTATGCGGGCAGGAAACTCCTCTGAGGCAACTGAAGTGCTTGAGACATAGCTTGTGTGGACAGAAATGCACGAGCCGGCTGGAAGTGCTGCGTATGCGAGGACTGGGCAAGCAGGAGTGCTTTGTGTGCTCAGGCAGCACCTGGGCAGAGCAAATAAAGGAACTGACCGAGTCCCTACTGCCAGTGGCGCACTGCCACCACTGTGGCTCCCACCCTCTCTCCATGCACTCCCTGCTGTACCTCCTGTGCGGAGGCAGTCTGCACCTCCTTTGCTCGAAGTCCTGTCTCAAGTCCCTCTACTCTACCTACCTCAGCGACCCGTCCAGGCCTTGTCCTCTCTGCCGCGTGCCTTTCAACTCATCACACCTCCGAACTGCCCTGCTGTCGCGCTCTTACCTAGACATCCCTGCAGTTCCAGGCCTGCTCTAGTAGTATGATTTCAGCTATGTTAAAGGACGGTTAGAGCTAGGAAAGGGAGAAGAGTGAGGGCGTGCGTGTAAGGATTCGGCCGAACAATAGACCTGACAGTCATTTGAATATCGAGAAGTAGTTGGTTTTCGACGAAAAGCATAGGGCAGCTGACTCGACTGTACATGTAGTTAAAAGCCGCCTGATAGGACAAGAGGTAATCCACCATGTCCTGGTTATTGTTTTTGGCGTATGGAAAGACACCCAGCATGAAATCGTCCCCTAGCGAGATTGCACAGAAGGCAGAGTTGATATTGCTGCATACGCAGTCCGCTTCTTCGCCACTGTCCAGCTTGCAGTCCGCCGTGGAGTCGCACCGCTTCGGGTGGGTGCCCGAGCTTAGACGCTGAGTGCGATAGAAGGCCTCCCTCGCCACCAGGTCAGCGGTACGGTTGCGGTACCCTTCGTGCAGCAGCTCTACGTCCCAGTACTCACAAGGCACGAAAAAGAAGTCTCCCTGCTTGACTTCCAAGTACTGCGCCATCATGCGGTTGAAGCTGCAGAAGCTGTAGTTGTCAGTGTAGTTGCACCCTGCGATGCTGATAGTCACAAAAGGTGGGTGGATCACTCCACAGCCATCTCCGCCTATTCCATACGAGCGAGTATTACCGCACTCAATACTGTTGGGACAGAGAAGAGCAGACACGGTCGGTAGCCACACCCACCACATATCTCTTTATCAAAGAAAGCTAGGAGGACTACTGGGACTGGGAGGATATTTGCCAGCGAAGGCTAGTAGGCACGCATTTCTGTGGTAATGGACGTCTGCTTCTCAGTTGGCTACCGCACTGACTGGGGTCAGAATGTCTATGTGGTCGGAGACTTGCCGCAGTTGGGAGAGTGGCAAGAGAGATCTGCCATCAAGATGCGCTGGACAGAAGGGCACATATGGACAGTGACTCTGCCCCTCCCAGCTGGTGTTCCCTTCCACTACAAGTACGTAGTCCTTGGTGAGCGCGGCTTCTCTCGCTGGGAGTCCGGCCCCAACCGCTGCGCTACTTCCCTTGACTCGCCTTTAGAAAACCACTGGGATCACACCTGTGTTACCTTGGCTCTTCATGTGGCGCTATCGAGTCCTACTCAGACTGTATATGTGAACGGGGACTCGGAAGGCCTGGGACAATGGGACACTCGGGGGCCAGTGCCAATGCACCTGGCTACAAGCGCCAGAGGAGTACCTGAAGGCGGAGAGGCAATATGCTGGGAGCTCACTTTCGACCATCCCAGAAGTCAGCAAGTATTTCGCTATCGATATGTGCTTATTGACTCCGCGAAGGACGAAGCTTTATGGGAGCGCGGAGTTCCGAGGGAATGCAGCATTGAGGAACTCTTCGAAGTGCCGAACAACATCACACGAGTAGATGCGGACTTCCAGGCCAGCCTCACTCCTTTCAAAATCACTGACTACCAGCTCTTCCTGGGACCCTACCCGCAGACCGAAAGCGACATCGAAGTCCTTGCGCGAGCCGGAATAACCGCCGTCGTAAACGTGCAGAGCAGAAGAGACATGACCTCGCGCAAACTCAACTGGCCGAACCAGCAGGCCATCTACTCGAGACTAGAGATGGAAGCCGTGCATGTGCCAATGGCTGCGTCTGATCAGGCGGGCATGGTCGCGAAACTTCCGCGAGCAGGGGAAATCCTCGACGATATGTACGGGAACGGGAAGACGATCTATGTGCATTGCACAGAGGGAGTGGAGGTGGCGCCCACAGTGGTTGCGTACTACCTCATTCGCTTCAACTCCTTCTCGGTGGGGTCGGCGGTGGCGCTGGTGCGGGAGAGCTGTCCGCAGGCTGAGATCTACACGGACGTGCTCCAGGAGGCTCTGGCCTAACTCCCTCTTAGCAATGGCGGATATAATAAGATGAGTGACTCGCCAGAAGAAGGGGAGGTAACGGAACAGCCCTCCCCGCCTGCTAAAGTACTAGTCCAGTAGTAATAATAGCCTCCTGTGGACTCCGGACTTAAACGCCCAAGACCCCTGCCAGACCCTTTCCCCAAGCCATTCAAACGCTGCAAGTATTTCTCGGAGGGACGGTGTTTTAAGGGAAAAGAATGTACCTTTCTTCACGAACTGCCCACAAAGAAGGAAGAAACCAAGCCCTTTGTGCCTCCCAGACCGAGACAGGACTATGTAAGCACTGGAAAGCCGATTCCCTGCAAAATGCTGCACAGCACTGGAGTGTGCGAGCGTGGGGACCACTGCAGCTTCTCGCACGACCGTATGGGGCCTGAGCAGATCCAGAAGTTCATAGAAGAGCACGAGCACTTCCTGCGGGAAGTGATGGAGAAGAAGGGGGAAACCAACCTGGGAGACTACTTCCTCCAGTACATGCGCAAGAAGGAAGAAGTCCTGAGGACCTATGACCCGCCCTTCAGAAGAGGACCGCCGCAGCCCGCCAGTCCTCGCAGACAGCTGCAGATCCGCCTTCAACGCGCCGGCATCATCCGCAAGGCCGAACTGCCCTCCCTCGACTTCCACCGCCTCCGCGACGCCCCGTCCACCGACGAATCCGCGTGCTATAGTTTCCCTCTCTAACTAAGCACCTCCCCAGTCCTCCCTAGTAAACTCCACTCTATGCGGCAAGCCATACTGCGATCCATCTCCACTCTCCCACAGCGAGTGATTTACAGCAGCCAGTCGAAAAGCGAAGCCTGGACAGCCCTTGGACTCACTTCTATGGGACTGGGCGCTATGACAGGGGTCGCTTTCTATCAGCAGGTCCCAGGACTGCACTACTTCGTGGCTGCGCTCACAGGGGCGGCTGCCTGGCATGTGCGCAGTTCCTTCCTGCTAATACAGCTTAAAGCTGTGCGAATTGAGGTGCTTGAGGAGGGCAAAGTGCAGATTCAACTTGCGAATGGGAATATATTTGCAGTGCCCGGGGGAAGCTTGCAGTTAGGGGAAGAGGCGGAGTTTCCCAATGACTTCAAGCTGCTGAGGCAAGTAAAGACGGTGGAGGGGAGGGAGTTCTATGTCAGTTACAGCGCGGAAATGACAGAAGAGGGTCGCAAACTGCTAAAAATGCCCTAATCCCGAAATCTAAGTACTAATTAGGCTGTTTTGCGTGTTTAGCCAAGATATGCGCCACACAGCATGTGAGTTTCTTGTAATACAGCACCTCCAACATCTCATTCGGCCCATGCGCATTCGCCTCCGGCCCCAGCACTCCCACCACCAAGAAGTCCGCCAGTGGGTAAATAGCCTGCAGACTGCCCATAAAGGGAATACTCACTCCTTCGCCCATGTAAAAGGCTTTGTGGCCGTAAAAGGCCTCGGAAGCTGCGTGGTAGGCGGATTCTAGCCAGGGTCTGGGCTGTTGCCTTTTCCTTCCCTTGAGATTTCTGTCTTTGCTCCGTAGGGCACGTTGGTCGTCAGCACTGATTTCACCCTTGCAAAGGCCTCTGATGAGTCGACTGTAGGGGCAGCCGCAGGGAAATGTGGAGAGTCGTGGAAGGACGCAGTACATTGCCTGCAGCCGCAGTCTCAGGAAGATCCGCAGCGCCAATGATACTGAGCGTGGGGCGCCAAGACCTGTTCAGCAGGTTCTCCACTAGGTCCCTTTCCACCTGTTTCGCGCCTTCGAGGAAGGGAAAGGACTGCACAAAGGACCAGCCTATGAGGCTGCACACATCTGCAGTGTCCCCTGCTACCTTCGGGTCGAGCTGTGAATAGAGGAAATCCAGCTTAATCCGTCCAGTTTCTTCGTCCTCTACCCGATTTAGCAGCTGCCGCATGATACGAAAGGAGGACGGCACTATCCCAGAAGCGTCTCCACTATGCACTCCATTCTGCAGGATTTGCACCTTGAAATCGAAGGCTGTGACTCCCCTCAGCGAACTCGTCACCCAGAGTCTGTCATAAGTCATAGCGCCACTGTCTAAACACAGTACCAGCGACGGAACGCCTATCCGGGCCTGTATACGGCTGATAGTGTGGATGAGGTGGGGACTGCCTGACTCTTCTTCGGTCTCGAGGACCATTACGACACGGCTGTGGGGCTGGTGTTGGGCTTGGCAGGCTTTGATGGATAGCATTGCAGTGGTGAGGGAGTACCCGTCGTCTGCGGCGCCCCGACCGTATAGGCGATT
>Ga0247837_1003657_pt1 | contig 26418 bp, 22 predicted proteins | sample LaCtaG_2_FD_187115 | JGI IMG/M metagenome (GOLD analysis project Ga0247837, IMG submission 187115) | Freshwater microbial communities from meromictic Lake La Cruz, Castile-La Mancha, Spain - LaCruzMarch2015_14.5m | ecosystem: Environmental > Aquatic > Freshwater > Lake | place: Spain: Castile-La...
GCTGATAAGAATCAATGAGATAGTCAATTAAACATTGGTTTAAGCAGCTCAAAAGACAATTTGTGATAAGATATAGATAGTAAAGCAGGATGAGTAATGCGATAGACGCATAACAATAGCTTCATCTCCTATTACTACGCTACACTCACTGTTATGCACAAATACTGTGAAGAGATGTAGAGTGTAATTCAGCTTTTTGATTCTGCAATTAAACATACAACTGCTGTTCATATTTCCTAGTTCTCTTTTGCCACTCAGCTTATATTAGACTAACTCGATTTCTAATGATTAAAAAGGTAAACTTGGACTGGGAGCTGATTCCAATAGTGTGGTGTCCAATTGTAGATCGAATACTTCTGCAGTTCTTCCTCAGAGTCAAACTTGTTGGAGTTTTTACGTGTTTCCTCTATGAAGAAGTTAGCGAAATAGGTAGAAACCGCAATTGCACCCAGCGAGTGAGGAACTTCTCTTTCAGGCCACCATTCAAACACATTCACTTCCGGGTGAAACTGCGACCCATAAAATGGGTACTTTATCCCCTCGATTAACCCCACATACTCCACCCCATGCAAAGTCTTCATTGTGCTCAGACTCATATACATTTCCTTCAACTTCGTATTGGTATCGTACGCTTGTGCAGGAACCCCTGCATTGTGAGACACGAAGGTCACGTTGTCTGAAGTCATCAGGAACTTGATGACTGGAGCGGATAGGAAGTTGAAGATGCGACTGGAGGAAGCGGAAGCTGTAAAGACACTGAGAGCACTGTGGCCGGGAGTATCGGGCATATATTGTATAGTTTTTCGGACTGGAGAAACACAGAAGTGCATCACCTGAAAGCCCAAGCATGTTCCCCAGATTGGGTAATAAGTGCCTTGGTCGTTCAAACTCTTCACCAAATTGAAGATAGCGCAAGTTGTTTGTGCATAGAAACTCAGAGTGCCGTCAGCATTTAAGAAGTTCTTCGCACCTCCAGTGAACAGCACTCCGTTCAGATGCTCCACCTGGTACTGCAGCACATCCCAGGGCTGAGTTATGATCAGCGGCACTACTCGAGCGCCTGCCATTTCCACCCACTTCACATACGCTGCGTTTAGAAACGTACTGCCTGTGATGTTATAGTCTCCTTCATTGAGCAGCGCCAATATCCCCACCACTGGTCTTGTCTCTAGTCCCCAGCCCAATGTAAGCAGCACTGCCACCCACTTCATTATATTGGGTTCTCAGCGGCAACATGGACTAGGTGAGTGAACCTCTGCAAAGTCTGTCTAACTAGTCTACCGCCTTTATACTTCTTGACTCACTTCTATACATCTTTGATAGAACTTTTCAACTAGTCCACCCTGCATTTCTTCCTAGTGTTAATAATGAAGCTTGAGCAATACCAGACACAACTGATCTTTGTGCTGATGGGCACCTTCACTGAAGGACTCTGCCTAAACGTAGACACTATTTAGCAAGTGTACCCCTACGCCAGTTACCTGGTTCACTACTTCGGCATGGCCCATAGTCGCAGCACCACTGGATACTTCGCTGGCGTGATGACCTGTGCAATGATGACAGGACGGACTATCAGTTCCCCTGTTTGGGGCTGGGTCACAGACATCTGGGGACGCAAGCCTGTGCTGCTGTGTGGCCTTTTCTTCGCCACATCTCTCTCCTTGGCCTTTGGCTTTTCTCAGCACTACGCTATGTCCGTCCTCGCTCGCTTCGCTATCGGACTCTTCGCGCCTCTGGGAGTAGTAACAAAGACCTGTGTATCTGAAGTGTGTCCTGAGGGCAAGCAAACTTTGGGCATGTCACTCTACTCAATGGTGTGGCTCAGTAGCTCTGCAGTGGGGTCTATTGTGGGCGGAGTACTGGTGGATCCCAAGGGGTCGGGACTTGTGAAGTCTGGAGTGCTGGCGGACTACCCCTTCCTGCTGCCCAACTTAGTCACAGTTCTCAGCGGACTCATAGCTTTCGTTGGGATATTGATATGGCTGGACGAAACGCACAGCAAGAAGGAGGCGCAAGGTTCAGCCACCCACTCCAGCTTGCTCTCCTCCCAACTCCAGTACGAATCCCGCCACATGACGTACCGAGATCTGTTGAAAAACAAAGTCATAATGCTGGCCGTCATGCTTTACGGCATTAACTCCTTCAACTCCACCGCCTACTTCGAGCTGTTTCCCCTGTGGTGCTGGGCTGAGAAGAGTGACGGCGGACTGGCGTTTAACCCGCTAGAGATAGGCTACGCCTTGGCAGGCAGCAACTTCATACTGGTGATCTTCCAGCAATGGCTGTTTCGGAAGATTGTGGCGCGGAAGGGCTACTTGTGGAATGTGTTGTGCGGGTCTCTGGCAATGGCGCCTGCAATGTTTGTGATTCCCTGGATTTCCTATGCTCACAGCACAGTGGGCATTTGGATCTACATCATTGGCACCTCGATGTTGTGGTACTTTCTATCTTTCCAAGTGCTCACGTCGCAGTTCGTGATGACGAATAATACAGTAATGAAGTCGGAAAGGGGCCGACTGAACGGCCTCTGCATGATGGCTGGGTCATTTGCCAGGGCCATAGCGCCCATCATCATTGGCGTCCTCTTCGCTTCTACGGCCACTAGCGGCCTGCCCTTCCCACTCAATTACACCTTCTGCTTCAACCTCATTTCTGCACTGTCTCTGGTCATGTGGTTCTTTTCTCGCAAGCTCCCGTCTTCCATCCAGCAGACCCAAGAGTCCATACTCAGGGAAAAGCGAGCTGAGGAGCTGAAGGGCGGAAGCAACTCCCCATAACTAACTTGTCTCTTAGTCAACTACCTTAAAGCTGGACCTTGGCTTCCTCCAACTCTTTCAACACTGCTTGCACCATAGGCACTTCCCGTGAGCCCCCTGCCATGATGGCCTCCAGACCCCTCCCCAACACTCCCTCCGCTTGCCCTCGCTCCCCTCTCGCAGCCAAATCTCTCGCCTGCCAAAGACAGTCTCTGCCCCAGGCGCAGTACCAATGCGCATACACATTAGCGTCCCGCAAACTCCCTGGTCCCTCCCACCGCACGAACTTCAACACCAAAGTCTCTGTTTTCTCAGTTTCCGTGCCTTCGCTGTCTTTGTATCGGAGAGTTATCTGAGCGATTGGCAAGCGAACTGCATTGGCGAGGGACTGGTACTTGGGTCTGAGAAGGAAAACCAAGTTCTTTTCCTCATTTCTGCGAAGCTCCTGTATTGAAATATCGCTGTTTTGGCTTTCTGTGTACATCTTCACAAGGTCACACGGCACTGCTCCTTGCTTTACTTCGATGTTTACTTGCAGGCTGCTGGCGAGTACTGAGCAAGCGCCTCCTAAAGCCAGCGTGCAGACTTCTGATGCCTGCTCAGCACTAGTCAGGTAGGCAAAGGCCCCTCCACTCTGCCCTGCTAAGCCCTGCAACAACTCAGTGTTTTGCACTACTGCACTGCTCCAACAAAGCACTGGTAGTCTGCAGTGTTGGAGCGCTATCTGGCAGATAGACACTGTAGGAGCACTGAGCTGTGAATCTGAAAAGAGCAGTAGGCGCGCTTTCTGCTGCCGAGGTTTTTGCTTCAGCGCGTTGAGTCCCAATAGAAATGCTTTGGCCAGGCTACTGGATTGCGGCTTTTCCAGATTCTGCACTAGACTTCGCAGTTTAGTCTTACTTGATGTCAATGGACAGATCTGTTCAGCATAGTTGCTAAACCTCACAATTGCCAGTAAATCGCTGTCTCTCAGTCTCTCCACCAACTCTAGCAGCACAGTCTTGACAGTTTCAAAGTCACTCCCTGCATTGCTGTAATCCAGCACACACACCAGAGACACCCCTGAGTCGGGTGAGCATTCCCCTGCAGCAGAGATAGTAACTAGACAGGGCGCTTCGTCCACTTGCTGTGCAGAGACTCGCAGGTGCGACAGTCCGCACTTCATACTCAGCTGCAGGTCCTGTGTACTTCGCTGGACAGGCACTGCAGCCTCGACTTCCCCAAGCTGCAGGAAGTGCTCTTGGCTTGCTATCCTTTCTATCTCCGGCTCTGTCATTGCGCTCAAAAGAAGGAAGAGTAGAGTTTCAGAAGACTTTTCCTGAGAGCGCACTGCAGCTTCTGCATAATTGGGATAGCGCCCACCAGGCTGTAGAACGTTAACATAGTTGATGGCCTCATGAGCCAGGCCCACTTTTCCCTTCTCAGCATTTTCCCTCGCGAAATCCAGGAGAGGCTGCACAGCTTCACTGCTTGCACCCACTTCCTTAATATGTCCCACAAACGGTAGGATATAGAAGCTGTCCATCAAGGTCTCCGAGATATGGAGTGCGCAGTCTTCCAGAGCGATGCGGAAGAGTGGGGTAGTGAGTGCACAGAGAGCGGACACAGACGGACTGAGCTGGCAGGCTTTGGAGGTGAGCAGTCGGTCCAGACTGGCTCGGGCCTGTGCAAGCTGCTTGCGGACTTCTTCGTAGAGTCGCCAAGTGCGTTGTTCCATTTCTTGGAAGCACCGCTCCACCAAGGTCTGCATTGACAGCTTGGAGGCTTGGAGGCGGGTCTGCGCTGCTGCTAATTCGTTGTCGCACAGACCCTCCAGCGCTGCCAAATTGCCCAAATTCCGGTTTGTCAGTTCCTTTCTTCGCTCGTACAAGGGCCCGTCTTCCATAGTCTCAATGAACCCGAAGGCTGCGATCTCGAAGACAGCCACGTGCTTGTCTGTCAGCCTGTAGATGTGCTCTCGACACGCTATGCTTTTGACTGGGCCGGGAGTAAAGCCGAACACATAGGCTGCATTCCCACAACTACAAAAGTGGTTAGTGGCCATTACAACTCTACAGAATTAAACAGCCGCATGGCTGAACAAGCCTTCGACAGGAATGAGAGGTGCGGCTGAGCAATAAGTGACTGTATGAGAGGGCTGCAAAGTGATCAGCTCCACCGTTGTCCCAGACCTTCTCATTCTCTATCAGTTCCCTTACCTTCCCTAAGTCTTTCAGCACATCTTCTACCTGTGGAACTCGGATGTAGCCACACCCCTGCAGTCTGGTAATTTCCTTTTCTAATACCTGGCCTGCTGCTTGGAAGTGCCTTTCAGAGGACAGTCGCTGGACCTCCACTGTGGATAGATGCTGCCATTCTCAGACTACTAATAAACAATAGGCTAGTAATCTTATGCTGTTGTCTTGTGTAGCCTTAACAGCAGTCCACCTCTCGAATCTGATAGAAAGGTTCAGCATCTTCCATTTCTGTGCCATCTGCGTGGACATAAGAATACCAACTTCAAACACAGGGCAAGACACAGGCGAAATCAGTTCCATGGCGCAAGGCTTGAGCAGGAAAAGCAGGTCCTTCTGGTCCCCAGCGGAGAGACTTGATAGAGTAAAGTCCACACTGCCTTCTTTGGAGTACACCTTAGTGATGTCGCAAGGCACTTTCGAAGGGCGTGGCTTGAGTTGGATGGTGATGTGGCGAGCAACAATGCAAACAATGCATCTGAACTCGGGCAGCTTTTCGGAACCTTCACATGTGGAGAAACTGCCCCGGTCTCACTGGCAAGTGCGCCTAGCAGCCAGAACTCTAGGGGATCCCCGTAATTGATGGTATGGATGGTCAGATTTGACTTCAGAGCGGGCAGATAGACAAATGGCTGCGAGATCTCCATCTGAACTGATGCTGGCGTCTGAAAAGAGCAAAATATTGGCCTGTGCGCTTTTCTCTTTTTAGCACTTCCACTCCGGTGAGAAACGCTACTGCAAGGTTCCTGTTTCCACTCTTTGCAGCGTCTGGATAAGTCTTATGAGCTTTTTTCCCTTGCATTGAGCAGCAGGTCAATGGATAGTCTCACCCTGCAGGCTGGTTCAGCCCTACAAACAAAAGTCTATCCGCCTCTCCCAACTTTTCCACCAAGTCAACAAGAGCCCGTTTCAGCACTTCGTACTCCAGACCTCGGTTGTTGAAATCGAACACGCAGACAATGTCCACATAGTAAGAACGGGGCATATTCTCTTGCCGCATGGTCTTGAGTGATATCAAACAGGGGGCTTCGTCAGTGTCCCGGGGAGAAACGCGAAGAGAGGGCGCATTTCACACTGAGGCTCAGTGGCTGCCGAGGGGCTGCTACGTTGTTTTGGCAGCGTCTCGTCATTAGTGAAGCGCAGACTTACCTGCGGGTCTGCATTGGAAAGAAGCAACAGCCTCTCCACTGCTTCTTTTAAATCAGGAAGAGTCGTGTCTCTAGTCAGTTCTTGTATACTGCCAAGTCTGAGCCGCTATGCCTACTCTGCCTTTCTCCGCATTTTCTGCACAAACGCCTTCAGTTTCTCCTCTGAATTTCCCTTTTCCAGCGGTAGTAAGTAGTAGCGCCTGCACGACTGAAAGAGTATTGTCCCCAGCACTACTCGAAACACAAGGCCCTTGCAGTTTCTCTCACATAGAACTTTGTCTTCTGCGCTAAGCTGAAAGTCCCTTGCCTCTATGAAAGGTTGCAAATTGACACGCACCTGCATGATCTCGTGTCTCTTTTCCTCATAACGTTGAAGAGCGAGTAACTCCATCTCCCGGAAGGTCATCTCCGTCACCACTCTGACAGTTTCCCTGGCCCTCTGCACAGTGGTGTTCGTTGCGGCTAAGTCCTGCTCGCACTGAGTTTCTTGGACTGGGAGATTACTCATACATCGACTCACTTGGTCTCTTCTTCGTTGAAGTTGTAGGCTGCTTGTTACACGCTTATCATTGAGAACGTGCAAGTGGCTTGGGCAGACCTTGATCTTGCTAGGAGTGAAACCGAAGAACTCGGCGTTTTGCCCACAAACTGGTTCATGCAATAATTACGGAACTATTGTGGGGGGAAGTGCTGTAGACTATGTCTCCAGTGTCCAGATTGATTTCCAGGGCCACGAGTGTCTGGCGGGCGTCCAAAATCCAGCACTTGCCATCTCTCAGCACAGGCTTCAGGTTCCCGTATGCTGCTTGCTGCTCTCGCTGTGTCTTCCTCCAACCTTCTCTGTCTTTTCTGTATATCTCCGTAGGCAACAGCACCACTAACTCGTCCTGTCTCACCACTGCACAGCTGTTCCCCATCGCCACATTTAGTTCAATTGCTTCAAACGTCTCAGTGAGAGGATGGAAAAGTTCACTGTCAAAGGTAACTCCGCCTACTAAGTAAACAGCCCCGTGATATTCACAGGGATTGCAGCAGTAGCGCGGCCCCAGCATGGCCTGCATAGCCACCCACTCTGTCTTAGCTGTCAAGCACCCTACACTCAGTTTCTCGGTCGCTGTCATGGCGTCGAAGCCGTTGTGTCCGCCAAATACGTAGCAGGTGTTATTCACGACGATCATACCGTGACTCATTCGTCTGTACAGCATTGACTGCACAGGCACAACCAAGCCAGATTGATGCACTTGGAAGGCTGTTGTCTTCACTTCTCGAGAGTTCACAAGATAGCCAGTGCCTTGAAACCCTCCTGACACTAGGAAGTAGCCTGCAGGCGCTACGACCCAGGAAGAGGTGCGTGCAGTGGGAATAGAGATGCTGAGCGGCAGTGTTTGCCAGACTCGAGTGTCTGGGATGTAGAGATGCAGATGCTTGGGAGTGAGAAGAGGCAGCGGGTTGCGGTGGCAGCGGAAAAAGGCTTTGGGCGAGAGGCCTGGGTCAAGGGCGCAGAGTCTGCCTTCCAGGAAGACAAGCCACAATTCCGAGGACTCACAGACCCGCCGCCAAGTGGCCGAAACACTAACACTCACCAGACAGTCCTTCGCAGACAGCCACTTCGCTACCTCTAGCGCACTGCGGTAGGAGTCCATTTCCCTCAATTCGCTAACTTGCAACCTCAATCACAGCTCTTTCGTAGGCGCAAAGTTTACCCTGAAGAGAGTACATGGATTGAGTACGGCTCAGACCCACTCAATCAGGCAATACAGCCTCCCTCATTCTAGTGTCTGCGAGGAAATATCTTTGCCAGACTTCCTATTAAAATGGTTAAATCTAGGCCACAAAGAGGCCACTGGACTGAAGATGAGCACCGGCGTTTCCAAGTGGCCTTCGAGAAGCACAGAAACAACTGGCAGGCTGTGTCCGTGGAGGTGCGCACTCGCTCTGCCATTCAATGCCGTAGTCACGCACAGAAACTCCAGAAGAAACAACCTCTGGCGCTACAGCCGTGCGTGTTTCCTGAAGACCCGAGTTGGACTGCGGGAAATGGACCTGTTCGTGCCTTCAGTCAGGGCTCACAGTATGGAGAATCCGTCCGCCTCACTTCTGCCTTGGAGGAAGAAGACTGGGAGGCACTCAGCGAAGCCCAACGACTCAGTCTTCCGCGCAACCCTTACAGCACCCAGTCTGCTCCGCCGTCTATGTACAGCATTGCCAACAGCGCAGAGACCTCGCTACGGCTGCTGTCGCCTAGGGAAGTGAGGACTGTGGGAGTGCAGTATGTGAAGATGGCTTCGAAGGTGTACCAACAAGAGCATTGGCGTGCACTGGTGCATTGGATGAAGAACAGCAAGAATAATTGCTAAGGTCCATGAGGAACTAACTAGAACTCTAAGTGCGCAGGTCTTTCTTCGATGTCGGCTAAGTGGTTTCCTCTTTGCTGCGGACTCATGTAGTGTCTGGTCAAGACAGTGGCGCTCTGCTCGAAATGGCTGTAGGAAATGGAGGCGAAGAATGGGTCTCCGCCTCTCTTCCAGTTCTGCTCACTCTGCACCATTTCCCTCGCCAGTTTCATGTGCCCCAGCACTTCCCGCACAAGCGGCACATCTGCGTACCCACTGCTTCTAATCAACTCAATTCCGGTACCTAGCCGCGAGTCCGCTTCCCTGAAGTTGCCTTCGGAAGCCAACTCTCTGGCATCTCGCAGATACTCTGCGCCCTGCACTCGGCACCAGTGCCGGAACACGTCGCTGTTTTCCGTGGGCTTCGCCGTGCCGTCCCACTTCATGAACTTCACGTCCAGACGCACAGACTTCGAGGCTTCAGTGTCGTCGTTGTCAGTGTAGGAAAGGTCCACTTGCACAGCTGGGAAACTCACGTTCCTGAGTAAGGCTTGGTGGGCAGGCTTGAGTAAGAAGATCAGTTCTTTTTGCTCGTTTGCGTGCAAGTCCGGCAGTTCAAAGATATTTTTGTTCTCTTTCGTATAGATCTTGGGGAATTCACAAGCTACATTACTTGGCAGCAGTGCAATGCTCACCATTAAGTTCCTCGCTACCACCGTGGTGATATTCCCCAGTGCAAAGTTGAACACATCAGGAATTTGCTGTGCTTCTGTGATATGCTGGAACTCTCCTTTCCTCGTGTTGGCGAGCGCTTCCAACAGCTGAGAGTCCAGTTCATCACCGAAGCCGAAGGTGCAGACCGTGAAGCGAGTGAGGTCGCAGTGCTCCAGCGCAGACATGCAAGGCAAAGTAGGGTTTACGCCCAGGTTATTACAGCCGTCTGAGAACAGTAGTAGACTCGTTGCCTGATTGGCTGTGCGTCTGCGCTTTAACACCTCCACACCCATTTGAAACCCCTTCGATATGTTGGTCATCCGCCTGCAGTCCAGAGCTTCGATCAAGCCTCTCAACCTGGCCTTGCCTTCTTCACTACAGCGTATCAAAGGACACTTCCGCTCTGCTTCGTTGTTGAATCCTACCAGAGACATTCTGTCCCTACCATCCAGTCTAGTCAGTAGACCATTCAGAGAGATCTTGACCAGGTCCATGACTCTCCCTTCCATGCTTCCGCTTTGGTCTATGACACACATTAAATCCACTCCGTATGTACGCTGACCTGATGGCTGACTACACGCTGTAATGGTGATCATGCAGGGCACTGTGTCCACCTCTCGCTCTGACACTCTCACATGGTTATATCCGCATTTCGCACTTAACTGCAGTGGCGACTGAATCTCCTCCCCGCCTAGCACTTGCGGCAATTCCTCGTCATCTGCATACAAAATAGGAGTCTTTAGCTGCATGAAGTCAGGACGATGGGCCTCTTCCACTCTGAGCATGGAGCGCAGCAAATCAACCCACGACTTCGAGTACCGGTCAATTCGGTCCAACTCGTCGTCAATGAATTGCTGCAAATTCGCCAATTGATGCAGCGGATTTGGCAGCGCTAACAAGGTCAAGTTGACGAGCGTGAGTCCCAGGGAGAAGACATCAGACTTGAACGGGTTGTGTTGCACTTTGGGAATCTTCCCGTCCATAAAGGCCTGGCGAAGCTTTGGAGACCAGTAGAGTGCAGAACCCAGTAGAGAATGCACCGCAGGAACTTGCAAATCGATGTGCTTAGCAAAGCCGAAATCACAGAGCTTGATCTGTCCTTCGGAGTCAATCAGGATGTTATGAGGCTTGATGTCTCGGTGAGCAATACCGAGAGTCTGCAGGTAGTGCAGGGCTTCGAGGAGCGAGTGAGAGAAGGCCCACAGTTGTTCTTCCGTGTAGAACTGCTCCACCTTCGCTCGATCTCCAATGTCATCGAACAGACTTCGCAACATCGGCTCTGAGAAAATGTAGACGTAAAAGCCTCTGTCGGGTCTTGCCTCTTTCTTGCACCCCAAGCACGTATTGATTCCAGGGTGAGGGTGTTCCTGGACAATCTTCGCCTCTGCCTCGGCTCTCAGAGCTTTAGCTTCATCTTCGCACTCTATTTGCTTCGCTATGACTTTCGCTTTATGATCTGCTGAGTAGGCCACTTCGTACACAGAAACCTTGTTTTCGGGACAGTGGTAAATCCTAGGGGAGGAATTCACTGCTTCTGTCCAGTTCATATTATTAGGCCGACAGTGGGAAATCCTCTCTACAATTCTTTTACCGCTATTCCAAGGATAACTCTAAGGCTGCTATAACTGACCGAAGTAAAGATTAGGCTAGCGAGAAGAGTCGCTTTCGGTTTGTTCAAGAATTGCAGGCAACTGCGCATTCTGCTGGCGGGAGGCATACTGCGAAGTGAGTGCTGTGGCGGACTGCGAGAAATGAGCGTAGGAAATGGATGCGAAGTGAGCGTCTCCGCCCCGCTCCCAAGTGGTATTACTCTGCACCAACTCCTTGGCCTGGGTGATGTCTCTGAGCACTGCTTGCACCAGTGGCACTGCCACATACCCACTGGCTTGCAGGGCCTCTGTTCCGTTTGAAAGCAGTGCGTTGGCCTCGGCAAATCGCTGCTGGGATGCAAGCTCTCTCGCCTCTCGTAGGTAGTCTGCCCCGCGCACTCGATACCAGTGTCTGTACACCACTGCGTCTTGACCTCCTGCGGGGTGCCCGTCCCAAGTGAAGAACTTCACGTTCATATTGGCGTTCGTGGTGGTTTCAACTCCTTCATTGTCAGTGTACGTCAGCGTAATTTGCACCACCGGATCGCTCAGGTTCTTAGGCAGGGGCAAGTAGCGAGGCTTCAGCAGAAACACCAGTTCTTTCTGCTCATTAGCGTGGACATCAGGCAAAGCAAAGACATTGGAGCAGTCTTTGGAGTACATTTTGGTGATATCGCAGGGTACTTTGCAGTCCGCAAGGAGGGAAATGGAGACCTGTACATTCCTCGCGACCACTGAAGTGGCGTTTCCCAGTGTGTACGCGAACACCTGGCCTATCTGCGCTTCCCGTGTGATATGCTGGAACTGTCCTTTTCCTTGCTCGGCCAGCGCTTCTAGCAGCCGGGCGTCCAGTGTTTCCCCGTAGCCGAAGGTGTACACTGAGAACTTCCCCAAACTGCACTGCTGCAGGGTTGACAGACAGGGGGCTGTGGAGTCCCCACCTGAGGTATTCTTTCCGTCGGAAAATAGCAGCAAACTCACTGCTTGGTTTAAAGACTGTCGTCGCTTGAGTACTTCCAGCCCCATAAGAAAGCCGCGAGCAATGCAAGTGTGACCACCGCCTTGAATAGTCTCAATGAGGGTCTGAAGCCTCGCCTTGCCCTCATCCGTGCAGCGAATAAGTGGACACTTCCTCTCCGCCTTGTCATTAAACGCAACAATAGCTAGTCTGTCCCTGTCCCCCAGTCTTCCAATCAGTCCAACTAATGAGCGCTGGACTAGTGCCATCTTCCTTCCCTTCATACTTCCACTTCTGTCAATCACACACATCAAGTCCAGTCCGTACTCTCGCATTTCAGGGTCCTGGTCCTTGGCTTTGAGGGAAACCATGCAGGGCACTTCGTCCACAGCTTGCTGGGAAACCCGCACATACTGTAGTCCACACTTCACAGTGAGGGAAAGTGGCTCTTCCACCTCAGCTTCGTCCTGCAGAGGCGGTAAAACCTCGTCGTCTGCGTATAGCACTGGAGTGCGCAGTTCTAGGAAGGTCGGCCTACGGGCTTCCTCCACTGTTAGCATTAGGCGGAGTTGGTCAACCCACTTTTCGGAAAACCTCGTGATTTTCCTCAGTTCCTGTTCGATGTACACCTGCAAGTTTGGCAACTCTGTCAAGGGCTCTGGCAAAAGCAGTAGACTCAAGTGCACAAAGGTCATTCCCAGGGAAAACACGTCCGATTTATACACATCGTGTTGGACTTTGTTCATTCCCGTCTTCAATCTTGCACTTCTGATGGCTGGAGAACAGTAGGCGAGGGTAAACAGCAGGCTGCCTTCGAGTGGAGCCTGAGGGTGGATGAGCTTGGCGAAGCCGAAGTCGCAGATTCGGAGGTGGTTGTCTGCAGGGTTGAGGAGAATATTGTGAGGCTTGATGTCTCGGTGAGCAATGCCAAGTGTCTGTAGGTGACATAGAGCATCCAACAGCTGCAGATAGAAGCTCAAAAGTTCCTCTTCCCTATAGTACAGCGCTTGTCTCGCCCGTCTCTCCACATCCTCCATCAGACTCATCGGCATTGGCGCGGAGAATATGTAGACAAAAAAGCCGCCTGCAGGGTCGGGCTCCCTCGTCCACCCCAAACACTCAAATATATGAGGGTGTGGGTGTTCCTTAGCGGTTCTCGCTTCGTTCTCTGCTGTTTGCGCCTGGGCTTCTGTGTCGCAGGAAACTTGCTTGACCACAACTTCAGGGCCGTAGACAGTGGGCTGTTTGAGGTGGTAGATGCGAGTGCGTACGTAGGAGTTGAAGTAGAGAGGGCCGGGCAGGGCCTGCACAGTCCTAGTCCAATTCATAGAAATGTAATGCAAGGCTAGTCTTTCTACCCATTAGAGAAGTGCTTATGGCTAGACGGAGGACACACTGTCTCTTCTTTCCAGAATAGCGGGTAAATGCGCAGCTTGCTGACTCGAAACGTACTGCAGTGTCAACGCCGTGGCGGACTGCGAGAAGTGGCTGTAGGAAATACTGGCGAAGTGAGGGTCTCCACCCCGCTTCCAGGTCGTGTCACTCTGCACCAGGTCTCTCGCTTTTATCATGTCGTGCAGCACAGACTGCACCAGTGGGATTTGTGCACAGCTCCCTGCGCGCAAGGCTTCAATTCCCCTGCATAGTATATCGTCTGCTTCACTGAAGCGCCCATCATTGGCGAATTCTCTGGCTGCACGCAGGTAGTCCGCGCCTCTCACTCTAAACCAGTGTCTGTACACCTCAGTGTCTTCAGGGACTGCAGCACTTCCTTCCCACTTCACAAACTTCACTCCGCAATTCACATTTTGACAGGACTCGGTCCCTTCGTTGTCTTCGTAGTTGAGGTTCACTTCCACTACAGGGTTATTCACTTGCTTGACCAAATCTATGTAGTGAGGCTTGAGGAGAAACACGAGTTCTTTCTGCTCATTAGCGTGCAGGTCTGGGAGCACGAACATATTGCCTGCCTCTTTTGCATAGATTTTGGTGATGTCGCACGGCACTTTGCTCGGCAGAAGTCTGAGACTGACATTGAGTTGTCTCGCCACTACTGAAGTGGCACTGCAAACAGTGAGAGCGAACGCCTGCTCAATTTGCTCATTGGCAGTGATATGGTGGAACTGCCCATTGCTAATGCTGGGCAAAGCCTCCAACAGTTTGGACTCCAACTCCGAGCCATACCCGAAAGTATTCACTGAGAACTTGGGCAAGCTACATTTTTGCAGAGCTGAAGTGCACGGAACAATGGGATCTCCGTCACTGTTGTTCTGTCCGTCTGAAAACAGCAGCAAACTCACTGCTTGGTTCGGACTCAGTCTCCGCTTGAGTACTTCCAGTCCCATTAGAAAGCCTCGAGCAATGCTGGTGCCACCAGAGCAGGTGAGACTCTGGATGATGGCTTGGAGGCGTGCCTTGCCTTCTCCAGTACAGCGAATGAGAGGACACTTTCTCTCTGCTGTATTGTTAAACCCCACAATAGAGACTCTGTCTCTGTCTCCAAGTTTGCCTAGGAGCCCAATAAGTGAAGCCTTGACCAGGTTAATTAGGGACCCGGCCATACTTCCACTTTGGTCAATCACACACATCAAGTCCATACTGTATGATCTGACATTCGGGTCCTGCGCTATTCCTTTCAGACTGATCATACAGGGCACTTCGTCCACTTGGGTGCGGGAAACTCTCACTTGCTGCAGTCCACACCGCACAGTGAGTGTCAGCGGGTTCTGGACCTCCTCTTCACACTGCAGAGGACCCAAGTACTCGTCATCAGCGTAAGGCTCTTTTAGAGTGATGAAATCTGGCCTTTGGTCCTCCTCTACGCGCAGCATTAAGCGGAGTTTATTCACCCATCTCTCTGAATATCTCGAAGTTAATTTGTTCAGTTCGCTGTCTATGAATTTCTGAAGTTCTGGCAATTCTCCGATTTTCTGGGGTAGCGTCAGCACACTGAGATGTGCCAATGTCATTCCGAGAGAAAAAACGTCAGATTTGAAGACATTGTGGTCCAGGTCAGGTCTGTCCCCCCTCAATCTGGCGTTTCGCAGGGCTGGAGCGCTGTACACTAAGGTCATTAGCAGTGTGCTAGGGCCGCCCGCCAGTATGTTTATCTGCTTGGCAAAGCCGAAGTCGCACACCTTGATTTGTCCTTGCGGGTCGAGAAGCATGTTGGCAGGCTTGATGTCTCTGTGGGCAATGCCTAGGTCTTGTAGGAAGGAGAAGGCCTCCAACATCTGATTGTAGTATCTCCAGAGTTCCTCCTCTGTGAAATACTGTGCAACTCTCGCTCGCTCCATTACCTCGTCCATCAGGCTTTGAGGCATCGGCACAGAGAAAATGTAGACAAAGAAACCGCCCGCAGGGTTGGCCTCCCTCTCCCACCCCAAACACTCGTATATGTGAGAGTGACGGTTGTCTCTTCCGAACTGCGCTTCCTTCTCAGCCTTCAGCGCTGCAACTTCATCTGCACAAGCCACTTGCTTGACAGTGACAGTGGATCCATACTGAGAGGCGGTAGTGTAGGTGTATACGCGAGTTTTTTGGCTTGGACCATCGTAGAAGGGTTTGATGTTCTGGAGACGTGCAGTCCAGTTCATATTGCTATCGAGTACTAATGACCATAGGAACCTAGGATAGAGGGAGGACGAAGCACTATTAGGAAGGATACACACAGGGGGCAGCGACTGGAAAAGAGCGATTCCCAAATGTGTAGAATTTACTAGGTGCTGGATAGTGATGTTTGGGGAGCATAGGCCTACTGTCTACTAGAAGTGCTGGACTCAGTGGCCGCGGTTTCCTGCCAACTGCAGTGACTCTGAATGAGCGCCCTCGCCCTTCCCAGCTCTTCCGCCACACTCTCAATCCCACTCATTCCCCTGTACTCCCGCTCCCTCAGTCTTTCCATGCACCCCTGCAGCAGCTCGTCTGCAAGGATTAAACACCGCGCAGCGCTGAACTCCCTAGTAGCGCGGCGCCAGTGGGAGTATACACTGGGGTCCTGCGCACCCATCGCCCCCCCGCCCTTCACAAACTTCACATCCAAAGCTGCAGACTTGAGAGTTTCAGTGCCTTCCCTGTCTTTGAAGCTCAGTGCTGCCTTCACTGCTTGGCACCGCACTGGACCTGTCAACTCCCTGAGTTGCGGCTTTAGCAGGAACACAAAGTTCCTTTCCTGTCCCATGTGCAACTCTCCCAGACGAATAGTAGGAGAGCCGTCCTCGGTGTAGACTCGAATTAACTCACATGGGACTTTGCCTGCCTGGGCGGTGAGAGTGAGTTGCAGGTCGCTGGCCACTAGGGAATTGTTCCGGCCCAGGGCGAAGGCGTAGATCTGGTCAGTTTGCTCTGGGGAGGTGAGAGGGAAGAAGCCTCCGTGGGTTTCGCTCACTAGGGCTTGGAGAGACTGGCAATCTAGCCTGGAACTGTAGTAAATTCCGCTTATTTTCACCTGACTTAATCTACTTTGGCGGAAAGCAGTTAAACTTGGAGCGATGTTTTCCTCTTTGTTCATTTTCCCGTCCGAAAACAGCAATATGCAGGCCGCTACATTGGGGTATCTGCGCTGCTTCAGTATTTCCACCGCCCCAAGGAAGCCTTTCGCCAAACTAGTATTGCAAAGTATCGCGAATTTTTGCGCACTCGCCCTCAACTTGGCTTTCCCCGCCTCATTCCCTCTAGTCAGCGGACATCTCTGCTCGGTGTTATTGCAGAAACAGACGAAAGCCATTCTGTCCCTTTCGCCTAATTGCTCCACTACGCCTGCAAGTGCAGAGTGCACCATTTGCAGGGTGCGTCCGCTCATACTTCCACTCTGGTCCACCACACAAACCAGGTCCGTGCCCTGCTCCACAGTGTCTGCGGAGGAATTCTGACCCTGCAGTGAGACCACACAAGGCACTTCGTCTGCTTCTTGTGCGGACACACGTACCTGCGACAGTCCGCTTTTGATAGTGAGCTGCAGCTCTTCCTGTGTATCTACTCCGCCCTGCAGCTGCTCTAAATACTCATCATCCGCTATGAGAGTTGTGACCTGGGCTCTGGCTTGGAGACCGAGGAAATCGGGTCTGTTGTCCTCTTCCGTCCGTAGCATGCAGCGGAGTAGTTCCACCCACTTTTGGCTGTATTTGGGCATTTGTCGATTTAGCTCGGTGTCGATGTTTTGCTGCAAATTCGGAAGTTCACTCAACTTTTTGGGCAAATCCAGTAGAGTTGCATGCAGCAGGACCATGCCCAGAGAGTACACATCGGACTTGAAAGGGTTGTGCTGGACTTGAGAAACTCCGCCACGCAGGTAGGCAGTCCGCAGTGCAGGGGAGAAGTAGGCCATTGTGCCGAGCAGCGAACTCACAGCAGGGCCCTGGGTGCCGATTTGCTTGGCGAAGCCGAAGTCGCAGATTTTGATTTGGCTCCTCTCAGTGAGCAGGACGTTATGCGGCTTGATGTCTCTGTGGGCGACACCCAGTCCTTGCAGGTACACAAAGGCTTCCAGGAGCTGTTCGTAAATAGCCCACAGTTCCGTTTCTGCGTAGAACTGCTGCCCCCGAGCTCTTTCAGTCACATCGTCGTGCAGGTTTTTGGGGTAGGCAGGGAAAAATATATAGAGGAAAAAGCCGCCTGCGGGGTTAGGCTCTCGCTGGTGCCCCAAACACTCGGTGATGCGGGGGTGTGGGTGCGCTCTGGAGATCTGCGCTTCGGACTCTGCGCGCTGGGCGATAGCTTGAGAAGGGCAGGCGATTCGCTTGACGATCACTTTCGCCCCGTAAGGAGATTGAGAGGTGTAGAGGAAGACGCTGGTGGATTGGTCTTGGGAGACGTGGAAAGGCTGGAGAGAGCCGAGGCTGGCAGTCCAATTCATAAATGTCTAGGAAGAATGGGCTAAATCGTGGGAGTACTAGGCAGCAGGCCATCCCACAGGTCTAAGTAGTGGTTTTACAAGAAGAAATTCTCTTAGGACCAAAACGAATTCAGCTTATTTTCATTTTGCCTTGTCGCGAAGTCTCCTCTGGTAAATTATGAAGAATCTTCATGGCAGCACTAAAAGTGTGTTGGGAGTTACGCGAACTACATATAAAAGGAAGTCAGTTCCAATTTTCTGAATAATCAGCTCGGGAGTGGATTCTGCTCGCTAGAGTCAGTGCATCTGACTAAAATGATAGGCCCTCAGCTACCTGCTTCTGTAAGGATACTTGGATATTAGGCCGTTTCAATAACAGTTCTTCATCATAGCAAACATGACTATCCATTACAGCACCAGCGAAGTGGAACTAGGCTAGTGACTAACTGAGCTGACATTCACTGCCTTGAGACTTAGGCACTCGAGCTGGCTCCCTAGGCAAAGTCCGCAGAGACTCTTCCGCCGCAGTATTCTCCGACGAGTAATTCTGCGCACCGAGTGACAAGCTGAGCTGCTGGGGAGAGGCGTAGTCTAGCGCTCCCACTGAGGCAGACTGCATGAGGTGACTGTAGGAAAGAGAGGTGAAGAGGGCGTCTACTGCGAGCTTCCAGGTAGGGTTCTGGCGCAGAGAGCTAAAGCGGTTTCCAGGTATCGAACCACAGGCTGCACTGCGTTCATATTACTGGGTCCCAGCCTTTGCATCCCTGCTCCAACTCCTTGTTGACCGTAAGCTTTGGCTAATCGGAGGTAATCAGTGCCGCAGGCTCGGTACCAATGTCTAAAGACGGAAGGCTCTTCCTGAACTTTAGGCCTTCGAACCCTGTACATTTGATAATGAGCGGAACTGTTTCGCTTGATTCTGTCCCGTCAGTTTCTGGGTATTTGAGGGTGGTGCAGACTGGCTCGCAGCGACAGGGCGTAGTCAGACGCTTGTAGTGCGGTTTGAGCAGAAATATCAGGTCTTTATGCTCACTTTGGATACGGTTGGCAAAGCGAAATCCTCCTTTGTGTACCTTTTATGATATCGCAAGGCAGGAATATCATCCAGGCTTCGCATCCTGTGTGCGCGGCCTGGATAGATATCATGCAGGGCACTTCGTCGACTTCCGTTTCTGTAGGGAGCCGCTTTTCACTGTGATTGGAAGAGTCTCAACTCCGTCAAGTATTGGCGAAATGGCTTCGTCATTCGCGAAGGACATAGGCGATGGAAGGTCGGCCACTGACTTCCAACATGTATCTCAGCAAATCGCTCCATTGGTCTGAGTACCTCCTCAAAGTGCCTAGCACAGTCTCTATATTGCGCTACACTGCACACCCACTAGTTCCTTCGGTATCTCCAAAAGACTTAACTGGAGCATCGTCAAACACATCCGACTTAAAAGGACTATACGGCACTGGTTCTGTCCGCTCTTCCACAGGAAATACTTACAGCTGCGTAGCCAGGAGTCAGTCTCAGCGTGTGCCTTTGAGGAGATCATAAGTCAACTCGCTTGGCAAAGCCGAAATCGCAGACTTGAAGCCAGCCTCGGAAGTCGATGAATGTTAGCAGGCTTGATGTCTCTGTGGGCGATACAATTATGTTCGAGGTGGCGGAAGCTGAGAGGTATAGTCTCTTCTTTATAGGGAGATTCTGTGTCTGCCTGGATTTCGGTGCTTAGGCTTTGAGGAAAGACGAAGAAACCGTCAAAAGGATTGGGCTAATAGGTGCACAGTCGAGAGATCCTCGCTGCATCTCAGTTTGAATTACCTCCACGAAGTATGTAATGGAAAGCGGCCATAGTCCCCTTTGCCCCTACGCCCCTCTGCCTTACCCCCTCAAGTCCGACCCTCGCTACACCATGACCGCTTCCCTTTGTGTCAACGAAGGTCATTTCTTCGCTACTCGTTACTGTCTCTGCAGCGAGTCACTCCCTATGCTGTGTGAAGACTGCTACACTGCAGAGCACCAAGGCCACACGTGGCTCTGCATCTGCACGCGGGGAGACAAAGGACTGATGTATAGTCGTAGAGAGAAGATCGGAAGAGTCAGGGGAGTCATAGAGAAGCTGAAAAGCTCGGCAGCACAGGGTATCACAAGTGCAAGAGAGGCCATTCACCAGGCTCAGAATGAGGTGTTGACTGCGGTTTCTACAGAGTTCCATGAGATGCTGAACAAACTTGACGAGGCGGAGCAAGTCATCAACAGGCTTATCGAAGGCCTTTTAAAGCTTCAAATGGAAGATCTCAAGGGGGAGACAGACAACTTATACCAGGAGCTATGCATGAAAAGAGACGTTGCACTGGAGGACGGACAGTTTTCCTGTGTGCAGTTCGCAATGGACTGTCCAGTGGAAAGTGTGCAGAGAATAGCGAAAGGCTGGGTGAAGAGGCTCGTCAGTCTGCGAATGCGCATCCCCAAGTCTTTGGCCCAGCAAGTCCAGGAACGCTCCCTCTGCTCTGGCTGCAGACTCCAGCCCAACACCATCGGCTCCCTCCTTTACCGCCGCATTAAGCTTCCCTGCGGCCACTACTTCCACAACAAAGACTGCTTGGCGAGTTACCTCGTCAATGCGAGTGACGGCTTCTTCTACTCCCGACCTACCTACCGCTGTCCAGAGTGTTGGCATGTCCTCAACGCTGGCAACTTGCTGCCCGACCTCGAGCGAAGAGTGGGAAGGCCAGAGCTGCGCTGCTGTGGGTGTAAACGCACAGGGGAGCTGTACAAACGCAAGCAGCCAGGACACTACTTATGTGAAGCCTGTGCGGACCTGGGAGGCTTGGTGGACTGCAGGCCGTGTACCTGCGCAGGCGCTAGCATCTACTCCGAGTCTCGAGTGGGTTCATTCACTTCTTAACGTAGGTAATCAATGGGGTAACTACTGGATGAGGCTGAAATCGGGTAAATTCGCCTTCCTGGACTGCCTCAGTGGTGTAACTAATTGGCGTGACAATTACGTTGGGTCGGGAGAGTTTTCGAAGTCTCTGGAAAAGAGCTGTGGAAAGAAGATTGGCGCTGTAGACCCAAGTTTATGTGAAATGCAGATTTTGACTGTGTGCGCATTTCAGACTCCGACGACTGGAGTGCTCTGCTGATTGTGGCAGTGCCAGACTCAGTGGGAAGTGAGTACGTGAAGTTGAGGCAGATGACATGGACTTGGTTGCAAGTTAGCGATTGGTGATATCAGTCTTCAGCTCTCTGATGGTTATGGTGGCTGTGGTGCTTGCCTTGCTTCTATACCCGCTGACTCACTTCTCCGTTACATAAAGTCATTAGGTTGGCCAGAGGTATTCATAAAACCGCGACCTGCCGACATGCACCAAAGCAGGCGGAACCGGAAGACATGTAAGAAGGCGAGAACAGTGCTCAGCAGCTAGTTCAGGTGTTCAAGCAGCTGATCCTCCAACTGATAGCCAACCCCAGCCACGTCCTTCGCTGCAGCATGGTTCGAAGCCGCTTTTCCCATCAACGAACTGCAAGGCAATGCGCCCTAGCGCAGAGCTCTGAGGTATGTAAGTTAGGTCAAGTGCTAGATCTCCCAATGTGAGAGCGCTTTTATCTCGAGTTTGCTTCTCCATGAGGTACTGGTCCCACCACTGCTTCTTGTTAGGGGTAGTCTTGCGTCTGGTCACTTGCGGTAGAATCAGCTTAGGATGGGGTCCTTGTGGAACTCTGGAGGCTTGATGGGACAGGGAAGCTCAGGGGTTTTCGCCACATGAGGGACTTGAAGAGGGGCTTAGCCGTGAGACAGCAAGGCTTCCGGTCAGGCGCTACCCACTGTAGCGAGTGCAAAGTGGTTTTTGCCTCCCTCAGTTTCCGAGTTTGTCTTGCCTGCGTTGTGAGACTCGTCCTCCACTCGAAACCCTGCCTGTGCCTTTTGTAGACATGTTCCACTAGTAGAGTGTTCAGTCCTCCCTTCAGATTTACCTGTGTGGCGTGAAGTACTGGTACCTTTTTGCTGGCTGAAACAACTTTCGGCAGGTTTACATTTGCCAAGACAGTAACAGGGTTTTTGCGTCTTTCCATAGAAGTGTCGTTCACTCTGCATCGAAAAAGGTCTGTAAGCATCGACTGCAAAGTATATAGACAAAGATTACTAGGTTTCAGATTATGTAGATAATTTATGCAATAGCCGTGGCTGTTTTAGCGATAGGACTTCGGAGCGGGCTTGCGGCTTTCTCGAGTGAAAGTAGGGAAAGGAACAATCTCTAGACCTGGTGAGAAGAACCAGGCCACCAGCTTCAACTTTGAATGCACCGCAGCCTTCCTAATTCCAGAAGCCAACCACTCACTGAGAACTCTAGAAGCAACATTTCAAGTATACGAATTCCGGCTTCAAGTATTCGAAGGGAAGTGATGAAATTTGGAGTCTGTGCAATTTTGTGCTTCGAGGGAGTTGGAATTGGAGGAAAGTAAGGGTATTGTTGAGATTTATGAAGCGGGATAGGGATGAGGTGGATCTGGGTAGTCAAGCAAATAGGCTGTAGAGGTCCAACTTATATGGTGCAGAGGTGGTAATAATGGCAGGGTACGACCTCGACCCTAGTCCCTTCTTTGTCAACCAAGACACACACGTGCGACTATTCAATGGCCATTACAGAGCAAGCAACCGCCCTATCGTTTTAAAGCGACACGAGTTTTACCTCCGCCCAGACATGGGAGACATCCCTGAACTCACTCAGACAATCGACGTAGGTCTTGTGCAGGCGAGAGTCAAGCACCCGAATGTGTGTGAAGTCTTGCAAATACGTATAGACCTGGCTGCTTCTGACCGTAGCTACTTTGTGGATCATGTGTTGGAGGCGCTGGAGAAGGACTTGATGAAGGATATTGAGGAACGAAATACTGCGAAGAGACCGTATAGAGAGGGGGAATTGTGGGGGAAATTGAGACAAATAGCAAGTGCTCTGGCTTTAGCTCATACAAAGGTAACTTTTAGACAGGGAATCGCTCATAGAGATATCAAGCCGGGCAACATCTGCTTAGACGCAGAGGGAAATTGCAAAGTATGCGATTTCGGATGTTTCTTCAAGAAGAAGGAAACTGAGCGCGCCAATTCTATAACAGGCACTATCGCCTTTATGAGTCCTCAACAGATACAAGTCATTCTTGGAAAGTTGGACCGCTATAATGCCTTCAAAGGAGACGTCTTTGCATTGGGTATGACTGTTCACGCTATGAGCAGCCTCATTCCACCTCAAAATCCCTGGCATACTGATACATTGGCGCAAGAAGCCAAGGCGAAAATAGAGGTCCTGCCCTACTCCCTTGGTTTGAAGGAACTGCTGTTCTCAATGCTCTCTCTAGAAGAAGAGGAAAGAGTCACTATGCAGTTGGTGTTGGAGACTGCTGAGAATTCTTTAGCCCGGTTGAGACCTGCGATTATCGGGTCTAGGCCTGAGGAGAGAAAAGTAGAACTTATTCAGAGTTTGCCTTGGACTTCACATCTAATGGCAGGGTACGACCTCGACCCTCGTCCCTTCTTTGTCAACCAAGACACACACGTGCGACTATTCAACGGCCATTACAGAGCAAGCAACCGCTCTATCGTTTTAAAGCGACACGAGTTTTACCTCCGCCCAGACATGGGAGACATCCCTGAACTCACTCAGACAATCGACGCAGGTCTTGTGCAGGCGAGAGTCAAGCACCCGAATATTTGTAAAATCTGGGAAATACGTATAGACCTGGCTGCTTCTGACAGTAGCTACTTTGTGGATCATGTGTTGGAGGCGCTGGAGAAGGACTTGATGAAGGATATTGAGGAACGAAATACTGCGAGGAGACCGTATAGAGAGGGGGAATTGTGGGGGAAATTGAGACAAATAGCAAGTGCTCTGGCTTTCGCCCATGAAAAAGTAACTTTTAGACAGGGAATCGCTCATAGAGATATCAAGCCGGGCAACATCTTCTTAGACGCAGAGGGAAATTGCAAAGTAGGCGATTTCGGATGTTTCTTCAAGAAGAAGGAAACTGAGCGCGCCAAAACTACAGTAGGCACTATCCGCTATATGAGTCCTCAACAGAGACTAGTTTTTCTTGGAGAGTTGGATCGCTATAATGTCTTCAAAGGAGATGTCTTTGCATTGGGTATGACTGTTTACGCTATGAGCAGCCTCATTCCACCGGAAGACTCCTGGCCTACTCGGAGATTGAGGCAAATAGCCAAGGAGAAAATAGAGGTTCTGCCCTACTCCCTTGGTTTGAAGGAATTGCTGCTCTCAATGCTCTCTCTAGAAGAAGAGGAAAGAGTCACTATGCAGTTGGTGTTGGAGACTGCTGAGAAGTCTATAACACCGCTAAGACCTATTATCCAGTCTAGACCTGTTCCTATTATCCAGTCTAGACCTGAAATTAGCTGGACAAATGTGGTGCAGTCTGCCCTTAGGATTTACAACTGTTATGAAAGCAAGACTTGCGTGTATGAAGTGCCTTTCTCAGCAGAGCATGGAGCGAAAGTCATAGTGAAGCAGATAGAGTGCGAAGATGAAGCTACAGCTCTGAGAGCCGAGGCAGAGGCGAAGATTTTCCAGGAACACCCTCACCCTGGAATCAATACGTGCTTGGGGTGCAAGAAAGAGGCCAAACCCGACAGAGGCTTTTACGTCTACATTTTCTCAGAGCCGATGTTGCGAAGTCTGTTCGATGACATTGGAGATCGAGCAAAGGTGGAGCAGTTCTACACGGAAGAACAACTGTGGGCCTTCTCTCACTCGCTCCTCGATGCCCTGCACTACCTGCAGACTCTCGGTGTTGCTCACCGAGACATCAAGCCTCATAACATCCTGATTGACTCTGAAGGACAGATCAAGCTCTGTGGTTTCAGCTTTGCTAAGCACATCGATTTGCAAGTTACTGCGATGCATTCTCTGCTGTGTACTGACCTCTACTGGTCTCCAAAGCTTCGCCAGGCCTATATGGACGGGGAGATTCCCAAAGTGCAACACAACCCGTTCAAGTCTGATGTCTTCTCCCTGGGACTCACGCTCGTCAACTTGACCTTGTTAGCGCTGCCATATCCGCTGCAGCAATACATTGACGACGAGTTGGACCGAATTGACCGGTACTCGAAGTCGTGGGTTGATTTGCTGCGCACCATGCTCAGAGTGGAAGAGGCCCATCGTCCTGACTTCATGCAGCTAATGACTCCTATTTTGTATGCAGATGACGAGGAGTTGACGCAAGTGCTAGAGATTCAGTCGCCACGGCAGTTATGTGAGAAATGCGAATGTGACCATGGGAGTATGCCCTGCATAGACTTCCATTCAACGTCATTTCAGCCATCACCAGCATCACGAGCATCACCAGCCTGGTGGTGGGAATTTGATAAGATCACATTCTAAGCGGCAGTTCAGCCCCAAATATATAGAAAATAACTCCAAAATCACATTTTGAGAAGTATTTCCTGACCGAAACTTCTCCTAATGCTAGTTTAAAGCTTGCTAGACAACACATCACAGCCTGCAGGCGCAGCATTCATCTCCTCATCCGACAAATCGTCGTCCTCGTGGAAATACCCAGTTTCAGTGATAGTTGAAATGCGGACTGCGCATTTTAGCGTGTGTTCCTCTTCATTGGCCCGGGCTCTGCGAGCAGTTTTCTGTTCTATAGTAATTTCCTCCTTCATATTCGCTTCTTTCGTCTTTTCGATGGAGCGTGGCAAATAGCGGCTTAAAAACCACATGATAAGGCTAAGGACCGATATCATGTTAAAGCAAAAAGTGTAGTCCAGAGGGAAGGGCAGGCTGCTAGTTGCAGTTCTAGCGAACTAAACGCCAGTGAAAAGGTACGCCATGGCCCTTGAAAAGGACCCTGTCATCATGCACAGGCCGTTCAGCTTGCCCCGCTCTGGCTTCAGCACGAGGTTGTTGGTCATTACGAACTGCGCGGTGAGCACTTGGAAGGACAGGAAATACCAAATCATGGACGTGCCGATGATATATACCAAAACGCCATAGATGTTATTCGAATGCGAAATCCATGGAATGATGAAAATCGCAGGGGCCATAAACAGTGACCCACAGAGGACATTCCACAAGTACCCCTTCCTAGCCACCGCTGGAAAAGGACTAAGCTGCCAGTGCATAGCCGATTTCCAGCGGCTGGAAGTCCAGTCTGCAGTCGGACTTGTTGGCCCAGCACCACAGCGGGAAGAGTTCGAAGTAGGCAGTGGAGCAGAAGGAGTTGATGCCGTAGAGGGACACTGCGAGGACTATCACTTTGTCCTTCACTAGGTCTCTGTAGGAGAACGACTCAGACTCCACTTCAGGCATAGAGTGTAGGAGAGTTGTGCGGATTGCGGCATCCCTCGCCATTTTAATCGTAAGCGTCTCTTCCAGCCATATGAACACTCCCACAAATGCACAAAATGCCACAATTGCCGTTATCACAGAAGGAAGGGGTAGTCCGCCAGGGGCCCAGAAGGTGCAATTCCAGTGCTCTTCGGATCCACCAAGACTCCGCCTATCACCGACCCTCCACTGAACTAGTCAGCCAAATCATAGAGTAGTACGACATTGCGCATGCTTGCTTGCTTTCCGGACACACCTCGGAAACACAGGTCTTCGTCACCACACTTAGAGGGGCGAAAAGGCCAATTCCGAAGCGGATTAAGACGGCCATGGTGTAGTTCTGGGCGAAACCGAAGGCCACGGAAAGAGGCCCGGCGAAGAAAAGACGGATGAGAGGAAGGATAGATAATAATTTATCTGTGCTTTTGTGCTAAATGAAGATTTTGTGTAACTTTTCAGAGTGATTTGTGAGCAAATGACACAGAAAATTAATACTTTTTATAACTATTCAAAATATGTTTTTTC
>Ga0247837_1003664_pt1 | contig 26383 bp, 24 predicted proteins | sample LaCtaG_2_FD_187115 | JGI IMG/M metagenome (GOLD analysis project Ga0247837, IMG submission 187115) | Freshwater microbial communities from meromictic Lake La Cruz, Castile-La Mancha, Spain - LaCruzMarch2015_14.5m | ecosystem: Environmental > Aquatic > Freshwater > Lake | place: Spain: Castile-La...
AATCGATTTGTCTAGCTGGGATATAAAGGGCAGTCCTCCTTAGAAAGTGTGAGCCGAGGCAGATATACATCCTAGCACTAATGAAGACGCTGCTTGTAGCGGATGAGCGACAAACTCGCTGCAGCAGTAGTAAGAAGGGCAAAACCGCTACTGATCTACGAGTGTTGCCGTCACAGTCCTGGGAGAGCCCATGGAGTTTATCATCATGCCGGTCATGTAGGACTGCATCATCATAGCGGCTGCCATTGGGTTCTGCATCATGGGGTTGGAGGGGCCGGGCTGGTTGGATTTCAGCTGGTTCATGGGGACGTTAGGAACCGCTACACTGATGGAAACGGCCCTGTTCTGCTCTTCACGCTTGCGGAGCACTGCTGGAGAGTAGTCGTCTCCCAGGTTCCGTCCGTCCTAATCCACTAGGTGAGAGATGTCAACGTCGGTTTTCTGAGGAGGAGACGCGTCAAAGGGGTCCTCGAAGGGCCTGGAAGAAGTGACTGTGAAGTCTGCAGGCGTCTGAGCAGGCTGAAATTCAAAGACATTGGTCGCAGGGTTGGAGAAAGGATCTGCAGGAGCGCTGGAGAAAGGGTCCACAGCATGTGCAGAGTAGGGGTCTACAGCAGGGAGCGGAGGCTGATAGGCAGGGAAGGAAGCCTGTCGCTTCGCATCCAACGAGGACAAGGAAGGGTAGAGGCTCTCTTCTTCGTTTTCCTCCTCGTAGTATGTCTTTCGAGCGGGCGGAGGGTTATCGTGGATTTTGAAATGGTCGAATTTAGGCTGTTTGGGTCTTTCGTACTCTTCCCTGGGATGCTTCCTGGGTGGATATGCGGGTCTGCTTCTGAATTCATAGTCAGTTTCACGCTCGGGACTTGGACGTCTAGGCGGCAGACGCTCTTCTCTGTAGCAGTCCTCCTCTCTGCGTCTCCTGTCCTCTTCTCTCGGCTTCGCTCTGTAGTGCTCCTCATCTCTGCGATAGCGCTCATTGTCTTTCCTCAAATAAGACAGTGTGACTCTGCAGCCACTGAAGCAGGTCAATTACCAGCTACTGCAGGCCTTAATGCAAGCGGGGTTGTTCCCTGAGACAGAGCTGAAAGCACAACATTTCATATTTGACCCTGCGAAGTTCTCTGCTACTTATCATTTGACAGTAGTGAAAGCGGCGAAAGGCAGAGGAAGAGCTCCTCCGATGGATATCCGCAATGCCCTGGCGAAGACCACCACATTAGACGTGACTGCCTACGTACGGAAATTGGGACTGTATGAGATGTCGGGAAACGCAGAGGATGAGTACAGACCAGTCTACGAAGTCGACATAAACACTAGATAGGTAGATATCAGGGAAAATGAGTGCGAAGCAAATTGACTCATTGGAGACGGTAGTGGCCGGAGTCAAGGAAGCCTTGGACTCTGGAGACCTGAAGAGAGCGTTTCGCCTGTGCACTGGGGCGCTAGCGAGTGACAATCACCCCTATTTGCTCGCTCTCAAAGCTGTGATTCTACTCAGACTGAATCGCAGACTGGACAGCTATAAAGCCGCGGTAGAGGCACAGACTCATATAGCTTCTACTCAGTCCACTGCCTTTGACCTGCTAATTACTGTCTTTAAAGACTTGCGGAAATACAACAACGTTGCTCAGCTATATGAGCGCGCATATGAAGAAAGTCCCAGTCGAGACCTGGGCTTGCAGCTCATCCAGGCCTATGCATCCGATTTCAGGTTCGTGGAGCAGCAAGTAGTCTGCATGAAGCTATTCAAGCGGTTCGAAGCCCAGGAATACGCAATTCGCGCTGGAGAATGTCTCTATTTAGCCGCCAAATCCGACCCCCGTCAGGCCCGAATGACCGAAATCGCCCACTTAATTCTTAACAAACTGACTAGAAGTGACGATTTCCACTGCTCTGAGCCTTTTCTGCGACTATACTTGCAAGTGCTGCTGGACATCAAGCACTACACAGAGGCGCAGGCCTGCCTCGAGCGCTACGGAGCACTGTTCACAGCTGAAACAGAGCGGATTAGCCTGGAACTGGACCTGGCAATGAAGCAAGGAGACTACATTTCCGCTATAAACACGGTGCAGGAGGTGCTAAAAGTCTGCGAAAGCACAGCTAAGCCGGCTGGTCGCCTCTATATTCTCTATATTGAGGCTGTATTTGGGGCTGTGAAGCAGGCAATACAGGCGCAGACGCTGGACCCGGCCTCAGTTCCTATGAAATACATCGATTCCAGTACGAAAGGAAACGGATTTCGGGCGTTTTCAGCAGGGGAGTCCATTCAATCGATCCTGACACTGACTTTAGGCAACATAAAAAGCACGAAAGACGCTTCCGAAGCCTCGGCCAGAGCCAAAGATATCCGCAGAGAAGCCTACTTGGCTGAGTTGGAGTTCAAGCGCAGACTAGTGTACCTGGGCTTTCCGCAGGGCACAGAGGAGTACAAGTCCGAAAATGACCCTGGAGGAGTGTTTTTCCCACTAGTCTTCCGATACGCCACAACTCAGTACGAATTCCCCACCACTCCCGACGACCTCATTCCATACCTCCGTCTGCTCAACACTTCACAAATAGTGCCTTTTCGAGAGAAAATGAAGGAATACATAGCCTCAATAAAGGTGCATTCGACTAACAAGCTCCGGGCGCTGAAGTGCTTAGTAGTGGGTTTGAAGGTTATGAGACTGTTGGGAGTGTTTTCCCCGCCTGTGGTGAAGCACCATGGACAGGTGTGGGACACTCTCAGGTGGATATATGCGGAATATGAAGAAGCGCTCAGGCTGGAGCCGCCGCCAGCACAGGGAGAAACCAGACTTGCAGCAGAACTGCCGCTGCTGTCCTGCGAAATGCTGCTCCAGCCCTTCATTTCCCCGGCCCTCGACCCTGTCGACCTGCGCAAAAGTGTGTTCTCACAGTACCAGTTTGCACCTGAGTCCGGCCCACTCACCCAGCGTCTCCTACACTCTCTAGCCCTGCTCGAATCCGCTCTCCTCCAAAGTCCCTTCGATCCCAGACTAAAGCTAGCGCTTGTGGACCTGTATGTGAGGGTAGGAGCGCTGGAAACCGCCCACAGACTGATGCTGTCCATGGACCTGGGAGTGGGGGAGTTTGAGAAACTGGGACATATGGTGTATGGACCGATGAGGGACTTTTGTGTGGTGATGGTGGAATTGGAGCAGATGGGTAAGCGAGTGATTGCACATGGTGAAAGTCTGAGAGAACGGCGTCTTTCCCAAATGAACGACGCCTACACCCGGCACTCCCTTAGCGAAGTCTTAGAACTGCGCTCCCTGTGTCTCCAGCAGGACAAAAGCCTCTTCTCCTTCCTCTGCAAAGTCTCCTTCCTCGAGCTCGAAGTCTTCCGCAATCTGGAAAAAGGCCCTCTCGAAGTGGGCAAAACCCTACGAGAGTCAATGGAACTCCTAGTGCAAATGTGTGCTTTGCGCAATGGAGATACAGACTTGAAGTCTATGGTGGACGAGACTTTGACCTACTATGTGGGAGTAGTGCAGGTGCAGTCTATGGTGTACAAGTCAACGAAGGCGAAATACGACCCTGGGGACTGGGAGCTGCCGAGTAGGGCGTTTGTGAAGAAGGATAGAGTGGTTTCCAGCTATGGGTGGAAGGCGGAACTCAGGTCAATTGCAATGAAAGGGACGATTTTGAAGCTGTACTTGGACGCTGTGGAGGGCAATAGCGAAAGTCTGGATTCGGACCTGCGCACCTACGCACATCAATTAGACGAACAAGGCTTAATTAGCGACCCAACAGAGAAAATCGCCCAATTAAAGCACTCCGTTTCCCTGCTCAGTACCAAAGAAGCCGCCCAAAAGGCGCAAGAAGCCCTCTCCTCCCAAGTCTTCTACATGGGCACTTTCCCCACAGACGAAGATTTAAAGACCCACAAAAAGCAGATATCCGGCTTACTGTCGAAATACCAATTAATGCTGTTGGAAGGACTGTGGAGGTTGATGAAGGGTCATGCGTCCTATAGGAAGGAAGGAGGGGGATTGGTGGAGGTCGACCCTGTGATGCGTCTTACGGAGTGGAGACATGTGGGGAGACACTTTGATGTGTTGGGAATGATGGGGAGGGAACTGGTGGAGGGACTCATACCCAGGGACGACTTTCTGCAGTTCCAGATGCTTAAAGTAGGAGAGTCCTTCGACAATTCCGAGTCCTTCCCTATCCACCCAGGCCTCCTACCTCTCATTTCCGAAGCAATCACTGGCCCCTTTACCACTCTCACCCTTCTCCAGCCTCTCTACTTCCAAGCCCTCGTCAGCGCCAGCGCCCGGCTCCTCGACAACCCCGACCCCAGCGAAATCGACGCTATGCGTGTCCAGCTCACACACTTCTACACTGAAATGTACAAATTCCTCAACTACTTGGAAATGTACTTGCACACGCAACTAGAGAAATGCATGCTAGAGGAGAAACTCAGGGAAATTTCCACCTTTTCCTCCTTTCCAGTCTACAGTCAAGGACTAGACTCCAGCATATACACTAAAATCGGGGCCAACTTACGCCAGTCGCATGAATGGGCGCTACGGGTGCTGATAGACGCTATTAGCACCCTGCTGAGGAGTGGCTCGGGTAGATAGGAGCTAAGTAGACTAGGAGTGTAGCAATGGAGCTTGGCGACCCACTGTGTGTGTGTAGTCGGGGCCTGCTGCCTCCAGACGAGCCTCTGCCTTGGATCGCTCGGAAGACAGCAAAGCCAGGCCAGTCTCAATGCGGCTTTGGTTGGACTGCCGGCCCATTATGAACTGCGGAAAGCCCAGCCACTCCATTATCAGCGGGTAGACGTTAAATAGCGATAAAGCACAGAATATCACCAGGAGCAGGGGGAACCAGATGCAGAAACTCTCCCCCATGAAGGGCACGAAGTCGATAACGCTCATTACTTTGAAGAATTCTGCGTCTTTTACCTTGATAAATAACAGGAAATTGAGACTCAAAGGACAAGCCATCCTCGCCAAATACGCCGCATTCCACGCCAAGCACGGTGCATCCGTCTGATTCTGCCCATACAGTCCATAAAACCCCGACAGCTTCAAACGAAACAGGGCAAAGTAGCAGCAAGAGACCAGGTAAGCCAGCGGCACAGCGCAGTACAGCTGTGTGAGCCAGTCCCCGTGGTCCTCTTGGAAGAGGAGAGGCAGGAGGCCGATGGGAGTGGAGAGGAAGAGGGTGGATTCGCCGGCGATTATGATGACACTGGCGACTGCGAGACAGAGGGCGAGTAGGCGGTATAGGATTGGCTTCACGTAGATATACCACACCCACTGTCCCAGCCTTGTGCACCTCTTCCTCTTCTTATGTCGATCCCACAGCGCCGAGGTCACCACCCTGTCCGGCGACTTCTGGCTATCTATCAAGTCCATCACATTGAAAGCCGCAGTAAGGCCCTGCTCCCACTGAGCACAAGCGCGGTGGTGGGAGAAAGCCGCTTGTTTGAGCAGTCTATTGAGGACTTCGAGCTTCTTAATGGTGAGTTCGCCCAGTTCTTCCTGGACTTCCCGCTCTGTGTGGGTGGCGTGTTCCTTGTGATAGCGCAAGTCTTCGGGCAGACAGTGGACTAAAATGTCCTCCACGAATGTGCGCGTTTTGGCAGATTTGGAGACTTGAATGTCCACTGCATTAGCGAGTTTCCCCAGGGTGAAGAGCTGCAGTTGGAAGTCGTTCTTTTCCTCGGACACTACAGCTGCCTTGTAGGCCAAGTAGTGCAAGTAGTGTCGGTAGTCAGGCGCAAGCCAGAGGTACCTGGGGACTGCCACTAGTCCATACCCCAGCAGCAGTATCGTCTGAAAAAGTCCCCAGCAGTTGCTAAAAGCCACCAGTATGTACGGCAACTTAGCAATCACCAGTTCCCCTATGAACCCCAAGTAAATCACAAAGATCAGACCTGCAGTCGCCATGAGGAAAAACATCCACAGCAGTCTGCGCACTGCCCGCTTCAGCCGACGCCAGCGAGTGTACTCCCCTGCCATTTCGTACTCTTGCAGAATCGGCAGGATCAGCCAGCAGAGGACGAAGACGGTCCAGTAGACGACTCGCCAGCAGAGACGGAGAGTGTCTTTGTCTGAGGCAGTGGCGGAGGTAGTGAGGGTCTGGGTGGGGGTTACTAGGTAGACGTCAAAGGGAATTAGGACGATAATCCAAAAAGCCAAAAACCACGAAACAAACACCCACCAATACACATACCACCTCGTATTCTTCGCAGGGTAATAAAGCAGCAGCGCCACTGTCAGCACAAACACACACACCAGTGCAGTGATGGCGAAGCCGCTGGTGAGCATTACAGCCTAGAAATGGAGGGAGCTAGTTCTCACTATCTGCGGGGTCTAGTTCTCGGAGTTCTTGGGCGAGGTGGATGTGGTGGCTTTGAGACTGGGTGGAGTGGGTCAGTTCGCGCAGGAGGATGGTGGCGTAGGAGGAGGAGGGCAGGCGGAAGCCGATTTCGAGGGCTTTTACTGGGCCGGAGGGAGTTTCTTCATCTGCGTCGAGGTCTGGGAAGGAGGTGAGACGCCATTTCAGGTCGCTGGGCCGCACTAATACCTTCCTGTATGAGCCTGTAAGCTGCATCGCCCTGTCTAGTCCCTACTTCAACCCCTGGTTCTCAAAGTCCTCCAGTCTGACCTGGTCCTCTGCCAACACCTCCCTATACACCTCTCCAGCCCTGTTCCCAGGATACAGCATTTGCGACCCCGGCAGCGGCAACACCACTTGCTCAAACCTATACTCCCCCTGCTTGCCCTCTTCCACTATCAGCGGCTCTTCCTCTAACAGCACCAAGTCGCCGGGCACTATGTGGGGAGTACGCGGAAGCAGGCCCAGACGAGCACGGGCGGACGCCACTTTGTTCCACACGTAGGACTGGTAAGCGTGCAAGTAGATCATGCGAGAGTTGCGCGGAAGGTTCATCAGCCCATTCAAATAGGCGTTATCCCCTCCCGCCTTCTCCATCCCTTCCAACAACTGCATCTCCACATACTACCTAGTCCTCACATGTCCACGAAAGTCTCTAAGCGCCTGCTGCACGTCCCCAGTAGCCAGATACCTAGCCCTCGCCTCCGCCTCCTCAGTGCCCCTATCATCCCGCAGTCCCAATATCAGCTTAACAGCCTGTTCGTAGTCTTGTTTGAGGATGGCGAGGCCGATGCGGTGGGTGCCTGTGTCGTTGGCAGAGCCGAAGCGCTGCAGGCCGAAGTAGTTGATGAAGCCGAGAGTGTGGAGTTGGTCGATGCGGGAGGAAATCAGACTTTGAGTCAGTTCTTGCTGGATTCCTCTCAGCGTTATAACAAACTGGTTCCCACTATGCGACCCCATTTTCACCTCCTCTTCAGTGTACTCCAAGTTCCCGATTTTCAAGTTCTCCCCCAGGTCCACCCTCGCCAGGGCGTTCCAGTGGTTGGAAAAGGTGGAAATGCGCTGAGATGTCACTGCCCGCTTGTCCTTATTGCCGCTCACTCCAAAGAACTTTTCCTTGGTGCCAATCGCCCTCGCCAGCATCTTAATCGCGCCCATCGTCTCCACATTCCGCTTCCACAGCACAAAGCGCACAAACCTCGGCACTCCCTTGTCCAAGTCCCTATTATCCAGCCCCAACTTCCGTCTCTTCGTGCGACTTCCAATACCGTCCTTGAGGAAAACCTGTATAATGTCCCCGGCTTTCTAGGTAAACCCTACAGTGGATGAGGTGAGTGCAGAGAAGTGTTCCTTAATGAACATGTGCATGCGAGTGCGGGCGGACTTGTCTGAGGAGCAGGGGAATTCTGCGACTTTTTCCAGGTTGCCGGAAAGGACGCTTTCTTCTAGGTCTTCTAGGGCAGATAGGCCTGCTGGGCCGAGGACTTCGGAGGCTTTTTCTCGGATTTCGGGAGGGACGGTGAAGTCGAGGGCGGGCTTGGGGTCGGAGGGGTGGTAGAAGGAGATTGCGGGCTGGGTCAGCTCCACGACGTGGCCGCTGGCGTCGATCTCATTGACCACAAAATCCCTAAACCTTTGCTTTAGCACTCCGTTTATCCCCGCTCCCACAGTCGTAAACTCCGTAATTCCCAGTCTCTCCTCTGTCGTCCCCGCTGCCATCTTAACCCTTGCCACAGTCCTGATCAGTCCTCGGAGCCTCATCATGTCCCACTATAGTGCTAGTTCCGGGGAATTGGCAGGTCCATTGGGACTACATTTGTATGTGAAGACTGTATAGAGGAAAACTGGTATTGTGGAGTGCCAGAGGTATGGCTACAGCTAGTCTAATAATGCTAGCGGCTCTCTCCAAGTTCAGGGACCGAGCCCTGCTGCTGCGTATTGAAGGCAAGCTGTGCTGGCGAGTCGCAGACGGTGTTTCCAAGGCCTTGAAGTGTCCCCCCGGCTTCCAGCCCCGTGCTATATGCGTGTCTGTGAATTGCTCCCGCGGCTCTCTGGTGCAAGCAGACATAATCGCCTCCACCCTACGCTTAACTGCCGCCAAGTACAAGGTCCCCCTCTACACCTTCGCCGAAGATATGGCAATCGGCGCAGGGTACTGGGTGTTAGCCGCCGGGCACAAAGTCTTCGTTGATGAGTACTCCATGGTCGGGGGAGTCAGTGTAGCCGCTCAAACCCTGGGCTTGACAGGCTTCGCCAAGCAGTGGAAGCTGGAAACTGCAGTGGTTGCGAGTGGCAAAAACAGAGTGCGCCTCAATGCTTTCGAGAAGGTGAAGGCGGAGGATGAAGAGTGGGTCAAGGAGCTGGTGAAGGAGCAGGACGGAGTGTTTAGAGCGTATGTGCAGAAACAGCGGCCGAAGGCACAGGCGGAGTTGCTCAGTGGAAATATATTCAAAGGGCGGAAAGCTGTGGAGGGCGGATTAGTGGATGAACTCGGAGACCAGGCCACTATTTTACTGAGAGACTTCCCTGGGCTGAAAGGCCTGCAGCGGAGTCCGAACTTCCCTCTGCCTCTGGCCGGAACCCTCACAGAGCTGGCAGCGAAGGCGAGGACTGAAGGCGTGGAAGAGAGCGAAGTGCTGGAAGTACTGGATGAGGAGTGGATGCGCGCCATTACGCAGAGAACACTGGCGCAGCTTTAACCAGCCTTAGATATAGGGCCAGTAGAAGGCTGCTGCACAAACAGAGAAATGGGTACAGTCATATCTTCCTATGCAGTGTCGATAAGGCAGTTGAATTGCTGCTTATAGTGAGGGAAATAGCTACTAGTACCTATGTGGAACAGCACATTCCGCGGGAAACTGGCTTGGCAGAGGGTAGTTGCGTGCTGATTTTGGCAGGCTGGAGGTTGAGCAGGCCGGCTCGGCTCAGGATAGTCCTCGCTAGGGCTTCGAAGGCTTCCTTTACGTGGAATTCGGACTTGGCGGAGGTCTCCATCCACTCCATTCCCAGCTGTTCGGCGAGTTGCTGTCCTTCGTCAGATGTCACTGTCCTGCCCGCCTCATCTACCTTATTCCCCACTAGCAGCTTCGGCACATTCGCTTGCAAGTGCACCTTCGTCTCGTCATGCCACGCCCGGATGCTGGAGAACGACTCCGCATCTGTGACGTCGTACACCATGATCACGCCGTGAGCGCCGCGGTAGTAGGAAGCCACAATGTTGCGGAAGCGGTCCTGTCCGGCGGTGTCCCAGAGCTGCATCTTCACTAACTTGCCGTCAATATTGACAGTGTTGATTTTGAAGTCCACCCCGATCGTCGTGTGGAACTCCGGGTTGAAAATGCCGTCCGTATACCGCAGCAAGAGCGCAGTTTTCCCCACGCCGCTGTTGCCAATAATCAGCACCTTGAAGAGGTAGTCGTAGTTGGGTTCCATATGGCTAATAGAGTATGACAGACTAGGGGTTGCAGGACTGATAGGGGACAGGGCAAAGAAAGAGGATAGAGAGGATGGGAGGTAGAGAGAGGCAGTGGTAGGATAGGCTATAGGGCCGGGTGGAAGCACGAAATTTGCATAGTTCTGATCGTTCCTGCTGGACAAATTTGCGTTTTCGGCCAATAATAGGCGAAAAAGTCGCTCAATTTATCACTTTCCCAATTTTCAAGGCTTTAAATGGTAAAATCAAGCAAAAATTTAAACTTTCTCTACTAATTCCTCCTAAAACCATCAATTGTCGCATATATCCATATATCGCATCTTAATATATCGTAAATCCCTACTAAATCCTTCTTCCTCCCACTTTCCCTGCAGTTTTTATATAGTTCTATATGATTTGCAGCTTTTCCCTCGCTTCCCAGCCTATTCCCCTCAGAATCTCTGCTAATATATGGAATCTGATACGTCTGCACCCAAGCCATCCACTGAAACTCTCAAATTCCAGCTCCACATTGCTCAGCGTGACTTAGAAATGTACAAGGACATCGTGTGCAGACTGGAGAGACAGCTCAGCACCCTGAAAAGCCTAGTGGAAGAACTCACAACCTCCAAGGCCCAGCTCCAAAAGCTGCTCAGCGAGAAGGAAACTCTGCTCCTTTCCGCCAAGTCCGACCGCGACGAAGCCCTCTGTGAAAAGTTCCAACTGCTGCGAGAGGCCAACGAGCGCTCCACCAGCGCTAGCAGCTACTCCCGGTCCTCAGACTTTTCCAACCTGGAAGAGCAGCTGTTTAGGGCTAGGGCGGATACTTGCCAGCTACGGGCTGCGCTGGAGGACTGCTGGTTTGAGCGGAACGAGGCGCAAAGACTGCTGAAAGTAGGCGTTACACAGATCAGGGATGAAGAGATCAAGAGACTTACTGTGTGGATGGAGAAAAACAGAGTGGTGACTCCGCGGACTCTGGGCGGGAATAGGGAAATTGCGGGGAATTCGGGCAGAGGGAAGGAAGTGGGCCTCACTTTCATAGGCAAATAAGCGCGTGTATACTAATAGAACAGTGATTTCACTAAAAACGCCCGGAAATGCAGCTTTCGATTGCCTCTGTTTACCTGGGAAATCCCACTTCCCCACATCCAATAAACATAATTCCCAACAACTTCCCCCAAAGACCTCTTCCAAGCTCCATTTCCCTCTAACATGCGATTTCAGCAATGGACAATCACTATGCAGGTTCAAAGCATTTCCGTCGCAGAGTACCGCAAAACTGCCTTCGTACAGTACACTCTGTTGATACGCGCCAGGACCACTTGTCTGCATGCCAGCGCCTTCTACGACCCTGACGCCTGCCTGATCATTGAGTGGCCGCTGTTTCTGCTCTATTCCCGCTTTAGTGAGTTGAGACAACTGCACCGCTGTCTGCTGACGTACCATAAGGGAGTTGCTTTGCCGACTTTCCCCCCGAAGCGCTGGCTGGGCAACAAGCACGACTCCTTCCTCAGAGACCGCGTGCAACTCCTGACTACCTACTTCTGCCAACTACTGGACCTGCCCCAAATGCAGCTCAGTCCAGTACTGCAGGACTTCTGCAGGCCTGTCAGAGAGGTAAGACTGGGAGTTGCGGGTCTCCCCAAAGTAGGCAAAGTCCGACTTATCGAAGCCTTTTTTAAGTACTCGCCCAGAGACTACCATGCGGATTTACCATCCTTTTTGCAGAGAAAACAGTCGCAACTGGACGGAAGCGATTTGCCGTTTCCGCTGGATCTGATAGTACGCAAGCGACTAATAAGGATTCTCTCGATCGAAATAGTGCAGTTAGCCGACACTACTGAGCCGGAAAGTCTGGACACGACCTACCAAGGACTGATATTTACCTATTCTAATGAAGTGCCGGAGAGCTTTGTGAAGGCTAGGGAAGTGCGGGCGGCCTGCGCGGTGCCCAGTGTGCTTGTGGGTCTGGACCATGCGGGCGACCCGGGCTTTGCGTCGTATAGTGCGGAGTGTGTGGGAGACGCCTATGAAGTCTTCGAGCAGCTGCTCAGTGACATAGTGCCCAAGCAGTCCACCTAATCTTCCCTATAATGGCAATCGGCGAGTGCAGAGAGTTCCTAGTGAAGGCAGTGACGCTGCTTTCCGGCCTCTGTCTGTTCGTACTGGGCTTTTCCACTGTGTTTGCCCAGCACACCTACACCTCCTCGCTGGTGTGCTTTTACCTTATGCTGTTCTCTGCGATTATTATATTGACGGAGATTTCGCCGTATATCTTGGGGAATTATTTGGTGGGACTGTTTCCCTTTCTGGATAAGCCAGCCTCTAGAGGCGTCTTCTACGCTCTTCTCGGCACTTTCTGCTTCGGTGACGAAATGGGGTCTTTCGGTCTAGCCACTGGTATTTGCGTAATTATAGCAGGAGTCCTCAATATCCTGTTCAGCAAGTTCAGCACAAAGCCCACTGCAGCCCAGGTGCCCAGGACCATTGGCCTTTCCTCACTACTAACTAGCTAGACCTCTGCTTACACTTGCGACTTCCGATTTCTTCCCCTAAAAGAACTGCTGCGTGTTGTTGACTGTGGACCGCGTGTAGGGCAGAATCTGCCTCGGGTCCGTGTCCGCAGTCTGCTGAAAGCGCTGCTCCGCTGCATACAGCTCCACACATTCCCGCTGAATTACACTCAACTCCTGCATGTATTGGTTCTGACTGGAAGGTACGGTGAAGTCTTCCCTGTCGGTGAACTCCTGCACGTAGTGGGAAATTTCCTTTAGCAGGGATAGGGCGGAAGTAGTGCGCTGCTCTAACACCCTTTGCAGGCCTTTTTGCAGCTGTAATTCCTCTAAAACTGCAATACTTCGCTTGGATCGCATTTCTGCTTTTACTCTCTTTCCATTCCCTTCCACCAACTTCATCTCCAGTTCGCTTTTCCGCATCATTTGCCTCTCCAGCGTCTCACTTCGAGTCTGCTTCTCCCGTCCTCTGGTCTCCTCAGTGAGTTTCAGCCTCGTCCGCAGCTTGCCCCCAGTCTCAAGTTCAGCAGTAATATCGTCTTTGAGGGTGTTTAGGTCAGTTGTGTGGTGGCGGACAGCGTCTTTGAGTGCGAAATTGAGGGTAAAGAGGGACTCTCGGAGGTGTTTGGAGGCCTTAGCAGTGGCTTCCCGGGCTTCATTCGCTTCTTCTACCTGGTTTTCGAAGGATTCTCTGAAATAGGCGTTACTGCGCCTGGAGAACGGAGTCGTATGCGGAATTCAGGCCTTGAAAGTGCTCAAATGCAGCAAATAACAGGTCTTTATCCTTCATATGATTGCGTTCCTCAGTCCATTCCACCGTTTTTTCCTCCGGTTTCAAGCGTATCAGGCGATACAGGGTGTCCTGCGGCCTGACACCCCCCAAAGCCAGCTTGTACAGCATTTCCACTCTGGCTTTGTAGGCCAGATCTCCGCCAGTGACTCCGTCGTCGCCCTCATTCACCTCTTCCTCGGCCTCTTTCATGTCGTTTGCTGGAAGTCGAGAGTCGAAGGCAGAGTCGGAGCGGCGGTATTGGTAGTCTACGCGGGTTTCCAAGCCTCGGACGAGGGTGGGGAACACCTCCACATCCGAGCCCTTGCCTATAGACTTCCGATCTGGCAGGGGCGACGTCTCTGAGTCACTGTGAGTGGGACTGCTGACCCCTTCCTTGCCACTGCTTTCCTTCTGCAGGAGAGAGGAGCTGAGTGGACCATACCGCCGAGGAGCGGACCTGGAGAAGGCGGTTTCTGGCACTTTCAGAGTGGTTTCTGGCGGGCGAGGGTCTTCGTAGGCGGACACAAAGGTGGGGAAGCGAGTAGCACGGTCGATAGTGTCTTCCTGCAGAGTTGTGCGTTGCGAGAAAAGGCGCTGGGTGCGGTTGAGCTCTTCAGGACTGGATACGGAGTCTTGCGAGTTCTCTTCTTCGATAGTGTCCATTGCTATACACCACTTCCAGCAGAGTTAGCACTTACTGGGCGACTTCAGCTAGAGTCTGCGGTTAGCTAGGTCTGCAAAGAAGTCCTCCTCTGCCTCCCTGGGACTTCTCCTCGCTTCCTGTGCTGCCTTCATGCCAGGAGGCGGCGCAAGTCTCTTAATAGCTCCCAGAGACTTCCTTTCTTCCGGCTTTATTGAAATTTGCAATGGAGCCTCTCCAGTCCCTTCCTGCACCTCCAAGAAGTCCGCTCCCAACAGACTTCCAATAGGCTTCTCCACCCGCTCCTTATAAGTCAGGTCTGCCACTATAGCCTGGACCGCTGCGTTGTTACCGCCCTGCTTCACAGCCGCTGCAACGCGGGTGTAAGCCTCCATGCGCACATTCACAAAGGCAAGCAGGTCCAGCGTGTCAGTGGGCTGGGAGGAAACGACAAGAGTTAGTTTTTTCTGCACTTGGCGACAAGTGCGGGCGAGGGAGCGCATAAAGTCGGTCTGCAGGTCCTTTAGGGAGTGCACTGCGAGCAGGTTGCGCTCGAAAAGCGGGAAAAGGGTCCGAATGGTTTCGATGTCGGAGGGGAGAAGGGTGGGTGTTTCGCACTGGGGACTAGGACAAGATGGCTGAGTGCAGGTCTCTATCTGGCCTGTAACCCCTGTACATCCCTGCCCCCTACCCTCCATTTCCGCGAGTTCAAAGGCCGGACTGGCCTCTCCTTCATACTTTATCACATACCTCTCGTTCGGGTCTCTGGGCGGAAACTTCACTCCCTCCTTTCTCAACTCTCTATACACACACATAAACACTGGGAACCTGTCCTCCTGCATCATGAAAGTATCAGCCCATAGTTGGATCATGCCTAATACCCGGTCTTCCACGAGTCTCCACCCTGCCTCCTTGTACAGTCGGGTCATTTTGTCTAGTACGCTTAGCTTCTTGCGCCTTCGCTTCAGCAGTGCTACTAAGGGCGGCATCATTCCTCTGTTATTCGCATACCGGTGGAAGTGAAGATTGCAGTTCCTTAGGCAGGTGTCAATTAGCTAAATATCATATACAGCCAGGGTCAAGTTGACAGTTTTCAGGTCATTCGACCGTATCAGCGATTTGAGGTACTCAATGCCTTCGGCCATATAGCGTCTGCGCTGGTTCATTCTCTCTGTGATTTCCAGGTACAGCGCATAGTCCGCCTCTCTCACTTCCTCGGCAGTTGCGCGTTCGAACAGGTCCACTAGGTGAGAGGCTGTCTCGGACATTTATAGGCAGTCTACCATACTATGCTCGCTATCTGCGTAATCGTGCTTCCTCGAAGGACACTATTGGCGTATAGTTCAAATAAGTGAGTTCCAAACTGCTTTCCGACAGGTTGTGGTCACTCGGGTGGTTCGCCCTGCGTCTCCTCATCCTCAGCTTCTCAATTTGGTTCTGGAAGTACCCCGTGCTGCCCACCAACACCGCAAACGCACAAATCCCGAGCAGCGACAAACCCTCATACAGCACATTCGCAGCAGTCAGACACAACAAAGGCCCCGACACACAGTAGATATGCACTGTGAGTTGTTTAGACAGACTGATAGGGGAGAAGTCGTAGTAAATCAGACTGGACAGGAAGGGGGAAGCGTGCATGTCCAGTCGAAGCACGAGCATCACGAGTAGGGAGAGGTAGTACAGAGGCAGGACGAGCACCATTGTCACGAGGTCGAGGGTTGTCTGCACGCTGCGCATTGCTGCGTACCCGGCAAACACGTAGTACCCAGTCGGCTCCCCCAGCAGCACCAACAAATACAAAGTCTGTATCCAGGGCGACGAGAAGGAACCTACCAGGAGGTAGAACACACAGGAAAACAGTTCCAGCATAGAGACGAGGGAAAGCGTCAGCTGCGACATTGCAAATGGAAACATGGGTTAGTGATAAACTAATCAGCCTGTTTGGGTACTCTGAAAGGAACACTGTCGCGTACCTAGTGGCTCTAGCCCACTCCGCACAGTCACAAACAGACCTATTCACTCAGCTTCAGTCGCTGGACTTACCCACTACTCCGCAACTCGAGTCCTTCGCTACAGAACTGTACTACAAAGTCAAGCCCCTGCCTCCTGCTCCGCCTGTCCTAAGCTCCTACCAGCAACATGAAGAACAGTTAATTGCCTCTCGCAAGGCTAACGAGTCCTATACAGTCCTGCCGGAAATCCCTCCGGAAAAGCCTGCGAAGCGGGACAGGAAGAATAAGCACCTGCATCTCAGTGAGGCAGAAAGATCCAAGGCAGTAGCAGACCTAAAGAAGCAGTCTCGCTGGAAGTACCTGGAAATGAGGGAAAAGCAGCAGTTGGAACTCGCAGAGTTGCAGCTGGCGGAAGAGGACAAGATGTTCCAAGGCGTGCAACTGACTCAGAAGGAACAGACGGAGAACGAAATGAACAGGCGGATATATGAACTGGCAGCGAAGCACGCACAGCGGAAGTCGGAAGTGACAGTGTACCGCCTGCCCGACTCCTTCGAAGACTCCGAGGGCAACATCGACCCAAACAAGAAGGTAAAGGTGCTGCTAGACCGCTACAAAGACACAGTAGCGGAAGCACCCCCTGAGCGAGCTTGGGAAAGTAGCCAATCTGCAAGGGCAATGGCGCACTACGGAGCCCAGGACCTGCCCCCTGAGCCTGAGTATCCCTTGGTGTTGGAGGCAGGAGTGGACTTTGAACTGGCGGATGTGCAGGCGGGAAGTGGGGCAACGGAGGTTGCAGCAGTCGACCCAGCGGCTGAAATGGCGAAAATCCGTGCTTCTTTGCCTGTGTTCAAACTGCGGGAAGAACTGCTGGTGACTATCAGAGACAACCAAGTGGTGATTGTCGTGGGAGACACAGGCTCAGGCAAAACCACTCAAATCCCGCAGTATCTACACGAAGTGGGGTACACTCGGCAAGGCAAAGTCGCCTGCACTCAGCCTCGCAGAGTCGCAGCAATGAGTGTCGCCTCACGAGTAGCGCAGGAAATGGGGGTGAAGCTAGGCCACGAAATCGGGTACTGCATTCGCTTCGAAGACTGCACCAGTCCCCAGACCGTGGTGAAGTACATGACTGATGGAATGCTGTTGAGGGAGTTTCAGCTGGAGCCGGACTTGAAGTCGTACTCGGTCATTATGATTGATGAAGCGCATGAACGCACTTTGCATACGGATATTCTATTCGGCCTGGTAAAGGACCTTGCGAAAGCCCGCAAAGACCTCAAGTTGATAATATCGTCCGCTACGATGGACGCTCAAAAGTTCAGCGAATTCTTCCAAAACGCACCTATATTTAACATTCCAGGCCGCAGGTTCCCTGTGGATATATACTACACCAAGGCTCCTGAGGCCGACTACCTGGAAGCCGCAGTAATAACGATTCTTCAAATACATGTGACTCAGGGGAAAGGGGATATATTGGTGTTTCTCACTGGGCAGGAAGATGTGGAGACGGCGATGGAGATGATACAGACGCGGACCAGAGGCTTGGGGTCGAAAATAGCGGAGTTGATAGTTTTGCCTATATATTCCACACTGCCCAGTGACCTCCAAATTCGCATTTTCGAGCCTACACCTCCACAAGCACGCAAAGTCGTCCTCGCCACTAACATTGCCGAGACTTCCCTGACCATTGATGGTATAGTGTATGTGGTAGACGCAGGACTGTGCAAGCAGACGAGTTACAGCGCCAAAGCAGGGCTAGAAAGCCTCATCGTAGTGCCTATTTCCCGAGCCTCCGCAAGGCAGAGAGCGGGTAGAGCTGGGCGCCTGTGTCCGGGGAAGTGCTTTCGACTATACACGCTTTGGTCCTATGAGCATGAGTTGCAGGAAAACACAGAGCCGGAAATACTTCGCACCAACTTGGGCAGTGTAGTGCTGCAACTCAAGTCTCTGGGTATAGACGACCTTGTGAACTTCGACTTCGTAGACCCGCCCCCCAGCGACACACTAGCCCGCGCCTTGGAAATGCTGTTTTTCCTCGGAGCTTTGGACGACGAAGGGGGCCTCACTCGCTTAGGGAGGCAAATGGCAGAGTTCCCTATTGACCCCATGATGGCGAAGTCTTTGGTAGTTGCAGGGGAGTCGGGGTGTTTGTCGGAAGTGTTATCGCTTTGTGCAATGTTGAGTGTGGGAAATACTGTCTTTTTTAGGCCTAAAGACAAGGCAATGCATGCTGATAATGCGAAAGCCACATTTACCTCTCCAGAAGGCGACCTGCACACCCTCATCCGAGTCTATGTTCAGTGGGTGGACACAGGCTACGACCAGCAGTGGTGCTTTGACCACTATGTGCAGTACAGAGCCCTGCAAAGGGCCCGTGCAGTGCGCGAGCAGTTAGAAGTACTGTGCAAATTGAGGGACATGGAGGAAAATGACGACCCTGTGACTGACGAGAGACTGATTTCCAAGGCTTTCCTGGCTGGTTATTTCTTCAACACTGCTAAATTGCACCCGACAGGACTTTACAAAACCACGAAAAACTCACATACGGTACATATTCATCCCAGTTCTGCGCTGTTCAAAGCAGCTCCCATGTGGGTGGGGTACCATGAACTTGTGCTCACTACCAAGGAATTCATGCGGCAAGTCACAATCATAGAAGCCAGCTGGCTACGGGAAGTGGCGCCTCACTATTTCCCTGCAACAGTGGACGCAGGCAGCTGCAAGTTACCCCGAGGAGTGGGAAAGGCGGATACTGATTAGACTCTAATCCCTGCATCTCGAGCATCGCGGTACATGTCTTGAATGACTTCCGCCACTTCTCTCGACTTCTCATCCAGACGGACCTGAAGAGACTGATTGCGCCGCTCCACACTTTCCTCCAACTCCTGTAGTCTGTGCTGCACATCCGCCTTCTTTTGCTCCAGTTCCCCCTTAAGTCTTTGAGTGGACTCCACCATCCTCGTATTCAAGTTTTGCACCTGTTGCTTGATTTCCTGCTCCAAGCGGTTGAGTCTCTCCTGCTCGGACTTGAGTTCCGCTTCAGTGAGTTTTAAACGGTCGCTCATAGTTTCAATGTTCTTTTCTTCTCTCTTGAGAGTTTCGGTCTGGGAGGTGATAGAGGTTTGGCAAAGGATGAAGACTTCCTCGGCTGAGTGGGCTCTGGAGCTTTCCACCTGGCCTAAGTCCCGCATCATGTTCATAGGCATAAGACTTCTCAACTCGTCCTTGACTCTAGACTCCAGCTCAGTCCGAGCTTTCTTCTGTGCATCCACTCCTTTCTCAATTTCAATCAAACTCACTTCCTTGTCGCTCAAGCGCTCTCTGAGGAAATCTCTAGTTTGGCTGAGGACCGCAGCGATGTCATCACACTGCTTGGTCAAAGTGCCACGGTTCTCTTCTTCCTTTTCTACCGACTTTTCATGCAGGTCTCTCCAAGCCATGTCTATATTTCCAACATGGGACTATGGATGTTGATGGTGGCAGTGACGGCGGGACTCGTGTGTGACTTGTGTCGCACTGGGATGGAGGGACTGAGTGCAGGACTGAGAGATGTGGTGATACCTGTGATGTCAGAACTAGTGGTGGGGGTGTGTGCATTCAGGTACCCTATGGAAGCCTGTCAGGAGGGAGGCAGAGAAATAGTGGAAATTCTCCTGCAATCTGTGACTGAGAAGTACCTGAACCCTGACACCGCCTGCGTCACCCTGCACGCCTGCTCCTCCCCACTCTACCAGCCCCAGAACTTCACTGCCTGGGTGGAGTCTTTGTACGCTGAGCCAGCCTTTCCCGCCTCCCCTCCCTCTCCCTCAGGTCAGACTATCCGAGTTGGTCAAGTGACAGACCCGCATATTGACTTCGCCTACGCACCCGGGTCTTCGTCCCAATGCGACGAGTCCATTTGCTGTGAAAGCAGATTCGGCACTAACGGCACTACTGCGGGGTACTGGGGCGACTACGACTGTGACCTGCCTGCGTGGACGTTCGAATCAGCCCTCCAGTCGCTCTCAGAGCAGCCGCTAGACTTCCTTATCTACACCGGAGACTCTGCTTCGCACAGTGTTATGAACCAGACGGTGGCAGGGAAGTTGTACTCCAATGAGCAAGTCGCCCTGAGACTTGCCCACTACTTCCCTATTCCCATTTACCCGGTTTTGGGCAATAACGACGGAAACCCAGCCGAGGAGTTCAACTTTCAGGACCCATTTTGGCTGACTACGCCTCTCGCTGCCCTGTACAAGACTGCCCTCGGCCCTGAAGCCATGGAGTCCTTCCGACTCACAGGCAGCTACAGCCAAATCCACCGCAACTCCTCCCTCCGCATCATAGCACTCAACACCCAAGCCTGCAAAAACATCAACTTCTACCTGATTCCCAACATAACCGACCCTGGCGCTCAAATCGCCTTCCTTCAGTCGCAATTAGCACTCGCGGAATCGCAAGGAGAGCGTGTGTTCATACTGGGACATATCCCTCCGGGAGCGGATGACTGTATGAGTGACTGGGCGGAGAGGTATAATGCGGTTGTGGGCCGGTATGCGGAAGTGGTGACTGGACAGTTCTTTGGACATACGCATAGTGACCAGTTCTATGTAGGAAAGGATTATAGGACGGGAGAAACAGTGACAGTGCAGTGGGTGGCGCCCAGTGTGACCACCTTATCCGACCGCAACCCTTCCTATCGTGTCTACGACGTGGACTCCGGCGACTTCCAACTCCTCGACTTCCATCAGTACCGTCTCGACCTACCCCTGGCCAACGCCCACAATACTACCACCTGGTCTGAAATCTACTCCTTCAAAGACCTATACACTCTCCCCAATCTCAACATCACTTCCATCTCTACTCTAGTCAACCAACTCAGCTCGGACAGTTCCCTGGCTCGCATGTACTTGGAAAACTATAATGCTGGAGGACCGGGGAGTCCTGCAGGGTGCTCGAGTGGATGCTTGGCGGCGCTACATTGCTCGATAGTGTCTCCTGTGTATAGAGACTACCTGACTTGCACCAATTCAACGATGTCGAGGATGAACCGACTCATGGAGTCCTTGCAAGGACCGTGGACTTCGCTAGTTCCTAACCAGTAGTGCTACTCGGGCACACGGCCAGGGTCGAGCAGTTTCAGCACTCTCAGCCTGTGGCTATCTTGGCGCTGGGACAGCAGTCGGCCATTGGACCCAAAGTGCCGAGGCATGCGACTCCGAATAGCATCCAAAGACAGCTCGTGACTGGGCGCTTCTTCAGTGCGCAGGGGCGTAGAGCCCGAGTAGACCTTGCGAGGCTTCACTGGGCCGTAGTGGTAGTTGCACTTCAGGATCTGCTTGATGTCGCGAGAGGAGTTCTCACTGCGGTCTCGAGGCCTAGATTGCTCAGTGCTCAGTTTCCGGCTGAATCGGGGATGAGGTGCACTCTCGTCCCGTCTCTCCCCTGCCAAGCGAGGCAGTACCACCTCTTCAGCGAGTGGCCTGGGCTCACTCTGATTGCGCAGGTCGTCGTAGTGAGGCGCTGGCAGCCGCTCTGACAGGTACTGAAAAGACCGCGGGAACTTGATCGTTTCTAGCAGTGTGGAGCTGGAATAGCGCTTGGCCAGGAGCAGTTCTTCCAACTTCCCTAGACGACGCTCGATTTGCGGCATCCGCAATATCTCTTCGCAAGAAGGCCGCTTCGCAGGGTCGCTCTGCAGGAGTGATTCGATTAAGCTTTGTAAGTCGCTGGAAAAGCTTCGAGGTAGATGCTGGAATTCCCCTTTGACGACCTTGCGGAATAGTCCCTGCATGTCTTCGGCTCGGAAAGGAGGCTTGAGGGCGGCTGCTTCGTACAAGACACAGCCTAGCGACCAGACGTCACTCTTGTGGTCGTAGGGCAGGTCTTTCCATACTTCCGGACTAGCATAGTAGGGAGTGCCAGTCTGAGTGCGCAGTAGTCCTGCCTTCGCCACCTTGGATACATTCATGTCGCCCAGCTTTACTTTCCCATCAGAACACAGAAACACATTTGCACTTTTGATGTCTCTGTGCAGGACTGACAAGGCGTGCAGTGCTGCCAAGGCCTGCGACAGCTGCACAGCCAGCATCCACAAAAAGCTTTCACTCATGTAGCGGCCTCTCTTCTGGTATTCAAGAATGCGCTGGTACAGGTCGCCGCCATCCGCGTACTCTGTGATCAGACTAAGTGCACAGTACCATAGAGACCCGCTGGACTCTTCGAAGAAGGCTTCTTTGTAGGAAATGACGTTGGGGTGGTGCACGCTGGCGAGCAGACGCACTTCATTCAGTGCGTTTTGCTTCTCCTTTTCGTTCAGCGTCAAGAACTTGACCTTCTTCAAAGCGTAGATGCAGCCGTCTCGAATCCTCTTCACTCTGAAGACCTGCGAGTAGGCGCCTTCGCCCACTTTCCCCAGCACTTCAAAGTTTCCTAGTGACATATTTGCAGCAGTAGTTCCTGGAAGTATTCAAGGGAAGTGCTCTTTTGCATAGAAATCCGCCTTTGCACTGCTGATATGCATTGTGAGATGTTAGGGGTTATATCTTAAAGCTGAACAGTGGAAAATACAAGTGGAAATTGATTAACAGAGCCAAATTCTGCGATTTCCACTGTTCCTCGTTCACCATTTAATCTGGTATTCACTATGGAAAGTAGGGAAAACGGCAGTTTGATGCAGCTATTAGATGGATAATGAGGAGCAGAACACTTCACTAGTGCAAGTTCTTTAGATGAGAGAACGGCTGCGTCCAGGCAACAGTCTTTCGGTCCTATATAACTTAATGTCCAGAATCGTGGAAAATGTGCGTATTCCCCCTCTCAAAATTGCATTCCATCCTTTCCCCATAGACCCTACACAGCCACTAAAGTGGGTAAATGTCCGAGGAAATTGAGAGTCACGTGCTGCGGAAGTACGAAATTCTGCAGAAGCTGGGGAAGGGCGCTTACGGCATAGTGTGGAAAGCCATCGACAAGAAGTCCAGAGACGTCGTGGCGCTCAAGAAGATCTTCGATGCCTTTCAGAACGCCACGGACTCGCAAAGGACTTTCAGGGAAATAATGTTCCTGCAGGAGCTGAACGGACATGAGAACATTGTGAGACTGCTCAATGTGATTAGAGCGGAGAACGATAAGGATATTTACCTGGTCTTTGATTACATGGAAACGGACTTGCATGCAGTCATCAGAGCAAACATTCTGGAAGATATTCACAAGAAGTACATTGTCTACCAAATCCTGCGGGCACTCAAGTTCATGCACACAGGGCTAATCATTCACCGAGACCTCAAGCCTTCCAACGTCCTCTTGAACTCAGAATGCCACGTCAAAGTGGCGGACTTCGGCCTGGCCCGCTCCATCGCCACACAAGAGGAAGGCGGCAACCCCGTCCTCACCGACTACGTGGCGACTCGCTGGTACCGCGCTCCCGAGATTTTACTTGGGTCGACTCGCTACTCCAAGGCAGTCGACATGTGGAGTCTGGGGTGCATCGTCGGAGAGCTCATAGCAGGCAAGCCCATCTTCCCTGGAACTTCCACTCTCAACCAACTCGACCGAATCATGGAACTGACGGGAAAACCCTCGACAGAGGATATAGAATCGGTCCAGTCTTCACTGGCTGTGACGATGCTGGAGTCTCTGCCGCCCTCCCGCACTCGGTCTTTCCACTCCTTCTTCCCTGCAGCGAGTGACGACGCCCTCGACCTCATACGTAACCTTCTGCAGTTCAACCCGAACAAGCGTCCTTCCGTTGAGCAGTCCCTGGCGCACCCCTACGTATCCCAATTCCACAACCCTGACGACGAACCTTCCTGTCCCTACACCATTCGCATTCCTATTGACGATGACCGCAAGTTCAGCATTCGCGAGTACAGAGAAAAGCTGTATGCAGACATATCCAGGAGAAAGAAGGAGATCAGAAGGAAGCAGCTAGCGGCTAGAGGTTACTATCACTAGTAGGACCTAAAATGGCGAGAACCTGGACTCTCGAGGACTTCTGTGTGGGCGAAGAACTCGGGAGAGGCAAGTTTGGACGTGTATTTGCAGCGACTGAAAAGGCGAGCCAAGTCCACGTGGCCCTAAAAACGATCTCCCAGTTGTACCTCGGCACAGAGGAAAGGCTGAAACAGCTCAGGCGGGAGGTAGAACTCCAATGCCGCCTTTTCCACCCCAACATCTTACGTCTCTTTGGGTACTTCTGGGACAAGAAGATGCTCGTACTGGTACTGCAGCATGCACCTGGCGGGACGCTTTTTGATCTCATGCGTAGTGCAGGCCGCTTGTCAGAATCAGACAGCAAGCGATATATACGTGAAGTAGGGAGTGCACTGGTACATGTGCACGGCCTAGGCGCTCTGCACCGAGATCTCAAGCCCGAGAACGTGTTGGTGGGTGCAGAGGGGCAGTGTCTGCTGGGAGATTTCGGCTGGGCGGCAGTAGTTCCGAAGGCTACAGGGAAGCGCAGAACTCTGTGTGGGACGATTGACTACTTAGCTCCTGAAGTGGCAGCTGGCAGACCCTACGACTTCAAGGCGGATGTTTGGTCCTTAGGCGTGCTTATGTATGAGATGCTCGTGGGCACTGGTCCTCACACTTGCAGAGAAGTACGCGAAGTTTCCCAGCTTTCCTCTCTCCGTCTGCCGAAAGGGTTTTCCCCGGCTGCAGCGGACCTGTGTGCGAAGCTGCTGGACGTGGAGCCTAGGCGCAGACCCAGTGCTGAGGAGGTGCTGAGACATCAATGGCTTTGTTCTGGTTGATAAATGGCGAAAAAGGACTTGAAGACGACGGAGGCGCTCGCAGTCCTGACGCAGGCGAGAAATAGGAACCTCATAGACTTGAGCGGGGACCCACTATATAAGGAACTGCTGGAAGAGGAGCGGAAGTGTGTGATTGCGAAGCAGATCTTCTACGGCGTGCAAGTCACAGTACTGCCTCTGCTCATTTACGAGTTCCGCTTCCGCCAGCGGCTCAGCATGGGTATCGCAATATCCCGGGCGTCCCTCGTGGGCGTGTTCACCCTCGCTATGTACTCCATGTGTCCGCCTATGCGGCGCTACTACGTAGTCATGGGCGACTTGGCCCGCGCTCACAGGAAAGAGCTAAAGACCATAGCGGATAAATTTAGCGGAGATAACGCTAGCTAGTCTGGCGCTCGTAGATTAGGATGTGCTGCAGGATGGGCACAGTCTTCACATGCTGCATGTCGTAGAACAGATCTTCGATCTCTTCCTGCGAGTTCAGCTGCATTATCTGCTCGCTGCGGTAGGCTATCAGTGCCGCAGCGAAGAGCGCAATCACGTCCAAACTGTCATACCCCAGCACTCGGTCCCACAGCAACAGCACTTGGTCCACTTCCAAGTACCCGACAAAGGCGTAGGTGATCCAGGGAAAGGCCAGGCGCAGGGGACTGACACCCAAGGAGTCCAAGTAGTACATTAGGTCACTTTCGCAGGTTTGCAGTGTTTCTTCGAACAGACGACACAGGCTGATGATCCCTTTGGGGTGGGAAGTCAGTGAGTTCAGGTAGCAGAAGTAGCGACAGTAGAAGCTGCGGAACACGTAGTAGACCTCCTCAACGCGGTCGGAGAGGAAAGCGAAGGGCGCCACGTACCTGCTGAAGTGCTTGATAGGGACCAAGCCAGCGGGCGGGAAACAGCCCAGTTCCTTCCTATCCGCTCCCTTCAGAACCAGCGGAGTCCCACACCTGCTCTTCAGGTTCTCCTCCACCCACGGATCTCTCATGAAGAAAAACACCACTTTCTCAATGATTTCCTGGAAGATGAAGTAGTGGTCGTCATTGCAGCAGTCCCGGACGTCCATCTGCAGGATGGGGTCAAGTAGTAGTTCCCACTTCATCTGCTCGCCCAGGAAGTCGAAATACTCCAAGTCCTTCGAAGTCATGTTCACGTCCAGTATCTTCATGTAGACCTGGCAGCGCTGGCCAGAGGGCATGCCTCGCTTGGCGTACTGCACAAGGTAGGGCACGTAGTCCTTGTCCAACAGCCGCTCGCCGAGAGACAGCCGCTCCTCGATGAAGGCGGAATCCTCGTCTATGCCGCATTGCTTGTAACTGATGTCCAGTTCCTCGTATTCGTTCAGCAGTTGGTCTGCGTTTAGAGTCTTTAGGTGCAGACGGACAGAGCACCAGTCGATTGTGCTGCAGGCGTAGTTGCCGTTGTCAAGGGATAAAATCAGGTTGAAAAGCATGGCTTCGTCATAGATCGACACCACGTTATCAGGGAACTGAGGCAAATCCACCTGCTCAGGGGCGTCATCTGGCGTTTCTTCCTTCTTCACTTCCTCGGGCAAGGCCCACACCCACGCCTCTGCCCTAGCTCGCACCAGTGGCAAGCCCATCGTAATGGACAGGTCCCGCACTCTCGCAAGCACCTGACTGCTCCACTGGTTCCTGGCCCGCTCAATGCAGTCCAGTGGCTCTACGGCAGCATTGCTGAAAAAAGCGGGTAAAGGCGGCAAAGGCAGTCGTTCCCCTAGCGCCCCCCGCACACTCCCCAAGTCACTGCCCGTGATGTCCTGAAATATATCGTTTATCTTGTTTTTCAACTGTATTTCCAGCCCCAAGTCCCGCAGCAACTTAGGTAGCATTTCTTCCAGCTCCTGCAGTCGATACTTCCCTTTCGAAATTTCCTCCTTCAGGGCCTTTTTAGCACTCGCATAGGTGTATGAGGCCTTTAGACGCTCGTGGATGTCGATGGACTTGGTAAGGATGGAGTCTTGGTCCTCTGCTTGAGAGTC
>Ga0247837_1003667_pt1 | contig 26365 bp, 23 predicted proteins | sample LaCtaG_2_FD_187115 | JGI IMG/M metagenome (GOLD analysis project Ga0247837, IMG submission 187115) | Freshwater microbial communities from meromictic Lake La Cruz, Castile-La Mancha, Spain - LaCruzMarch2015_14.5m | ecosystem: Environmental > Aquatic > Freshwater > Lake | place: Spain: Castile-La...
GCCGGTGAAGAGGTCGGTGAGCGCGATGCCGAAGAGTCGGTGCCAGGGGGTGAGGGTGTCCATGGGCGCAAGTGTAGCAGCAGGACGGGGACCATCTGCTTTCGGCCGAGGTCCAAGACGGCGCACCCGCAGCTCTTGCCGCATGCCCCACCAAGGGGCTGTGCTCCCCTAAGGATCGGAAATTCAACCACCGGATTCTGGCTCGCGCTGGCCAACCCCCGCGATGCGTACCACCAGGCGGCGAGCGACTGGCTCGATCGATCGGACGAGGGGTTGGCGACGACCTGGCCGGTCGTGACCGAGACCTGTCATCTGCTCAGCGTCCGGATCGGTGCCCAGGCCCAGCAGTCGTTCGTCCGCAGCCTGCGCCAGGGTGCAGCCGAGATGGCCCCGCCGAACGCCGACGACCTGCCGCGGATCGAGGCACTGATGGCGAAGTACGCGGACCTGCCCATGGACTTGGCCGAGGCCTCGCTGATGATCCTCGCCGAGCGCTTGGGACATGGCCGAATACTGTCCACCGACGAGCGGGATTTCCGCACCGATCGGTGGAAGCGGCAGGCGCCGTTCGAGAATCTGTTGGCGATTTGATCCTTGGCGTGAGCGCTGCGCTTGTGAGGGTCACGGGGCCGGATCGACACCCAAGGCGCGCAGTTGCGCCGCGAGCCGGTCGGCACGGGCCTGCTCCTGCTCAAACAGGGCCCGCTCCTGCTCAAACAGGGCCCGCTCCTGCAACACCGCCTCCGGGAGGGTCGGAACCAGGGCGCCGGTCTCGTCGTAGAAGCGCAACAGTCCATCCAGCACCCCGAGCGCCAACCCCAGCACGCCGCTCGGCAGGTGGCCCCGGGCATCCGCGGCAATCCGTCGATAGTGGCCGTCGGCCAGGCTGAAGCCGCTCAACTCACCGGTTTCAGGGGAGAACCAGAAATATTCCGGGGTCCGAAAGACCGTCTCATACAGGGTCTTCTTCAAGGTCCGGTCGGTGCGGGCGGTCTCGTCGGAGAGCAGTTCGATGATGAGGTCCGGATAGCGCCCGCCCTCCAGCCACACCGTCCAGGAACGGCGCGGGCGCCGCTCCACCTCGCGCACCACGAAGAAGTCCGGGCCGCGCAGTTCGCGGCGGCTGGACTGGTCACGGCGGAAATAGACGCTCAGGTTGGCGCCGACGAAAAAGTCCTCCCGACCGCGCCAGTGCCACTCCAGGGTGCTGACCAGCAGGGCCAGTTGGTCGTAGTGCAGGGAACTTTCCATCTCGGGTTCGTCGCTGTCGGGTTCCCGGCCCTCGACGAAGGACCGGCGCAATGCCTCGGCGGTCTGGGACACGGTGAATGACCTCCCGGCTCTGGGTGGGTGTGGGGGAAAGTATGGCGCCATTGGGGCGGCTGGGGAAGGCCGCACTTCAAGGCGAAGCAGCACGCCCGGTCCCGGTCGCGCGGCTCCGCCGGGGGGCCTGGCGCCGACGCGCAGCAGGACCACCCGGCTCTGGCGCTGGGAGAAGCTGCGCAGCTTGACCACCGCCGCGGCTTGGTCTAGCGTCGCCGGATGCAGCCGCGCCAGGAGCACGCCATGACCGCCGTTACGTTCGACACCCTTAAGTTTGCCAAGAAACTGGAAGCCGCTGGGCTGCCGACGCCCCAGGCCGAGGCCATTGCCGACGCCTTCCGCGACGCGACCAGTGATCAATTGGTAACCCGCGACTATCTGGACGCGCGCCTTGAGGGGATCAAGAGCAGTATCGAAGCGGCGAAGGGCGACCTCATCAAGTGGGTTGCCGGTCTCCTGATCGCCCAGGCGGCGCTGGTGGCGACGCTGGTGAAGCTGCTCTGAGGCTTTACCCTCCCGCCGGACGGGGCATTCGCCCCGTCCGAAACGTTTTCCCGACACCGCCGGCCCCTGCCCAGGGTCCCCTATTTCGCGTCGACCCAACCTAGAGGTCCCGCGTTTTTCGGCAGGCGTGGCGGCAACGTGCGTCGTCGCAGCGCCTGGGAGCAGGTAAACGATACTGGGACGGTATTCACCCGCCTGAGGTCACGCCTTCGATACTCAAATTGCCGCCGGCATCTGCTGTGCCCGTGACATGCAGGTAGTTTCGGTTCTCGATAAATGTCGAGGCGGTCGCAACCGAGGCGACCGTCGTGTAGGTCACTCCATTGACGGTAACCCCCAGCCTCCTGTTATTTGCACCATATGTGGACGCTCATTGTTAAGGGTCTTGGGATGGTGCGCGTTAACGATCCCCGGGGACCGGGACCTGGGGGCCCGACCGCACAGGGACCAAGGCTGGAGCAGTACTCCGGCCCGCTGTCGGCCGCTTCGATGTTCCGGCAGTCTGTTCCCCCAAGGCCGCCGCGGCGTGGAGCGGCCAGGGTCCTTGGCCTATACTAGCGGCCTTTCGCCAATCCTTGCCGCGCCGTCGCGCACCTGCAGGCACTTGAGGCCCCATGAACCCTGCCCTCGGGCTCCTCCAGCCCTACCCGTTCGAGAAGCTCAACGCGCTCAAGGCCGGGCTCAGGCCGCCGCCGGAGCGCACGCCGATCGCGCTCTATATCGGTGAGCCGCGCCACCCGACCCCGGGGCTGATCACCGAGGCCCTGATCGCCCACCTGCACGGGCTCGCCCTGTACCCGACGACCCGCGGGCAGCCGGCCCTGCGCGAGGCCATCGCCCGCTGGCTGACCGCGCGCTTCGGGCTGCCGGCCGGGCTCCTGGACCCGGAGCGCCACGTGCTCCCGGTCAACGGGACCCGCGAGGCCCTGTTCGCGCTGGCGCAGGCGGTGGTGGACCCGACCCGCGCGCCCCTGGTGCTGATGCCGAACCCCTTTTATCAGATCTATGAGGGGGCGGCCCTGCTCGCCGGGGCCCAGCCGCACTTCCTGCCCTGCCGGCCGGAGCACGGCTTCATCCCGAACTTCGAGGCCGTGGACGCCGCCACCTGGGACCGCTGCCAGTTGCTCTATCTGTGCTCGCCGGGCAACCCGAGCGGGGCGGTGCTCGGGCTGCCGACCCTGACCCGGCTGATCGAACTCGCCCATACCCACGACTTCGTGATCGCCGCCGACGAGTGCTACTCAGAACTCTATCTCGACGAGTCCGCCCCGCCCCCGGGGCTGCTCCAGGCGGCCGCGGCCATGGGCAACGACGCGCTGTCGCGGTGCATCTGCTTCCACAGCCTGTCCAAGCGCTCCAATGCGCCTGGGCTGCGCTCCGGGTTCGTCGCCGGGGATGCGCAACTGATCGAAGGCTTCTTCAACTACCGGACCTATCACGGCTGCGCCATGCCGCTGCCGACCCAGAGTGCGAGCATCGCTGCCTGGTCGGACGAGCATCACGTGCGCGCCAACCGCGCCCTGTATCGCGAGAAGTTCGCCGCGGTGGTCGAGGTCCTGGACCCGGTCCTGCCGGTCACGGCGCCGGCGGCCGGCTTCTATCTGTGGCCGCACACGCCGCTCCCGGACACCGAGTTCGTCCGCCGGCTCTTTGCCGAGGAGGCGGTAACCCTGCTGCCAGGAAGTTTTCTGTCGCGCAGCGTCGATGGCGACAACCCGGGCGCCGACCGGGTGCGCCTGGCCCTGGTCCCGCCGCTGGATGAGTGCCTCGAGGCCGCCTGGCGCATCCGCCGCTTTGTCGAGCGGCTGTAACCTTTATTCAATCCACCCTATCCAACCGGAGCCGTGCATGAGCGACACCCAATCCATCATCGTCGAGGCCTTCGAGCGCCGCGCCGAGATCACCCCCCGCACGGTCGAGACGCGAGTCCATGACGCCGTGCTGGAGGTGATCGAGCGCCTGGATCGGGGCGAGTTGCGGGTGGCGGAGAAGCGTGACGGGGACTGGGTGGTGCACGACTGGATCAAGAAGGCGGTTCTGCTGTCCTTCCGCATCGAGGAAAACTGCATCATGAAGGGCGGCTTCACCAACTATTACGACAAGGTCCAGCCCAAGTTTGCCGATACCAATGCGCGCGAGTTCCGCGAATCCGGCGTGCGCGTGGTCCCGCCGGCCTCGGCGCGGCGCGGTGCCTACATCGCCCCCTCCTGCGTCCTCATGCCGTCCTATGTCAACATCGGGGCCTATGTGGACTCCGGCACCATGGTCGATACCTGGGCCACGGTCGGCTCCTGTGCCCAGATCGGCAAGAACGTTCACCTCTCGGGCGGGGTGGGGATCGGCGGCGTACTGGAGCCGGTGCAGGCCGCACCCACCATCATCGAAGACAACTGCTTCATCGGCGCCCGTTCCGAGGTGGTGGAAGGTGTCATCGTCGGCGCCGGGGCCGTGCTCTCCATGGGCGTCTTCATCGGCCAGAGCACCAAGATCTATAACCGCGAGACCGGTGAGATCCTCTATGGGCGGGTACCGCCGGGGGCCGTGGTCGTCCCCGGCAACCTGCCGGCCAAGGACGGCAGCCACAGCCTCTATTGTGCCGTGATCATCAAGCAGGTGGATGAGAAGACCAGGGGCAAGGTCGGGATCAATGAACTGCTGCGGGATATCTGAGCGGTGGTCAGTGGTTAGTAACGAGTCAAGCACACGTTGAACCGAATCGTTGTCGTTGTCGTTGTCGTTGTCGTTGTCGTTGTCGTAATCGTAATCGTAATCGGAGAAACGATGCAACCCGGCGCGCGAGAGAATCCGAGGCGCTTCGACAGCTTCGATTACGACAACGACAACGACAACGAGAACGAGAACGAGAACGACGCCAACCGCACTCCCTAAATGGATGCGCTTAACCTATTAGGGAACCGTTCCTTAGCATGATTACCCTGTACGGCATCGCCAACTGCGATACGATGAAGAAGGCCCGGCGTTGGCTCGCCGATCATCACGTCGAGTACCGTTTCCACGACTACCGCAAGGACGGACTCGACGACGCCAGACTCCGCGCCTGGGTGGAGGAACTGGGTTGGGAGCCCCTGCTCAACCGCCGCGGCCTGACCTGGCGCAAGCTGCCGTCGGCGGTGCACGAGGGGATCGACCAGGAGTCCGCCATCGCCGTGATGCTGGCGCAACCGGCCATCATCCGCCGCCCCCTGCTCGACACCGGCAGTACCCGCCTGCTCGGGTTCTCCGACGCGAGCTATACGGAGTTGCTCGGCTGATGTCCGCCACCCTCGAACTCGCCTGTGAACTGATCCGCCGGCCCTCCTTCACCCCCTGTGACGCCGGTTGCCAGGACCTGCTGGCCGCCCGCCTCGCGGCCATTGGCTTTGGCATCGAGCCCATGCCATTCGGTGAGGTCCGCAACCTCTGGGCGCGGCGCGGTGAGGCGGGCCCCCTGTTCTGCTTCGCCGGCCACACGGACGTGGTGCCGACCGGCCCGGCCGCCGACTGGCAGAGCGACCCCTTCACGCCGGCGGTCCGCGACGGCCAGCTCTACGGCCGCGGGGCCGCGGACATGAAGGGGTCACTGGCGGCCATGGTGACCGCCGTAGAGGCCTTCGTCGCCGCCCACCCGGACCATCGGGGCTCCATCGCCTTCCTCATCACCAGCGATGAGGAGGGCATCGCCACCGAGGGCACCGTCAAGGTGGTCGAGCGGCTCCAGACGCGGGGCGAGCGGATCGACTGGTGCCTGGTCGGGGAGCCCTCCTGCCGCGAACGCCTGGGCGACAGCATCAAGGTCGGGCGCCGCGGCAGCCTGACCGGGCTCCTGACGGTGCACGGCAAGCAGGGCCATGTCGCCTACCCGCTGCTGGCCAACAACCCCTTCCACGCCGCCGCCCCGGCGCTCGCCGCCCTGTGCGCCGAGGTCTGGGACCAGGGCAACGCCCAGTTCCCGCCGACCAGCCTCCAGATCGTCAACCTGGCCATGGGCACCGGCGCGGACAACGTGATCGCCGGTCACCTGAGCGTACAGTTCAACCTGCGCTTCTCCACCGAACTGACCCCGGAGGTCATCGCACAGCGCGTGCGTGCCATCCTGGACACCGGCGGCTTCACCTACGACCTGACCTGGCGGCTCTCGGGCCTCCCCTTCCTGACCCCGGCCGGCGACCTGGTAGCCGCCACCCGCGCGGCAATCACCGCGGTCACCGGGATCGACACCGAGGCTTCCACCAGCGGCGGCACCTCCGACGGTCGCTTCATCGCGCCCACCGGGGCCCAAGTGGTAGAGTTCGGCCCGCGCAATGCCACGATCCACCAGGTGGACGAGTGTGTCGCCGTGGCGGACCTGGACACCCTGGCGGAGATCTATCAGGACCTTTTGGTGCGGCTGTTGGGGGCCGGTGATCAGGAGCGGTGATCCTATAAAGAGCGATCAGCTTTCAGCATTTAGCTTTGCGTTTCAATAGTTTCTGACCACCCAGCGCATCACCTGTCGGGTGGGCGCCTGCGACGCCAAGACGGTTCGTAAGATGCTGATGCACTTATGGCTGACGGCTGATCGCTGACGGCTGACTGCTCTTTCTAGGGTGATTCATCTCGCATGACTCTTTATTTGCGTTCATTTGCGGACAGTTCCAAACTCAAGAATGATCGAGATCAGACCCGGCACCGACGCCGACCGCCCCCAGATCATCGCCCGCATCGCCGAGGTCTTCGGGCCCGCGCCCGCGGCGCGGGCCCAGCGGCTATGGGACTGGCAATGGCATGAGGATCCGCGCCTGCCGACCCCGGGTTATCGGGGGATCGTCGCCGAGTGGCGCGGCCAGATCATCGGGAACCTGGGCACCATCCCCGCGGGGCTGCATATCGGCGGGGAACCGGTGACCGCCCACTGGTTCGTGGATGTGCTGGTGCACTGGGGCCTGATGCGCCAGGCACTCAAGGGGCACCGGGGTCAGGCCCGCAGCGGCGGTCCGGACCTCTCGCAGGGCATCGCCGCCGCCCTGTTCGACCACCCCGCCGCCGGCCCGATTCAATTCGGTAAGCACATCTCCGACCCCATGATGACGATCCTCGAACGGGTCGGCTTTACCGCCACCCCAGGCAGCGCCTCCATGCACCGGCGGGTCTCGCTCCGGCACACCCTGGGGCGAGCCCTGGGCGGACCGCTCGGGCGCCTGCTCGGCACGGCGGCGGACCTGGGCCTGACGCTCGGGCCCCGGCCCCGGCTGCCGCTCGCGGTCCTGGACGGTGACTTCGACGGGCGCTTCGATCGCCTCTGGGAGCAGGTCCGGGACCAGTACCCGGCCATCTGCCGGCGCGATGCCGCGGCGCTGAACTGGCGCTATCGCCGACACCCGGAGGGCGACTATCAGGTCATCACGACCGGCGACGGCGAGCCACTGCGCGGCTACTGCGTGCTGCTCACCTACGACAAGGGGCGGCGGCGCTGGGCCAAGCTCGTGGACCTGCTGACCGCCCCGGGAGACACTGAGGCGATCCGCGCCCTGCTGGGCGGCGCCCTGCGCCGGCTGCGTGCGCAGGGGGCGGAGCGGGTCGAGATCTTTGCGTGCGGGCCGGGCCTGGCGGCCGATCTCGGATCCCTGGGGTTCACTCCGCGACTCACCAAATCCGGCCGACCACAGCCGCTCCTGGCCCGCGCCCTGCCGCCGGCCGCCGCCGGAATCTATGTCACCCAGGGCGATGGAGACGGCGGATGAATCCCCTGCGACGCCTGCGGCAGACCCTCGCCCGCGCCATGATGAAGCGCCGGGACGAGCGCGACGAACGCACCCGTTGGCCCCAGTGGTTCCTGCTCGCCGGCCGGCGTGAGCGCAGCGCCTGGTGCATCCCGGACCCCGCCGGTCTGACCCCGCTCTATCCCCCGGCGGACCGCTTCTGGGCCGACCCCTTCGCCTGGTCGGCGGCCGGGCGGCAGGTCATCTTCATGGAGGAATATCCGTTCCACACCGCACGCGGGCGGATCAGCGTCCTGGAACTGGGGGCCGATCTGAAGCCCCTGGGGCCGGCCGCGCCGGTCCTCGACGAGGATCGCCACCTCTCCTACCCCTTCCTGTTCAGCTTCCAGGGTGAGCTGTACATGGTCCCCGAGTCCGCCGCCAGCCGCCGCGTCGACCTCTACCGCTGCCACATCTTCCCCTGCGGCTGGACCCGGGTGGGCACCCTGCTCCAGGGCCTCCAGGCGGCCGATGCCACCCTGTTCGAGCACCAAGGGCGCTGGTGGCTCTTCTGCAGCGCCCGCCTGGGTCGGGCGCGGCTCAACGACTCCCTGCTCGCCTTCCACGCCGACTCCCCGCTGAGCGACCGCTGGACCCCCCACCCCGGCAACCCCCTGGTCCGCGACTACGCCGGCGCCCGCCCGGGGGGCCGGGTCTTCACCGACCACCAGGGCCGGCTGCTGCGCCCGGCCCAGGTCTCGGTGCCGCGCTACGGCTATGGGCTAGCGCTCAACGAAGTCCTGGAACTGACCCCGGAGCGCTTGCGCGAACGCCGCCTCTGGCAGACCACCGGCGCGGCGAGCGGCGGCTGGCGGGCCATGCACCATCTGGATTGGCACGACGGGCTGATGGTGATGGATGCGCAGCGGTTGGTCGCACGGCCCGGTGAAGAGATGAAGATCATTTGTCCGCAAATGAACGCAAACGAACGCAAATGAACGCAAATAAGAAGAGTTCAAGGCTTTACCGTCAACGTCGCGCAGCGACGCTGTGGGAGCGGCTTTAGCCGCGACGAGACCTCGCGGGTTGTCCGAACGCCGCGGGTCACCGCGGCCTTGCGTCGCGGCTAAAGCCGCTCCCACCGGGACGCCTTGCAGACGGAGCGACGCTCGAGACCCGAACCCCTACATGCCCCAGACCTCGATGCCGACCCCCTGGAATTGCTCACTGCGCCGAAACACCTTCTCGCTCCAAGCCCGTCCGCCACGGTCGAAGATCAGCAGATGGGCCTCATCCGCGGCACAGCGGTCCCGATACTCATAGGTCTGCGCCAAGCCCGCGGCGATCGTCTGCGCGAGCCCCTTGTGCAGGACCTTTAACTCCAGTACCGCCTTCTGCACCCGGCCTGAGCCATAGGGCCAGAGGATGAAGAGATCGGTGCGCAGCCGCCCCAGCCCATATTCGCGCTCGATGCGTCCGCCGCCATTGACGATGCGCTGCAGGAAGGCTTGGAGCAGCAGTTGCGGACCGGCCTCCTTGTAGTCGAAGCGCTCGATCCAATGCTCGGAATGCTCGCGGAAGAAGCCCTGGAAGGCAGCGATCAGTTTGGGCAGATCCAGGCGGCCGTCGGGGGCAATGTACCAAGCGGGCTGCTCGGTGATGGTGAGGCTGGTGGTATAGGTCAACTCCCGGGGGATGACCTCGCGGTAAATCGGATTGGCGATCTCGAGCTGGCCGTCGGTGGTGATGAGACCGAGATCGCGGACATATTGCACGTCATCCACCGGCAACTGACCCGGCGCGTTGTCGCCGGCCAGAATGGGGGCGATGACGCGCCGCACCCGCGGCTCGCGCAACTTGTCGGCGAGTTGATCGAGGTGGGTGTCGCGGCGCGCAATCAGGGTCTCCTTGGCCTGCTCGACCAGCGCGGCGGTAATAGTGACCGCCCGGTCGCGGGTGGTCGGGTCGCGGAAACAGAGCTGGTAGCCCAGGGCATTGACCAGCCAGGGCTGGCCGCGGGTCAGATCCCAAATCAGGGCAATGGCCTGCGGGCTGAAGGATTGACCGGTCTCGGCGGTGTGCTGGCGGTAGAGGGTGGCGACGTCCGCAGCCGTGAAGTTGCCCAGGCGAATCGATTCGGCCTTGATATTGAAAGCGCTGCCGCCGGTGATAATCTCCTGGGAGCGGGCAGAGTGGATGCGGTAGTCGCGTACGTCGCGTACCCCGCACAGGACCACGGTCTGGGGGAAGGCGGCGGGGCGCTTGGCATAGCCGGCGCGCAGTTGGCGCAGCACGGCGATCAGGGTGTCCCCGATCAGCGCGTCGATTTCGTCGATCAGGAGCACCAGGGGCCGGTCGCTGTGCATGGCCCAGCGGCTGAGCACCTCACCAAAGGCGTCGTAGGCGCCCGCCTCCGCCAGGACCCCGGGCCAGATCTCGCCCGGATAGGGGTCGCCCGCGATGTGCCGCGCCCAACTCCCCAATCCGCTCAGGATCGCCTGCATAGCCCCGGCCACGTCCTCACGCGCCGCCTGGGCCGGCTCGACGTTGATGTAGACGCAGTGGTAACGCTCCCCGCTGTTCAAATGGTGCGCCAGGGCCAGTAGCGACGATGTCTTGCCGGTCTGGCGCGGGGCGTGGAGGATAAAATAGCGCTGCTGCCCGATCAGGGACTCGATCGCATCGAGGTCGATCCGGTGGAGCGGGTCCAGGCAATAATGGTCGGCGCAGTTGACTGGACCGGCGTTGTTAAAGAATCGCATGGAGTAATCCTCCGATCTGCTGGTCCAGCAGTTGTTCAGCCGCATTTCCGGACGCATCCAGATCAAAGGTAGCGACCTGGAGCGCAATGTCTGCCCCCGCTGGGGAGCAATAGCTGAACCGGGGAAGGGTCCAGTCTTTCATTTCGGGGTGGTGAGGATAGATCAGCGTCAAACGTTTACAACCGTAGGTGTAGCCATAGGCGAGCAACTGGTAGAGGTCCGCCTGGGCAATGCCGGCCTGATGCTCGTCCTGGGAGGGCGACAGCCGTTTCCACTTGGTATCCAGGATGGCGATCAACGCCTCATCCAGCCACAGGCAGAGGTCCGGTATCATCTTGAAGCGTCCGGTATCGGATGCATCCGTTACCAGCGGTCGCGTCGGCCGCTCACGGGTCAGGCGCAGGCGCGACCGAAGCCGATGCCGCCGGATGGCCGCCTCCAGGGCTACTGCGACGGTCTCCTGAAAGAGCCGGTTCATGTCGAAGGTCAGGCCCAGGCCCTCCTGCGGACCGCCATGAACGTCAGGACCCAACAGGCGCAGGAGCCAGGACGCCATCAACAGGAGGCGATCGTAGCGCCGCATCAGTCGATGGTGCGGGAGTCGAGTCCTTAGCGCTTCGTCCGGCAGAAGTTGCCCAACGTCGGCCAGGGCCAAGTCGAGTTGATCGGCCTGGTTCCTGAGCCTGGAACCGACCGGGAGCCGGGCTCGGGCAAGGACGAGCGCGGCGCGAACCACTCGGTTGAAATCATTGTCGGCCGTGAACTCGTCGAAAACGCAGTGCAGTCGATGGGCCGCGGCACGTCCGCGCCGCACTTGCTCGCTGAGATTGAGCCGTCCTCTGAGTCGGGTCAGCCGGTCCTCCTGATCGACGTAGGATTTGATCCAACCCTGCCGCAACTGACGCTGAGCTTCCTCCAGATAGGCACGGATGACGACCGCGAGCAGGTCGTCAGCGAGGTTGGCGCGGACCGTGCCATCCAGCCAGATCGGGATATCGAAACAAGCGGCGAGCATCCGCACCAATGCGCCCCGGTCGGGCAGCGGTCCATCAAGGTCGTAAATCTTCGGCAGGATTTCCAAGGTCCATAGACCCGCCTGAATCAGGCCGCAGTGGGAGCCGGTGCGCAGCCCCTCGTGGACTGGCTTCAGCACGCCACTCGGCAGCATTGGGATGCGGGCGAGATAGGCCGCGTGGGCGCCGCGCGACAATGGCCCCTTGGGTGCGAGCCAGATGTCTTGGTGCTCCCGAACGACGAGGTGATGACCGCTCAAGCGAGTAGACCGAGATACATCGCCTGAGTGAACTCCGAGACCAAGCGGTGACGCAGCAAGACCTCGGATCGGCGGGTCGCGTACGCCTCCCAGCCCTTGCCGAACACCTGCCCCGGGTTCAACTCCATGGTGGTGACGAACTCGCTCCGCCCAAGCGTGCGATTGACGAGCACCAGGGCGATTTGGCCCCAATCGTCGTGGAAGTACTCGACGAGCAGCGGCAAAAGGTGTTCCGCAAACACCCGGTCGAGGTCGGCCAGCGTTGCGACGCCCATGAAATAGGCGTGACCAATCCGGTGGTCTCTATCGGCCAGCAGTTCGATCCTTTCATTCAGGGTCTTGAGGAGTGCGGCCATGTCGATCCCCTCGACATCCGTGGGCAGCAGGTCCGGGTCCGGGCCGATTTCCTCGAACTGGAAGCGGCGGCGCAGCGCCGTGTCCAGCAACGCGATGGAGCGGTCCGCACTGTTCATGGTGGCGTAGAGGTCGAGATTGGCTGGCACGCCGAACGACAACCGGGAGTAGGGAAGGATCAGGCGTATGCCGTGTTGGCCATCGCCGCGAATCCGCTTATCCGGCTCGATCAGGGTGATCAGCTCGCCCAGCACCTTGGCGATATTGGCCCGGTTGATCTCGTCGATGAATAGGGCATAACGCTCCCTCGGGTGTTTTTCAGCCAACTCGCAGATCTCTCGAAAGATGCCGGGTATAACGTCGTACCTGAGTTCCTTGGTGGTCTCGTCGATAATGGGCCGCAATCCTTCGACGAACTCCTCGTAACTCATGGAGGGGTGAAAGGTGACGAAGCGATAGCGAGCCCCTCGCTCGTCCCGATACTTGGGCATCAGCTTCTGCTGTAGTCGATAGGTCTTTCCGCATCCGGGTGGGCCGTAATAGATGCGATTGACCGGGGTGTCGGTGTTCAACGGGCCGGAGTCCAGAGCTTCAGGAGGTGTATCATCTCCCGCTTCAGGATCGGGCCGATTCGTGTCGTCCTGGCTGTAATTCATGTCGCCGACCCAGATCAGGGTTTGCACGTCGATCAGGTCCCGCGGCCCGAGTCCCGCTGCCGTCATGGCGTCGCGCAGGCCGAACAGCCAGGACTGGACGGACAGATAGTCCTCGCCGGTCAAGGCGCGGTTGGGCATGGGCTCACGGCCGAATGCCTTGAGGGCGTGCTTGAATTCCATGGTCTTGATGATGACGTGCCGGCTCGGGTCCGACATCATGAGCAGGAGGCTGGTGACACTGCGCGACATCGCCGACCAGCCCGTGGCCGGGGCACTGTCCGCGAGCAGCGCCCGCAGGCCTGGCACGAACCGGTCTACACGCCCTGCGAGCTGATCATCTCCGTAGAGCAGGTCCGCGGTCAGAATGGCGAATCTGGCCCGGTCGCTCGCGGTAAGCTTTTGCAAGGGTCCGGTGTAACGAAAGCCGACGAGATTCTGCGACGCGCCATAGCTCAACTTACGGGTAAACAGGGCGATGACATCGGCACCGGTCTGGGCCAGGGCTCCCTCGTCGTTGGGCAGCGCTTTGAGCGAAGGGGCAACCTCGTTCTGGAAGATCTGAACCAGTTCGATCTTGTAGCTGCGCTCCTCCGAGTCGAGATCCTCGCTTCCTTCCTCGAAAGTCACGAAGGTCGGAAACGCAGCCCGCAGGCGAATTAGGTACTGATTCAGTGCGTCTTGCATGGCAGGGTCTGTGTTCATTGCTGTGTATCCTGGCGAAGGGCCCCTTTGGGTGACTTGCACGAGTCCGTCTGTCTAACTGATAGAGTAACGCAAGAAAGGTCTGGGAAGGGCAGCGAATGACGCCCTACATGCCCCAGACCTCGATCCCAATCCCCTGGAATTGCTCGCTGCGCCGAAAGATCTTCTCGCTCCAATCCGGGCCGCCGCAGTCGAAGATCAGCAGATGGGCCTCATCCGCGGCGCAGCGGTCCCGATACTCGTAGATCTGCGCCAAACCCGCGGCGATGGTCTGCGCCAGCCCCTTATGCAGGACCTTAAGCTCCAGCACCGCCTTCTGCACCTGGCCGGCACCATAGGGCCAGAGGATGAAGAGATCAGTTCGCATCCGCCCCAGTCCATATTCGCGCTCGATGCGCCCGCCGCCATTGACGATGCGCTGGAGGAAGGCCTGGAGCAGCAATTGCGGGCCGGCCTCCTTGTAGTCGAAGCGCTCGATCCAGTGTTCGGCGTGCTCGCGGAAGAAGACCTGGAAGGCGGCGATGAGCTTGAGCAGGTCCAGGCGCCCATTGGGGGCGATGTACCAGGCGCTTTGATATTGCGCCTCGAAATCGATCTGTTGCACATAGGTCAATTGCCGGGGAATGATCTCGCGATAGATGGGATTGGCGATCGCAAGCACCCCGGACGCGCGGCTGACCAGGCCCAGGTCGGTGACGTATTGCACATCGTCCTCGTGCGCGGCGTGCTGGACCTCGCCGCCGGTGAGCATCGGCTCGACGATGCGCCGCACCCGCGGCTCGCGCAGCTTGTCGGCGAGTTGATCGAGGTGGGTGTCGCGGCGCGCGATCAGGACCTCCTTGGCCTGCTCGACCAGTTCGGCGGTGATGGTGACGGCGCGCTCGCGGGTGGCCGGGTCACGGAAACACAGTTGATAACCCAAGGCATTGACCAGCCAGGGCTGTCCGCCGGTCAGGTCCCAGATCAGGGCCAGGGCCTCCGGGGTGAACAACTGACCGGTCTCGGCGGTGTGCTGAGCGTAAAGGGCGGTGACATCGGCGGCCGAAAAATTGCCCAGGCGGATAGACTCCGCCTTGATGTTGAAGGCGCTGCCACCGGTGATGATCTCCTGGGAGCGGGCGGAATGGATGCGGTAATCGCGCACGTCGCGGACCCCGCACAGGACGACGGTCTGGGGGAAGGCGGCGGGGCGCTTGTCATAGCCGGCGCGCAGTTGGCGCAGGACCGCCACCAGGCTGTCGCCGATCAGTGCGTCGATCTCGTCGACCAGAAGTACCAGAGGCCGGTCGCTGTGCGCCGCCCAGCGGGTGAGGATCTCGGTGAAGGCCCGCTCCGCCCCGCTCTGTTCGAGAATCCCGACCCAGTGCGCGTCCAGCCAGTCGTCGTGCAGGTGGGTGCGCGCGCGCGAGGCGAGTTCGCCCAGGATGGCGCGCATGGCTCGGCCGACGTCCTCGCGGGCACTCTGGGCCATCTCGACGTTGATGTAGAGGCAGCGGTAGCGACCCTCGCCGTTCAGGTGGGCCATCAGGGCCAACAGGGAGGAGGTCTTGCCGGTCTGGCGCGGGGCGTGCAGAACGAAATAGCGCTGCTGCCCGATCAGTGACTCGATCGCGTCCAGGTCGATCCGCGCGAGCGGGTCCAGACAGTAGTGGTCCGCGCAGTTCACCGGACCGGCATTGTTGAAAAATCGCATGGGGTGCTCCAGAGACTTGTGGCTAAGGATAGACCGTCGCGTCCCCGTGTACGCAGGCGGTCTTTGCATCGCGTGCGCCTTTGCGGTTCCAATGACCGGATAATTCGATTCGACCGGGGCCTTGCCCCACGGGGGTGCGTGATGCTCGAGGCCTTGACCCTGATCCTGATCTGCCAGTTCGCCGGGGAGGTGACGGTGCTGGTCACCGGCCTGCCGGTGCCGGGCCCGGTGCTGGGGATGCTGTTGCTGCTGGCCTGGCTGTGGGGCCGCGGCGGGGTGTCCGAGCGGGTCGGGGGGGCGGCGGATGCCCTGCTGGGGAATCTGTCGCTGCTGTTCGTCCCGGCCGGGGTCGGGGTCATGGTCCATTGGGAGCGGGTCCGCGACCAGTGGGCGGCGATCGCCACGGCCCTGGTCCTGGGTACCCTGATCACGCTCGCGGTGACGGCCCTGACGATGGCGCTGGTGCAGCGCGCTCTGGCCTGGCGCCGGGAGGGCGGCCATGACTGACAAGCCGCTGAGCGAGATTTGGGTCTATCTGGCGGCCTCGCCGCTCTTGTGGCTGACCGCCACCCTGGTGTGCTACCTGGCGGCGCAGCGGCTCCATCGCCTGGGCGGGGAGAGCCCCCTCCTGAACCCGGTGGCGATCGCCGTAACCCTGCTGATCGGGCTGCTCCAGGTCACGGGGACCCGCTATCAAACCTATTTCGACGGCGCCCAGTTCGTCCACTTCCTGCTCGGCCCGGCCACCGTCGCACTCGCCATCCCGCTCTACCGGCAGCGCGAGCGGCTGCGGACCCTGGCGCTGCCGATCCTGATCGCCCTGCCGACGGGGGTGGCGACGGCCGCGCTCAGTGCGGTCGGGCTCGGGGTGCTGTGCGGGGCGGACCCGGTGACCCTGATCTCGCTCGCCCCCAAATCGGCGACGGCGCCGGTGGCCATGGGGATCAGCCAAAAGCTGGGCGGGTTGCCGTCCCTGACCGCGGTCCTGGTGGTCAGCACCGGGATCGTCGGGGCGGTGCTCGGCCCCGGGCTGTTGCGGCTGCTGGGCTGCCGCGATGAGGCGGTCAAGGGCTTCGCCATGGGCCTCGGCGCCCACGGGATCGGTACCGCCCGGGCCTTTCAGTTGAGCCCGGTGATGGGGGCCTTCGCCGGCCTCGCGATGGCCCTGTCCGCCTTTGGCACGGCGCTCATGCTGCCGCCGCTGTTGCGCTGGATCGGGCTTGCCGGGTAGCTGTGAAATAAAGAACGGTTCACCAATAAGTTAACCTAAATCCGGGAATTGCTCACACAAAGACACAAAGAACACAAGGAAAAAAAGATCATTGAAGGCAGTTGGCCGATCACCGCGTAGGCGACCTCTCCGGCCTTCATATCGCATTGATTATCTTTGTGATCTTTGTGTCTCCGTGTGAGAACTGCTCGTTCTGGGGTTAAACGAATTCCGTAGGGCCTGCCGGTCGCGTCGTTGTCGTTGTCGTTGTCGTTGTCGTAATCGAGGTTATCGTAGCACCCCGGATTCTCTCGCACGCCAAATTGCATCGCTTCTCCGATTACGACAACGACAACGACAACGATTGTTCTGCGATTTCGCTTTCTTGCGGATTTCGGATCAAGGCTCCGCGCCCGGCTCCGGCGCTACGTCCAACCGCTCGATGCTCAGCAGGTACACCCGCCGGCTGTCCGCCCGCATCACGGTGAAGCGGAAGGGGTCGATCTCGACCGATTCGCCCCGCTTGGGCAGGTGCCCCAGGGCATTGACGACCAAGCCGCCGATGGTGTCGAACTCGGTGTCGGCAAGGTTGGTGTCGAAATAGGCGTTGAAGTCCTCGATCGGGGTGCGGGCCTTGGCGCTGTATTCGTTCCGGCCGCGGCGGAAGATCTCGGCGCCCTCGTCGTAGTCGTGCTCATCCTCGATCTCGCCGACGATCTGCTCCAGCACGTCCTCGATGGTCACCAGGCCCGCGGCGCTGCCGTACTCGTCGACCACGATCGCCATATGGTTACGGCTGGCACGGAACTCCTTGAGCAGCACGTTGAGCCGTTTGCTCTCGGGAACGAAGACGGTGGGGCGCAGCAGGTCACGGATGTTGAAGGGGCGCCGCCCATTCTCCACGCAAAAGGTCAGGAGGTCCTTGGCGAGCATGACGCCCACCACCTCGCCCTTGTCGTCGCCGATGACCGGAAAGCGCGAGTGGGCGGACTTGACCGCGATCTCCAGCACCCGCTCCAGGGTGTCCTCGCGGCGGATGTAGACCATCTCTGCCCGCGGGACCATGATGTCGCGCACCCGCAGTTCAGAGACCTGGAGGACGCCCTCGATCATGCTGAGGGCCTCGGTGTCGAGCAGGGCGCGGCTCTTGGCGTCCTTGAGCAGTTGGATGAGTTGCTCCCGGTTCCGCGGTTCGCTCCCGAACAACTTGGTCAACCGGTCGAACCAGTTGCGTGCTGGTGAATCGTCAGACGATCGATCGCTCGTCATGGGGTATCAGGGGGTCTCCGTATAGGGTGGCGGGAATCCTAACCGGACCAGGACGGCCGTTTCCAGTCCCTCCATGGCTTGCGCCTCGGTGTCGGTGTGGTGATCGTAACCCAGCAGGTGCAGCACCCCGTGGACCACCAGGTGCGCCCAGTGGGCAGTCGGCGCCTTGCCCTGCTCCAGCGCCTCGCGGCTCACCACCGCGGCGCAGATGACGAGGTCCCCGAGCAGTTCATCGAGCCCCTCGCCCGCCGGCAACCCGGGCGGCGCCTCGAAGGGGAAGGACAGGACGTTGGTCGGCCGGTCCTGCCCGCGGAAGCGCAGGTTGAGCGCCTGACCCTCGGGCAGGTCCACGATGCGAATGGTGAGCGCCGCCCGCTCCCGGCGGCCCGCCAGGGCCGCGGCGCACCAGCGGGCGAAGTCCGCCTCGGTGGGGAGGTCGGGCGCTTCGGTCGCCAACTGAAGATCGAGATCGAGGTCCATGAAGAATTACTGTCCGCTCTTATTTGCGTTCATTTGCGTTCATTTGCGGACAAATCCTCTTTCTCAGGTTCGGTGGTGCGGCGCGACCCGGAGCCTTGCGGCCGCCCGAGCGGCTCCGGGCGGTCGAAGGCCTCATAGGCGTGGACGATCCGCTGCACCAGGGCATGGCGCACCACGTCGCGGGCATTGAAGAAGGTGAAGCTGATGCCGTCCACGTCCCTCAGGACTTCCACCGCCTGCCGCAGCCCGGAGAGCTGGTTGCGCGGCAGGTCCACCTGGGTCACGTCACCGGTGATGACGGCAGTGGAACCGAAGCCGATGCGGGTCAGGAACATCTTCATCTGCTCGGGCGTGGTGTTCTGCGCCTCGTCCAGGATGATGAAGGCGTCGTTCAGGGTGCGCCCGCGCATGTAGGCGAGCGGCGCCACCTCGATCACGTTGCGCTCCAGGAGCTTGTTCACCTTCTCGAAGCCGAGCATCTCGAACAGGGCGTCGTAGAGCGGCCGCAGGTAGGGGTCGATCTTCTGGGCCAGGTCCCCGGGCAGAAAGCCGAGCCGTTCCCCCGCCTCCACGGCCGGGCGCACCAGCAGCAGGCGCCGCACCCGCTCGGTCTCCAGGGCCTCGACCGCCGAGGCGACCGCCAGATAGGTCTTGCCGGTCCCGGCCGGGCCGACGCCGAAGGCGATGTCGTGCTGGGCGATGGCGTGGAGGTACTCCTGCTGGTTCGGCCCGCGCGCCTTCACCAGCCCGCGCTTGGTCTTGATCACCAACTCCGGCAGCCGGCTGTCCGTGACCGCCGCCAGGTCGTCCGCACCGAGCGCGCGCAGGGACAGGTGGATGGACTCCGGACTCAAGACCTCGGCCAGGGTGTCGGCATAGAGGTCGCGCAGCAGTTGATCCCCCAGGCGCACCGCTGTCCCCTCGCCGATCAGCCGGAAGGACATGCCGCGGTTGCTGATCTCGATCCCGAGCCGGCGCTCGATCAGCCGCAGGTGTTGCTCGAAGGGTCCGCAGAGATTGGCGAGCCGCGGGTTGTCCGCGGGGGCCAGTTCCAGGTCGAGGGATTGAGGTTGGGCAGACAAGAGTTTCAGGATGACGGATGAAGGATGAAGGATAAGGGATGAAGGTTGAAGGATGAGGGATGAGGGATGAGGGATGAATTATCCGTCGCGCTCCCGTGGGGGCCGCGCTGCGCCGCGAGGCCTGTCGGCGCTGCGCGAGCGTGTCGCCGGCGTCACGGGTCAGGGTCCGCCGCGGTCTGGGGCAGCACACCCCGCAACGAGTTGGGCAGTGCCTCGGTGATTGTCAGGTCGACAAAGCGGCCGATCAAGGCCGGGGCGCCGTTGAAATTGACCACCCGGTTGTTGTCGGTCCGCCCGCAGAGTTGGGCCTGGTCCTTGCGCGACGGCCCTTCCACCAGGACGCGTTGCACCGAGCCCACCATGGCGGCGCTGTAGGCCCGGGCATTGGACTCGATGCGCTGCTGCAGGCGGGCCAGACGCTCCTTCTTGACCGCCGGCGGGCAGTCGTCCGGGTAGTCCGCCGCCGGGGTGCCGGGGCGGCGGCTGTAGATGAAGCTGTAGCTCAGGTCGAAGGCGCAGTCGTCCACCAGGGCCAGGGTCGCCGCAAAGTCGGCCTCGGTCTCCCCGGGGAAGCCGACGATGAAGTCCGTGGAGATCAGGATGTCCGGCCGCGCCTCCTTGACGGCCCTGATCCGGGAGCGAAACTCCAGGGCCGTGTAGCCCCGCTGCATGGCCGCCAGGATGCGGTCGGAGCCCGACTGCACCGGCAGATGCAGGAAGCTCGCCAGCTCCGGCACCTCCCGGTAGGCATCGATCAGCGACTTGGAGAAGGCCAGCGGGTGGCTGGTGGTAAAGCGGATGCGCCCGATGCCCTCGATCGCCGCCACCTGGCGGATCAGGTACGCCAGATTCGCAACGCCCCCGTCACCGCGCCGCCCGCGGTAGGCATTGACATTCTGGCCCAGCAGGTTGACCTCCCGCACCCCCTGCCCGGCCAGCGCGGCGACCTCAGCGAGCACCTCGTCACAGGGCCGACTGACCTCCTCACCCCGGGTATAGGGCACCACGCAATAGGTGCAGTAGCGGGAACAGCCCTCCATCACCGAGACAAAGGCCGTCGGGCCCTCCGCCCGAGGCGCAGGCAGGCAGTCGAACTTCTCGTCCACCGGAAAGGACACATCGACCTGGGGCTGCCGGCCCGCCGCCAGGTCATCGAGCATCTGCGGCAGGCGGTGCAGGGTCTGGGGGCCGAACACCAGGTCCACAAAGGGGGCGCGGGTGCGGATGGCCTCCCCCTCCTGGCTCGCCACGCACCCACCCACCCCGATCACCAGGTCCGGCCGCGCCAGCTTCCAGGGGCGCCAGCGCCCAAGCTGGGAGAAGACCTTCTCCTGCGCCTTCTCGCGGATCGAGCAGGTGTTGAGCAGCAGCACGTCCGCGTCCTCCGCCCGCTCGGTCAGCACCAGGCCTGCCGACTCACGCAGCAGGTCCGCCAGGCGCGCGGAGTCGTACTCGTTCATCTGGCAGCCGTGGGTTTGGATATAGAGTTTGCGGGACATGGCGCTGAGGGTACCGGAAGGCGGACGCCTGGTCCAGACGCACCGCGCCCCCGGGTGCGGTGTCGTGGTCGTGGTCGTTGTCGTTGTCGTAATCGAACAATCCGACCACGATTACGACAACGACAACGACCACGACGCCCGGTCCGTGGGAACGTCCGGTAGCTGTAGGGTACGAGATGTGCGTTAACACACCAGTTCCGATCGCACCCCGCGCCCCCGGGCCCCGAGCGGACGGCACCGCGACCGGCCGGCCCCCCGATCCCGGCGGCTGACCGCCGCAACGGTGGTGCTATGCTGTGTCGCTGGTTCGGCACGCGGGAGATGGCCGCCGTGAAATTTCCCTATGGTTTGAGCGACTTCGGCACCCTGATCCAGGACGGCTACTGGTATCAGGACCGCACCGACCGGATTCCCCAATTGGAGGACGCCGGGCGGCAATTGATCTTCATCCGCCCGCGGCGCTTCGGCAAGAGCCTGCTGCTGTCGATGCTGGAGCACTATTACGACCTGAACCGGGCGGACCAATTCGCCGCCCTGTTCGGGGGGCTGGCCATCGGGCGGAACCCGACGGCCCTACACAACCAGTTCTTCGTGATGAAATGGGACTTTTCGCTGGTGCAGGCGCAGGGGGAGGTCGGGGCGATCGAGGCGGCGCTGCATCGGCATCTGAACGACCGCGTGACACAATGCGTCGCCGATTATGCGCCCTGGTGGACCCGGGCGATCACCCTCTGCCCGGACAATGCGATCTCCTCGCTGGAGTCGCTGCTGGCCGCGGTCCGCGCCACGCCCCACAAGCTCTATCTCCTCATCGACGAATACGACAACTTCGCCAATGAGGTGCTGATGGCCGGGCCTGGTCAGAGCGGGGGCCAGGGCCACTATGAGTCGCTGCTCTACGGCGAGGGGTTGCTGAAGACCGTCTTCAAAATGGTAAAGGCGGCAGCGGGCGGCATGGGGTTGGACCGGGTGTTCATCACCGGGGTCTCGCCGGTGGTCTTAAGCGATATGACCAGCGGCTATAATGTCGGTACGAACATCTACCTGGAGGCCGCCTTCAACGACCTGTGCGGGTTCACGGAACCCGAGATCGCCCGGGTACTGGAGCGACTGGCGGCGGACGGCGGCGACTGGTCCCCCGCCGCGGCCTTGGACACCATGCGGACCTTCTACAACGGCTATCGCTTCAGCGCGGAGGCGACCGCGAGCCTCTACAACCCCACCCTGAGCCTTTATTTCCTGGATGCCCTGCGGCGCCAAGGGCAGCCGCCGGCCCAGCTGCTGGACGAAAACCTGGCGATGGACCGCAACAAACTCGCCTATATCGCCCGCCTACCCCATGGCGAGGACCTGCTGATCGCCGCTCTGAGTGGTGATGACCGGGTGGTTATTCCCCAATTGGCCCGGCGCTTCGGGGTGGAGGACATGCTGCGCGCGGTCAAGGACCAGCCCTTCATGGCCTCGCTCCTCTATTACTTCGGGGTCCTGACCCTGGCGGGGCTGACGCCCTACAACGAGACCATTCTCAAGGTCCCGAACCTCGTGGCCCGCGCACTCTACGTGGAGCGACTGCGCGATACCTGGCTGCCGGAGTACGAGGATCGCAGCCGCATGGTCGCGGTCGCCCGTCACCTCTGCCAGACCGGCGACCCGGCCCCCCTGTGCGACTTCATCGAGTCACGCTTGTTCCGGGTGCTGTCGAACCGGGATTACCGCTGGACCAATGAGCTGCTGGTCAAGTTCGCCTTTCTCACTCTGCTGTTCGACGACCGGCTCTATATGGCCGTCTCGGAACTGGAGACCGACCGAGGCTATGCGGACCTCGCGCTCATCGTGCGCCCGGACATGCGCCGGTTTCAGGCGCTCGACCTGCTGCTGGAATTCAAATATCTGGGGCTCAAGGACCTGGGACTCACCGGCGAGCAGGTGCGGGCGCAGCCGCGCGAGGCCCTGGCCGCCCTGCCGGCGGTGACGGCCCGACTCGATGAGGCGGCGGCGCAGGCGCGGGGCTATGGCGCCACCCTGCGCGGGCGCCATGGGCTCACGGACCTGCGCGCACTCGCGGTGGTGGCATTGGGGGTCGAGCGGCTGGTGTGGCGGGTGCTGTGAACTGAAGGGCGGGACGGGCCCCGGTGGGAGCGGCTTCAGCCGCGACTGCAGGCGGGACGGGGCATGCGCCCCGTCCCGAACCCTTTATTATCCCCTCGCCGATCCGTCCCACTGGCCCCTAGGTCCGCGGAAAACGTTTCGGACGGGGCGCATGCCCCGTCCGGCCGGGAGTTAAGCCCTTCTGGCTCCCACGCTCCTGCGTGGGAGCAAGCGCGGGCGCTCCGCGTCCATTGCCAAGACCGGACGCGGAGCGCCCGCACGGCATTCCCCTGCTTCCGCGTGGGAACGAGAGACGGTCAGTTCACTATCCGACGCGGCCAACGCACGGCCGCGTCACCCCTCACCCCGCCCGAACACTGCGCTGGCGGCGACGCGTGAGCCACACCGCGGGCGCCGCGGCGAGCAGCAGCGCGAGCGGGGCGGGAACCGGGACTTCGGCGGAGAAGGTGACGGAGGTGCCTTCGTTGCCCCCATAGAAATAGAACCAGCTTACCGAGGGCGAGGCCCCTTCGAAGATAAAGGCAGAACCGCTATTCGCATAGGTGCCGCCATAGGTGGTAATGATATTCTGCCAGGTAGTCGCGGAGGTAGCCGTCAGGGAACCAAAATCCGTGCTGAACAGATCCAGTGCCCCCCCCCCGGCGCTAAGGTGATACGAAAGGTCGTCTGCGCGATTTCCGACACTGTTCGGAACGAAGCTCGAGGTCACGCCATTGACCGTCCCGGTGATCAGGCTCGGCAGGATGCTGATCGAATCGCTCAGACTGCCGATCGTGAGGGCGCCGCCCGTCCAGCCGCCGACGGCCGGATTGGCGATGCTGTAGTTGAGGATGGCGGCGGCGGCCGGGCCGGCCGGCATCCAGGCGGCCAGGGTCAAGACCGAGGCCAGCAGCGGGGCGGCGACCGCGGATCGGCCAGCCGGGTCAGGGTGGGTGGGGTTCAGGTTGGACATGGGGGCTCCTGCGTGGGCGTGGTTCAAGGATTTGTCGTTGTTGGATCAGGCAGGTCCCAGGCCCGTGGTGACGTCCGCGGGGGGTGAGAGCGATCCCTACTTAAAGTAAGCAATATCCGCGCCACATCCTGCCCTGCCCTGCCCTGCCCTTCCATCAAGAATAATACACTGAAACAAGTGTTTACGAGGCGCATAAAGAAAACAGGAAGTGTCCTGGAGCGCCAGCCGACGCAACCGCGAAACCCGTGCTGTAAAAAAAGCTGACACCGACCCGACTTTTCGCCGACTGAAGTCGCCCGTCCCAGAGCCAGCCCGGCCCCGGGAAGTCGAATCTTGGCGCTGCCGCAACCGCCCGGGGGGCCGGCCGGTCCGGCCGGGGTGCTATGCTGAGTAGGCGTCTTAACCTAGAATCGGCAATTGCTCACGCAAAGACGCCAAGAACGCAAAGAAGAATAGAACTTTGGTGGCGATGATCCCGTCACCCGGTAGGTGAACCGTACGACAGAGATATCGCATTGAAAAACTTTGCGTCTTTGCGTCTTTGCGTGAAACAAATGCTCTTTCCAGGCTTAAGGCCGCACTCGCCCGCGCACCCTGCCCGGCGCGGGCGCGCACGGGGGCGGGCCCGCCCGCGATCAGCGCTCCGGCCAGTCCATCGCGGTGCCCGCGTCATCAGGGCTTCCAGCCCTGATTCAGTGAGGCGGCAATGGCCTGACAACGCGGCCGCGCCAGCCCGGCCGCAGTGATGATCAAGACCGGCGAACCCTGATCCAGCACGCGAGCATCGGCATCATGAAATTCCCCTATGGTCTGAGCGATTTCGGCACCCTGATCCAGGACGGCTACTGGTATCAGGACCGCACCGACCGGATTCCCCAATTGGAGGACGCCGGACGGCAACTGATCTTCATCCGCCCGCGGCGCTTCGGCAAGAGCCTGCTGCTGTCGATGCTGGAGCACTATTACGACCTGAATCGGGCGGACCAATTCGCCGCCCTGTTCGGGGGGCTGGCCATCGGGCGGGACCCGACGGCCCTGCACAACCAGTTCTTCGTGATGAAGTGGGACTTCTCGCTGGTCAAGGCGCAGGGTGAGGTGACGGCGATCGAGGCGGCGCTGCATCGGCATCTCAATGATTGTATCGCGGAGTTCGCCCTGCGCTATCAGGCGCGGCTGCCCCCGGTGATCACGATCCAGGCCGACAACGCCCTCTCGTCGCTGCGCTCGGCCCTGATGGCGGTCGCGCAGACGCCCCACAAGCTCTATCTGCTCATCGACGAATACGACAACTTCGCCAATGAGGTGCTGATGGCTGGGCCCGGTCAGGGCGAGGGCCAAGGGCACTATGAGTCGTTGCTGTACGGCGAGGGACTGCTGAAGACCGTCTTCAAGATGGTGAAGGCGGCGGCGGGCGGTATGGGGTTAGACCGGGTCTTCATCACCGGGGTCTCGCCGGTGGTCTTGAGCGATATGACCAGCGGCTATAACGTCGGGGAGAACATCTATCTGGCGCCGGACTTCAACGACCTGTGCGGTTTCTCCGAGCCCGAGATCGCCACAGTGCTGGAACGACTGGCCGCCGACGGCGCGTCCTGGTCGCCCGCCGCGGCGCTGGCGACCATGCGCACCTTCTATAACGGCTATCGCTTCAGCGAGGACGGCACCGAGAGCGTCTATAATCCGACCTTGAGCCTCTATTTCCTGAAGGCGCTGAGCCTTCGGGGGCAACCCCCGCGCCAACTCCTCGACGAAAACCTGGCGATGGACCGCAACAAACTCGCCTATATCGCCCGCCTACCCCACGGCGAGGACCTGCTGGTCGCGGCCTTGAGCGGCGACGATCAGGTCGTCATTCCGCAACTCGCCCGGCGCTTCGGGGTGGAGGACATGCTGCGTGCGGTCAAGGACCAGCCCTTCATGGCCTCGCTCCTCTATTACTTCGGGGTCCTGACGCTGGCCGGACTCACCCCCTACAACGAGACGAAGCTCAAGATCCCGAACCTCGTGGCCCGAGCCCTCTACGTGGAACGGCTGCGCGATCTCTGGCTGCCGGACAACGAGGACCGCAGCCGTATGGTGAAGGTCGCCCGTCATCTCTGCCAGACCGCCGACCCGGCCCCCCTGTGCGACTTCATCGAATCGCGCTATTTCCGGGTGCTATCCAACCGCGACTACCGCTGGACCAATGAACTGCTGGTCAAGTTCGCCTTCCTCACCCTGCTGTTCGACGACCGGCTCTACATGGCGGTCTCGGAACTGGAAACCGACCGGGGCTTCGCGGACCTGGCGCTGATCGTGCGCCCGGACATGCGCCGTTTTCAGGCGTTGGACCTGTTGCTGGAGTTCAAGTACCTGGGGCTCAAGGACCTGGGGTTGACCGGCGAGCAGGTGCGGGCGCAGTCGCGCGAGACCCTGGCGGCCCTGCCCGCGGTCGCGGCCCGGTTGGATGAGGCGGCGGAACAGGCGCGGGTCTATGGTGCGACCCTGCGGGAGCGGCACGGGCTCACGGATCTGCGCGCACTCGCGGTGGTGGCCCTGGGGGTGGAGCGGCTGGTGTGGCGGGTGCTGTGAGCGGGGAGCGGGGAGCGCAGGCCCGCGGGGGATCCGCCGCGGCGCCCATGATGGCGATGGCGGAACCGCTGCGCGTTCCGCCCTACGGGTCACACCGCGCACGCGGTGTCGTTCTCCCCTTGCCACTGCTATGCTGGAGAGCGAGTCCGACCGACATACTCCGACCGACAGAGGGCCCCCGGCCCGGAGCCAGCACCATGAACCCAGTGCCCCGTTTCGACCCCGCCGACCCCTATCCCGACAGCGAT
>Ga0247837_1003668_pt1 | contig 26361 bp, 24 predicted proteins | sample LaCtaG_2_FD_187115 | JGI IMG/M metagenome (GOLD analysis project Ga0247837, IMG submission 187115) | Freshwater microbial communities from meromictic Lake La Cruz, Castile-La Mancha, Spain - LaCruzMarch2015_14.5m | ecosystem: Environmental > Aquatic > Freshwater > Lake | place: Spain: Castile-La...
AATTGACCGAGGCCCGTCGGGAGTTGCGCGAGACCCACGAGGCCCTGCGTGTGACCCGGCAGGCACGCGACGATCTCGTCGCCAGCCAGGCGCGGCTGGAAGCCGAACAAGCCGCGCTGGCCGAGCAGCTGACGGTCGCCGAGGCGGCGCGCGCGGCGCTGGCGACCGAGGAACGCGCGCTACGGCAGGCCCTGGCGACGCAGGAGGGAATCGCGTGCGGGCTCCAGGCCCGGCTCGCGGCTCAGGAATCCCTGTACGGCGACCTGTCGCGGCGGCTCGACGCGCTGGACCTGCGATCCGCGGCGGAGCCGTTGGCGGAGAACCGGAGTTCGCAGGACTGATCGTGCTCGGCCATGGAGCAACTATGGAGTACAACTGCTGCGCCGCTTGCCAAGTCGACGAGCTCGCGTGCGAAACCACGGCGTTCAAGCGCCATGATGCACGGCAGATCGCGCACGGTCGCTGCATCAATGTGGAACCTGTCGGTCATCGCTAATGCTCTGATGAATCATGATCAACCCAGCGAAGCATAACAAGCGGTGAGCCGGACCCCTCGGAGCGCAGTTCCAACACCGGGCTGCGCGACACGACGAGGGTGAGCGAGTGTTCCAGCCGGAACGGGTAGAGCACGGCCGCGGACGCAAGCCCGGAAACGCTGATGGCGCGGCCGGTGTAGCGGATGGCGGCCTCAATGAGCCAGGCGATCAACGCCTCATTGGTGATGGCCGTGGACGGGTTGCGGATCACACGTCGCCCCTTGTCGACCCGCTCGCAGGTGCCCCAACTCGCCTGGGTCTGGATAACCCGGTTGGCGGCGCGCCGGGTGACTTCACCCTCGCCGTAGGTCTCGGCCAGGCGGCGATGGATCTCGGCGGCGGTGCAGTCACCCTGGATGGCCGTGAGGCGGCCCACCAATTCGGCGACCTTGCCGAAGAAGGGATAGGCGGCGATGGCCATCCCCCAACAGAGGGCCGGGATGGGCACCGTGGGGAACTCCTGCCAAACACCAAAGCCCCGCTGGGCGAAGCCAATCAGCTCGGCGCGTGGGTCCAGCCACAGGCCGTTGAGGACGCTGCGGGTCTTGGTCCTGGACGGCATCCCCAACCCCGCGGCATCCAACAGCGCGTCGATCGCCTCAGCGTTCTGAGCCCCGCCGCGCACCTTGAGTGCGCAAGTCGCCCAGTCGAGCGGAATGAATCGATCGAAACCGATTCGGGGTGCGGCGGCCGGGGTGCTGCTCAAGGCGCGACACTCACGTTCACGAAGGGGACGATCAGCTCTTCGATCGAGCAGCCGCCGTGCGACACCAGCGCTTCACCGGGCGTGACGAAGGCGGTCCGGCCAGCGGCGAACAACGGCAGGAAGTCCTTGGGCCAAGCCGGAACCTCAAGGCTGAAGGTTCCGGGAAACTGCCCCGCGGATTCGGCCCTTAACAGCGTACTACGGTAGACCCGCACCCGTTCGCCGCGGGTCTCCGCAATCGCCCCCTCATTCGGCCGCCCGATCCCGACGGCTTCGCAGTTGCCATGATCGGCGGTCAAGTAGACCTGGAAGCCCTGATCGAGCAAGAGTGCAAAGAGCCCATCGACAAAGCCGGACTCGCACCAACTCGCGATCAGGCTCGCGATCCCCCGTTTGCCCAGGAAGGCCCCGTGCACGATCGCATCAAGCGTATCGACGACGATTCCCGCCGCCTGGACGTCCGGGTTCGCCAGGGCGACCCCCAACGCGTCGAGCTGATCGGCATGGCGAATGCCCTTGTGATAAAGCACCTCGCCGGGGCGTAACCCCTGGTCCTGCCAGAAACGGGACCACAGGGCCGGCTCCCGGCTGGTGGTCTCCAGCGAGCCCGGGAATTCTCGAGGCAGTAACCCAGAGAACAGGGCTTGCCGAGAGACGGCGGTCAGGGTTGGGAGCCAGGCGAAGCAGGCCCCTTCCGCAAACGCGAACCGCGGTGTCCGTGCCGTGACCGCCTCGCGTATTAGGACCCACTGGTCCAAGGCTAGCCCATCAAACACCAACAGCGCCACCCGTGGCTCCCCGGCGTTGCGGCGCAGGGCCAGAAAGCGCGGGATCTGGTGCACCATGGCCGGCGCGTTCGCCACCGGCAGTGACGGCAGGTCCGCATAGTGTTCGGTCATCCAGGCCAGCAGACGTTCATCCGCGAGGCGCTGCAACTGCGCAACCTCTGCCCTGAGCCCTTGGGCGCGGGCGGTATCAAGGTTGTGGAAACGGGCGAGGATCTCGCCGAACCGTCGTGCGAAAGCCCCCCAGTCCCGGTGCGTGGCCTCTGTGGTCGGGAGCGTTTCGACCAGGGCTTTCAGGCCGTCCACGACCAGGTTGCGCAGTGCAGCGGCGTCCTTGACGATCCCAATCGCGATGCTTTTCGAGACAGTAGCCGGCAGGTTGGCGGGAAGGTAGTGCACGGTCAGGGGATGAAGGGTCCCATCCAGGAACATCGAAGCGACCAGGCCCCGAATATCCGGATGAGCGAACGGAATGTCGATCCTGACCCCGTGCCCCGGCGGTGTTGCCTCCGCGATGCGCGAGCCGGTGATTCCGAAGTCCTTCAGGTACCGATACCACGCATCCTGAACACAGCGCAGTGTACTTGCCTTTGAGGACAACAGTTCATCGATCGGTAATCCCGAGAAGGTGTCGTTTGCCCCGATGATCTTGGCCATGTGCTCGATGAGGACCGGGGGCAGTACCAGATCCCGGTGATGCAGCCGCAGCAGTTCCCGCCAGAGGTCGTCCATGCGGGTGATCAGATGCGGGGCGAGGCGGAACACATGGGTCAGGATGAAGTCCTTGGTCGCCGCCTCACCGAGCGGCTGGGAAGCATGTTTGGCGTGCGCATCGAACAATGCGTCCAGATGCTCCGCGGCGACTTGCCTGACGACGCCGTAGCTTAAAGCAGGGAACAGGTTCGCCAGGCTCAGGTGGACCGTCCGCGCCTGACGCAGATAGTCCCAGGGCAGCGCGTCCGGCTCCGCGCAACGCAGATGCAACACCAGGCTCAAGGCCCGCCCATCCTCACCGCGGTCCCATGCCTGCCGGTAGTGCTCCTCGTACTCGGCGCGAAAGGCCATCGGGTCCTCGAAGGGCAGCACCTCAAACCCCCGGGCGCGCAACCCGGCCAGTATCCGCTCATCCAGCAGCACCGCGTCGGGGTCCGCCGCGATCCACAGACGGGCCAGGTCGGACGGAAATTCACCGAGGATACGATGGACCCAGGCGCTCATGGCGGAAACCAGCCCTGCAGAATACCGACGATCCGCTCGAACGATGGACATTTCCGGAGATCTTTGATGCTGGCCTGCCGACCAATCTCCTCGAAGTCTCGCGGCGAGATGGTGCGGCGCAGGCCCTTGAGCATCAAGTGCTCGAACAGTTCTTTGGGCTGCTCCTGTTTCAATATCTCCAGCGCCTTGCCCTGCTGTTTCGCGAAGGCAGTTAACAGGGAGGCGATCTCGTGCACTGTGACCCCGCAATGCTTTGCGAGTGCCGACTCGCAATACCACAGCCAGACCTCGACCTCGGGCACCAATACGGTGGCAGCACTTCTCCCGGACCAAGAGATGTCATCGAGTCGGCCTTGAACCTCGGTCTCCAGTGCCTGCGGCGTCATCCGACGTTCGCAACCGCAACCGTGGAAGTCCCAAAGCAACAGGGCTTTGTGGTACTCGTCCTTCATCATCCCCACCAATTCGGGGCCGGTTTTCACCATGCCGGGGTCACGTCCAGTATGGCGGTCAATATGGGATTCAATGGGCCGGATGCCCAACGCCTTAGGTCGCGTCAGCATCCCCCGCATCAGACTCAAGGCATCGGCGTCCGCCGTGTAAACCAGTAGATCCTTCATTTCCTGGGTATTCATCTCAGCAGCCCGGCGGCGAACAACTGTCCCTGGTTTCTTCATTCCAACAGCCCGGCGGCGAAAACCACGTCTAAGTCAGGTATACCGTCCCACTTTTTCAATACTGGGTGCTTGGGTCCTGGGACGATGTGAGTCCCCTCTTTGTCCCTGGAGAAGCACAAGAGTGGGTCGATTCCGCATTGCTGGACTACCAGAGGCGAATGAGTCGCGAGCAGCATCTGTCCGCCGGGGATGGCTGATAACGAGCGCAGGATAATCTCCAGCGCCTTGGGGTGGACCCCGTTCTCCGGCTCCTCGACCATGTAGAGCGCGGACTCCGCGGGTAGAAAGGCCGGCAGGGTCAGAGCTAACATGCGCAGGGTGCCGTCACTCAAGAGCCAGCTCGGCACATCCAGGCCGTTCTCGTAGCGCAGCACCAGGAACTCGGCGTTGTCGGCCTGGCGCCGGTCCCAGCCGATGTTGACCAGATCGGGCAGCGCGTACCGCAGATGCGCTACCCAGCGGGCAACTGCCGAGTCGGGCTCGGCCCAGAGGGGTTCGTTGGCTTTTGAAAGCAACCAGAGCATGGCCCGCGGATTTGGCCCTTCTTGGCCGTTGTTGCCGATCAGTCGACCCACAACGCGGGCCATGTTGGTCCCGTCCAGATCCAGGTCGGTACCGCGGGTTGTCGGACAGGGCAGGCGCATCGCCCGGCTGTTGAGTTGGATGTAACGCACCCCTTGCATCAGAAAGCGGCGCACCGCGTTGGCCGTCGAGTAGCGATCCTCGTCTGGAGGGGTGAGAGCTAGGGTCAGCTTATCGAGCCCAAAGTTAAAAGAATCCTGATAGCTGCTCGTTTCGCGCGAATAGTAATCCGTGCCCTTTGACGTTTTTCCAAGAAGTCGCTTAGGTTTGACGGCCGGACTAAAGCGCAGTTCCCCACTCTTCGGCAACCGCGCCCTGGAGTATTGACGGAGGGCCTCGTCCTCGATGCAGACACCGAGCTTTGAGTCCTGGCGAACGGCCAGGCGGTATTGCACCAGGCTATCCGACAGAGCCGGAAGCTCAGCGGACAAGTCCAGCCACAGCTCGATTTCGACTGTACCGCCGCGACGCATCCAGGTCAGGTCATTGAAATCCGCGATGCCACGCGACTCCACTGCGGCCCCAGGCCCCTCGGCCAGGCAATCGCGCACAAAATCGATCGCATCCAATACGGTGGTCTTGCCGACGCCATTCGGCCCAACCAACACCTGAAAGCGCGACAGCGGCAGCGCATCAAGCGATTGAATGCCTTTGAAATTGCGCAGTGTCAACCCGACAATCATGTCTCGGACTCCAAGCGGGTAAGGGCCTGGTCGTACCAGAGCAATAACTTCTCGTCTTCTTGCAATGCCTCTTCTGGAATCTTCGCGGCAGTGGAGACGATGGCCCGGTAGTCCTTGGCCGCCCAGGCGGCCTTGAAGCCGGCGCGCAGGACCTCCAGCCGGAATTCCTTCAGGCGCCGGCCGGTGTGTGCCTGGTAGGTCGCGAACTCCTTCAGCAGCACCTTCTCGCGCTTTTTCTCCAGGTCTTGGGCCTTGTTCGGGTCGGGCACGTACCAGCGGTCTTGGGCCTTGGCGATCAGCGCCGGGTGGTCCTTGGCGAGTTCGCGCAGGTCCTTGTGATTGGTCGAGAGGTAGCTGTGGATTTGGCTCGGGACCTCGCCCGCACCGTCGTAGCACAGGAAGCTGTCGTCCAGCAGTTGGCCCAACTCCGGGATGATCTCGCCCTTCTTCTTGGCCGCGCCGATCTGCGGCATGTATTCGGGGAGGATCTCCGAACGGGTCGAGGGGCATTTCAACAAGAACGCAGTCAGCCAATCGATGGCGCTGCGCTCGTCCGAAATGAATAGCTCAGCCTGTTTGGATTGGGGAATTCGCGATCTGGCCTGCTCGTAGGCGACGCGTTGCTCGGGCAGGAACGCCATCCCATCGACCATTTCGAAACGCGCGGCCAGCTCGGTAATGAACTCGGGGCTGGAGAGGGGCACCATCGCGTCATGGCGAATGAACCAGGCATCGAGTCGGTCTTTGATGCGTCGTGGGTCGCGCTCGACGTTGTGCAGAAGTTCTTGAAAATCGCCTTGAGTGACCTTGATCGCGGGCAATTGCCGCAGATGGGTCCGCACAAAGTCCCAAGCGGAATCCACCGTAGCGCCGTTGCGGTTGAAGCGGTCTTCCAGACCGCCATTCGGTTTATAGGCCGAGATCACCAGGTCTTGTTTCATCGCGGTTGCTGAAGTCACTTGGCGATAGCTGCCCTGCACCTTGTCCAGGGCCGTGACCTCCGCCACTACGAAGCCCGCCTGCTGCAACGCGACCTGGATCGCGTTCCACACCGCCGCCTTGCTGTTGGAGAAGACCACCGTCATCCAGCGGCCGGGTTTCAGCACCCGATAATACTCGGCGAAGCAACGCTGCATCAGGTGTTGGTATTCGGGCAGAGCTTTGTGTTTGAAGCGGTCAATGATCGCCTCGGGTGCGGCATCGGTGAAGACCCGGTGCCAGGATTCGACCAGGAAATTCAGGTCGGCGTAAAAGATGTTCTCGCCGAATGGTGGATCGGTGAAGATATAGTCGATGCTGTTATCGGTTAGTCCTAACCTTGCAGTTGAACCTGTGCTGACTGCGGCATAATCCAGGTTGGCGAATTGGCGTTGAAACGCCTTTGTCGTTAGACGGTTTAGGCGATTGCCGAGATTGTACCAAGGGGAAACTTCGGAATGCTGTGAAGGGACGTAGTAGACGCCCGACAAATACTGATTAACATTCGAACTCTCTGTCTTTCCGTGCATGATCGTTTTGTATCGATTTAACACAGACATACCCCAGATCGCCTGTTCGACAAAAAACAGCATTACTGCGCGCAGGCGCGCATCAGGATGATCTGTCGCCTTACTCCAGAGCGCTGCAAGCGCCTGCGCGGAACGCGGCAGAAAAAAATGATGCGTATTCGAGAATCCCTTCGGGGCAATTCGCGATCCGTGATACATGGCCTCGATGGGAAACCGTACCGTCGGTATCCCCGCCGGTAGCAGCAGAGCGTCGATCCGCTTTAGTATCTCCAGGTCATGCGCATCCGGCCGCTTCTCCCGGCGCTGTCCCTGTGCGACATAAGAAATCAGTGCCGGCTGAAACTTGACCCGCTGCCAGGGCTCGCCGGTCGCCGGATCGATCCGCGATTCAAGGACGCGCTCCAGCCGATCCTTATTCAAATCGGCCCCGCAGTGCGGACAAGGAAAGTGGTCCCGTACCCGCTTGGTCTGTGCATCCAGTGCCTCCGCGATAAAATCGATCTGTCCCGCGCACTCGGGACAGGCGAAGATTTCGCTCCACACGGTATACTCGATCCGCCCCTTAGTCTTGCCGTCGGTGTGCAGGGTCTCGTACATCCAGCCCAGTTCCTTCTCTAATTCCTTGAGCACTTTGCGACCGGCGGCAGCGAAGGCGCCCACGTCGAATGGCAGGTTGTAGTTCGCGGCGATGAAGGTGGCGGCCGGCGACAGGTCATTCAGGATGACCCGGCGCGCACCCCACCTGGGCGGCTCCTTGCCTTGGCTCTTCCACTCGCTCTCCAACTGATGCCGATAGGCGGTCGGCGCGGCGCCGCACCATTGGGCGGCGACCCCGGTCATGCCGGAGCCGGCAAAGCCGTCGAGTACGAGATCGCCGGGTTCGGTGTAATGCAGGATCGACGGCACTATCGCCAGGTGCGGGACCTTGGTGTGGTAGCCGTGGGCCTTGTAGAGCGGGTCCGTCTTGCCCACCGAGACATCGATGGTCATCGGCTCCCGGCGATATGCAAGCTCGGGGTCATAGGGTCGCCCGTAGTGCCGGACGAAGTCTTCAAGGAAGGGGTTGGGGCAGGCGGTGTAGTAAGGCGGGTCTGACATCGCCAGGATGCCCGCGTCCGTGCCGATCGGAAACCCCTCGATCTTGCGAAACTCCGGGTCATGCAATTTTTCCCGCAAGAGCGCGAGAAAGTGCTCACGTCGCGCCGCGTCACTCGGGAAGGTCTGGCCCAGGCAGTCGACGGGACCGCCGCCCGCGGCACTCTGGCCGTCAAACAGGTCGTTCATGGGGCGTCTTATCCTGAGTGTGCTGCCCGGCGAGCAAGGCAGTCCCGCGCTCGGTCAGGCGGTAGCGCTGCTTACTGGATCGGGGTTTGTCGGGCTGGGTCATGACAGCCGCTCGATCTCCTGCTCAGCCCAGTCTTTGAGCGTCTCGACCATGACCGCGGTCTCCGACTCGTCGATCAGGGGAACCGGGCAGGCTTCATAGCGGAATCGTACCGCGAAGTTGTTCAGCAAGCGCAGTGGGTCTCTGGCAGCAGGGACTTGGATCCGGTGCGTCCCGCATAATGAGAACAAAACGGCAAGGTCATGGGTGCGCTCGAATAGGATTCCATGTATCACCAACACGGCCTTGAGGAACTTCTCGCAGGCTTGTTGCGCATGAAAGCCCATCACCTCTTCAGGCGCCTCACCCGATTCCCGCAAGAGCCGCAGCGTCAGCCGATCGCGCAGCCCTGCTGCCAACATGGCCTCGGCCTGTTCTTTATTGGCGTTCATAGAGGACCTTACCTTCCCGTGCCGCCCAATAGACCGGTGTGGTCCACCAGTCTCGCCGTTTCTCGAACTCACTCTGGGAGAACAGCAGCAGGTCGACACCGACGCCAAGCCCGTCCAGGGCACCATGCAGACGCAGATATTCCTGTGTGTAATCGGGTATCTCCCGTTCGACGACGAGTAGATCCAGGTCCGACCCCTCGTCGGCATCGCCTCGACCATAAGAGCCGAAGACGATGACCTTGAGTGGCTCACGGGCAGTGGCGGCTATCCGCTGGACGGCTTCCTTGATCGCGGCTTCGGTCAACATCACTCTGTCCTCTGTATTGCGGAGTGGCCAGTTGTAGCTGTCGGGTTAGCCCGACGCCCGGATGGTGGATGCGCTGCGCTTATCGGCCTTGATCAAGACTACGGCCACTTGGACTCGCCGGGTGCGTAGTCAGGCCATCCTGGCCTGACACCGTCAGGGCTGGAAGCCCTGACTACGCAGGCCGCTGGCCGGGATTACGATCAAGGCCCGCTTATCCACCCTACGGAAGGATCGATGTGGCCCTGCAAGTCAAAGCCCCATGCGACGCTTGAGCTCGTCGATAAATCGCTCGGCCCAACCGGAGGCGCCGATGACAGCAATACAGAAAGACTCGTAAGCTTTGTCCCGACTGCCCCGGGCCTTGATGACAGGGCGAGCCGTCACGCCGGCCTTGGTGAGGAAGGTCCTCAGGCCCTCACGGCAGGCCGCGCGCAGATGATTGGTGTCGCCGCCACCCTCGACAAATACGGTGACATCTACCATCGTGTCCCTCCCAGATCGCCGCTCATCCACAACTCACCGAGGCGGTATTTCTCCAGCCAAGGTTTCAGCTCGTCCGCTTCAAGCCTCTTGAGCCTGGTGCCATTCTCGTCCTTCTCGGCGACCAGGACGTTCTCCGGTTCATCGTGCATGCAGTCTACCAGCACATCGGAATGCGTGGTGACGATGAGCTGGCAGCGCTCCGCTGCCTGCTTCAGAAGATCGGCGACCGTGGGCAGGATATCGGGGTGCAGACCAAGCTCCGGCTCCTCGATGCAGATCAGGGGCGGCGGCTTGGGATGGCAGAGGATCGCGAGCAGACACAGATAGCGCAGGGTGCCGTCCGAAAGGCGCGCTGCCGGGATGATCCGATCACCTTCCTGAATGAAGACCTGCACGGTGCCGCCCTCGACCTTTACGCCGTAGTCTTCAATGCCGTCGTAGAGCTTGCGCAGGGCCGCGAGTACGCGGGCCTTGACCACCGGCTCGCTCTGCAAGCGGTTAATGATCAGCCCCAGGTTGCTGCCGTCGGCTGCCAGGTACTGGTTCAGCTCGGCGGTATCTTGTGGCCGCCGCGCGGCGGACAGACGACCGAAGCTCCAGTCGCGGTAGAGGTGGATACCCGCGTAGCTGTCGGCGAGATGGGTGATCTCTGGGTAGCGGATCGGGTCCCGGAACTGTGAAAGGATGGATTGCCCCGTGTTGAGACGCTCTGCGTTAAGCAGCGTGGTCTCCCCGGCGAGGTCTATTTCGGCCCGTCCCGGTTGGTAGCTGTAGTAGGGAGAGGGTGGAGGTGCCCCGTCTTGCCTACCGCTGCTCTCAATGATTTCCGCGACCAACGCGAATTGCTGTCCGGTTTCAGTGAAGGCCAGGTCATGGCGGAGATTGTGCGCGCCTCCCGGGTAAGATATCTCGACGTCGAGATTCGCGACACGGGCTCCCGTGGGACCCTTCCAGAGCCATTCCCGCACGCCCCCGCCTTCGCGGATCGGCTTCTGCAAGTCCCGCGGTGCGTTGCGCAGCAGGTCGCAGGCTTCGAGCAGGTTGGACTTCCCGGAGCCATTCGGGCCTATGACCAGATTGAGTGGGCGTAACGACGTTGCCTCGGTGCTGGTTCCGAAGCTCAAGAAGCGGTCGAGCCTGATGGTTTGAATCAACATTGGATGGCCCCGGCTACTCGACGACAAACCGCAGCTTACCGGCGTCCTTGCCCTTGCAGCGGTCATTGATGAAGGTCTCGAAACGCTTGCGTAGTTCGTCCGGCGTGGCAGGCGAGCCGCCCGCGAGTAGCGCCTGCTTGATGGCATCGAAGGTCACGGTCACTGGCTCCAGCCCCGACAGGGCCTCTTGGACCGCGGCCACGAACCCCGGGGGAATCGGCTCCGGTAGGGATTGGGCGTCGAGAAATGCCTCGATGGTGTGGCGGTCGGCCGTCTTGAGCAGGGTGAAGTTGGCCTGGATGATCGGGTCGTCCAGGTTGTCCAGCAGGGTCTGCTGCCAGGCGGCGAGCAACCGGTCCAAGTCATCGTCGAGCTTGGTCAAGGCGTTGGCGGCGGGACCGAAGGCAAGCGATTCGTTGGCCGGTTTGAAGCTGCAATGAGGACAGATTGGGCTTGCGACCAGCTCGGTGTCGGTGAGCTGGTAGCAGCTTTTGAGATTTGCCAGGCGGTCCTCGAAGGCGGCGAGCTGGCTGGTCGGCATCAGTGAGATACCCGCCAAGGCGCGCAGAGCGACCAGACGGGGGTCCTTGCGCAGGGCGGTCTTGGTCTTGTCTTCAGCGACACCCAGGCGCGCCTTGCTGTGGCTTGCGATATAGGCGTTGACATAGTCCTTTTTCAACTTTGCGAGGGCGTGGCGGTAGTCGGCGGCGATCTGACCGCTGGTACTGCCAGACTTGATCGCATCCGGAGTCCTACCGCGGGCGCCGCTAAGCTTGGCGATGGTCGCGGCCCGCTCGGTCTGGGCCTGCGCGATCCATGGGTGATCGCCCGGTAGGACGATCTCGGCCTGGGACAGATACGCGGCCGTGGGACCCAGTTCAGCGACCAGTGTCAGCAATGCCTCGCAGGCGGACAGCACATCCAGGTTCTGCTTCTGGGCCGCGATGTCTTCCAAGCCGATGCGCAGGTTCTTGAGCTTGCCGACGGTGTTGTAGGGCGAGAGGGCCTCGGTGAAGGTCTTGAGTGCGTCGAGTCGTGTGCGCCAGTCGCGTAACTCCTCATCGCGCAGTAGTGACTGACCCCAGAAGGCCAGGCGGCCCGGCATATCGGTCGTCGCCTTGAGGCCGCGGTTGACCAGCTCGCCGACGGCCTGTTGCAACTGTTTGACCGGCTCCTCTGAGCCTTGTGTCGCCAGTTGGGCCAAGCCGGGGGAGCGGCCCAGCAGTTCGAACAGCGCGCGCAAGACCTCCACGTCGAGTGCTTTCGGGGCCTCGATGTGCTTGAACGCCTTTAGCTCGTCGAGCGAATGCTCGGCCAGTTGGGCGAGTTTGCCGGAGTCGATCTTGTCGCCGGTGATGGCGAGCACGCAGTTTCCGCTGTAGACCAAGGCGCCCAGGACGACTGTGAACAGGTCCGACTCCAGGCGGAACCGGGCGGGGGCGAAATGCTCGGCTCCGTAGGCGCCGGTCAGCAACTCACCGTGGTTGAGCACTTGGCCGTGACCCTTCGCCTTGAGGCGGATCAACACCTCTTGGGCATAGGGTGATCGACCAGCGTCGATGCGGTCGCCGTCGAGCATTGCCAAGGCGTCCAGGATCGCCACGGCGTCTTTGGTTCGGGGGCCGCCGGCCAGCCACCTCAGCGCGCTTATTACGAGCTGCTTGCGGTTGGTCTCGGTGACCAGCAGCGAGAAGGTCGGATACTCGGGGGCGAGGTCGGCAAACTGTTGGCCGAGCGCGAGCCCGGAGACCACATTGACGATATCGCGGAAGTTGATGCGATCGTCTGCCCCCAAGCGGGCCTTGTCGCGCATGGAGACGCCGCGCACCCAGTCGGCAAGGGGCTTGGTCTTACCGGCGTGGGTGACTTCCAGGGCGGTCATCTGCTTTTCCTGTAGCCACTTGCTCATGGCCTTCAGAGCATCCTGGCTCTTTCCAAGATAGATGTTCTTAGGGTTGCCGCTGGCCGTGGAGGCGAGATCCAGGGCCGCGGCATAGGTCGCCAGGTGGTGCTTGATGTCTTCGTCGAGCCCCTTGAGGCGGAAGAACACCTCGTCCGCCAGGTGTTCATCACGAAACTTTGGGGGGTCAAAGGGTTGGATGAAGTAGATGTAGAAGTCCCGCGGCGGCTGGGCCGTGGGGCGGTCGTTGGGGGCGCCGAAGAAGAGATAACCGACACGCTCGACTCGCCGCTCCTGCCATTCGATCTGGTACTGCCAGATCTGGAAGCCGGAGACGTAGGTGGTCTCGTCGGTACGCTCCATGAGCTGGCGCACCGCGCTGAAGTAGGCCCGGTCCAGCGCATCGTCGGACAGGGCATCGGCGCGCTTTTCGATCTGCGCGTCGTAGTCGATATCTTTCTTGAGATCGAGGTAATACTGATCGGTGCCTGGCGCCTTGGAGATAAACTGTCCGTTGACGGTCTTCAGGGTCTCGCGGAGCACCGTCTGAACCAATGAGAGCAGATCGGCTGCCGGGTCGCCACCCATCTCCTCGATGCCCGGCTGGTACAGGCACAGGGTATCGCGCAGTTCCTCGGCCGTCGGTCCTAGGGGTACATAGATGTCGCCGCCGGTGGTCAGCCGGTGCACCGCCAGTGCGGCGATCAACCGCAGGGCCAGCGGCTTGTAGGCCGGGCGGGTGAAGGCTTGTTGAACCCGTCCGGTCAGTACATCAGAAACCTTGACCACGGGACCGATGGCAGGGTCCGCACGCAGTACCGAGTTGGCCGTGACGGTGTCCCAGAAGCGGTCATACCCGAGCAGTCCGGGCCGGTCGGCGGGGACTTCATCCGCAAGCATGGCTTGGATCTGGTCCCGGATGGTAACGAGGGCGCCGCGCTTTTCGGTGAAGATCAGGCGCTCGAAAGTACCGATATAGTCCGGATGCACGGGAAACAAGCGGACGTAGTCATCCATCCGCTCGTTCATCGTCCCGTAGCAGCGGGCGAAGGGCGTCAGATAGGTGCGAATCTTGTGCTGCTGGTCGGCGGACTTCTTCAGCAGTCGTTCCGCGACCACGAAGCTCACATCCGCTCGGGCGAGCAGCACCTGGGTGAATCTATCCTTGACCCGGCGCAGGCTGTCGGCGACATGCTGGAAACGGCTGCTGTCGAAGACCGCCTCCTGGACACCAGCCACGAAGCGGAACCGCAGGTGCTTGCAGACCTCGCCGATCTCGCGCAGGAAGGACAGATCGAGCACCAGATCGTGATCCTTGCGCGAACGCAGGAACTCCAGGAACTCGTCGACCACGAGCAGGACGCCCTGGTTCGGATAGACCTCGTCGAAGGCGGCCATCATCGCCTCGAAGGCAGCCTTGTTGTTGACCACTTGATCGGCGGGCGGGAAGCGGTAGTCCACACCGATCTGATCGAGTAAGGAGGTCAGCTCCCGCGTCACGATCTCGCGTAGCGACATCTCACTGGAAACCTCGGTGCGGCGGACCTTGAACCGGCCGGCAATCGCCCCGGCCGCCGCGGCGACCTTGGGGTGGCGCAGCATCGGTTGGTAGGCGGCGTCTTCCGCGACCAGCGAGAGCACCGACAGCAGGTGTGATTTGCCGGTGCCGTAGTTGCCGACGACGAGCACGCCCTTGTGGTCGACGGACTCGTCGAAAGAGAGCTGCGGGATCATGGCCCCGGCGATGCGCTCGGCCATGTCGTCGGAAATGACATAGGTCGAGACGAGCTTCCGGCCCTCGTCGGGGAGGTTCGCGTCGAGCAGTTGGATGACCGACTCGATCGGCTCGAATTGGATGAGATCCCCGTAGCGCATCGGTTCCTTTCCCGTCTTTCTATTGTGCTAGGTCGCAAGCGATCACGCCGTCAAGGCCGTCGTCGCGATATTCTGCGTGCCCCATCTCCGCATAGGTCAGGCGCGGCCCGTTGCCACCGTGCCGCAACGCGGACGGCCAGACCGCGACGACTCGCCGGGCCTGGGCTTGGCGCTTGAGCAGGTCAAGGGGGTTGAGGGCGAGCGAGGCATCAAACAGCAGCTCGATGTTGTCGATCAGCAGCAAATCCCCGCGGCAATGGGGCCTCGCGATCTCGCGCAGGAGGCTGCCCGCTTGGAGCTGGCGGTCACGGTGTGGGACCGCTGCAAGCCGTCGGCCCAACTCCGCGCCCAGATTCAGGATCGAGGCCCCGGTGCGGTCGCCGAAGGCCCGCAGCAGTGCGGTCTTGCCGCTTCCGGGCGGCCCGATTAGCAGGACAAGCTTGCTGTGCAGGGCGGCGAGATCGTCGACCAGCCGTTCCAAGTGCGCGAGCATGCTTGATCGTGAGGATATCGCCTTCACCGGGACTTGTGGGCATCAGGGAGACCACATTGGCCCCAGGCGTCAGGATAGTGCAGATTTTGCCAAACTCACAATGTCGATCTCGTATGATCGGTTGTGCGAAACCCCTTCCAGAGCGACCTTGGCAAGGATGTTTCGGGAGGCCTGAGCCTGCGCATGTCAGCTTTGTTCAGGTTGAGTGATCCTGGTCGAAGCGTCAGACTGACCGACTTGTCCGCGGAACGGGCACCGAATCCGAACCCACACCCATTCCCCGCGTCACCGAGACCTGCACGCCCGCGCCATGGATCTCTCCCCTTTCGCCCACCTCTGGGTTCTGTTCGCCCTGGCCTCGGCCTTCTTCCATGCCTCGCGGCTGGCGGTCACCAAGCATCTCAGTCTCAGTTTTTCAATCGAGGCGCTGACCTTTTATGTCAACGTGGCGAGCCTGGTCGTGACCTTGCCGCTGGTGATCCGGTATCACGATTTTCCTTATGAGAACCCTGACTATCTGCTCGCGGTGACGGCGGGCGGAGTCCTGTCCGGGCTGGGCGGGTGGGCGCTCAACGCGGCCCTGCATCGGACCGAGGTCTCACTGGTCGGGCCGGTGATGACCCTGACGCCGGGCTTCGCCATCGTCATCGAATGGTTTCTGACCGGCGATCTGCCGGGGCGGATCGGGCTGCTCGGCGTCGCCATGCTGGTGGCGGGGGGCTATATCCTGAGCCTGGGTGAGCATGAGCCGCGCTGGTATCTCCCGTTCAAGCGGCTGTGGCTGGAGCCCGGCAGCATTCTGGCGATGGTGGCCGCGGCTTGCTTCGCGGCGGCCAGCGTGTTCGGCCGGATCGGCATCCAGTTGAGCGACCCGCTCTCCTTTTCGGTGATGGTGGCGATGATCAATCCGCTGATTCTTTGGGTGTTGTTCACCCTGCGGGATCACCGATTCCATACCCGGCTGATCACCCCGGAGGCGCGTCGGCAGTTGCGTCCGCTGCTCCTGCTCGGGGTCCTGTTCGCCCTGATGCGGATCGCCGACCAGATCGCGCTCGGTCTGACGCTGGCGTCCTACGCGATGGCGGTGAAGCGGACCGCCGGGGTGTTCTCGGTGTTTCTCGGGCGCTGGTTCTTCAACGAGGGCCATCTGGCGCCGAAGTTGCTCGGTGCGCTGATCATGCTGCTCGGGGTTTTGGCGTTGACTCAGTAGCTGTTTTTCCGGCAAGCGCCTGATAGCCTTCGGACGTGATAACCGGATGTAGGGGCGGGTTTTAAACCCGCCCCTACACGAAGGTTTGTCTGGATATCAGGTGCGAACGCTATATCCGTTGCGCAGCGACACGGCTGGCTCATGCGCCGCGCCCGGAGCACCGCGCGCCTCACGCAGACGGGCCACGCGTTCTTCCAGGTGCCTGCTAATGACGTTTTTTAACGCGATCAAGAGCCCCAGCCCGATGAACCCCCCGGGCGGCAGGATGGCGATGAGTGCCCCGTGGTAGCTGTCGCCCAAGCTGAAGCTCAGGCCCTTAGCCCAGTCCCCGAGCAGCAGGTGTGACTGGGAGAAGAGGGTGCCCTGTCCGATCAGTTCGCGCAGGCCCCCGAGGGTCACCAGCACCAGGGTTGAGCCGAGTCCCATGGCGACGCCGTCCAGGAAGGCGCGGTCCACGCGGTTCTTGGAGGCGAAGGCCTCGGCGCGGGCGATGATGATGCAATTGACCACGATCAGCGAGATAAATAAACCCAGAATCTGATAGAGGTCGAAGAACCAGGCCTGCATCGTCAGCTCGACCATGGTTACGAACGACGCAATCACGACGACATAGACCGGGATACGCACCTCCGGGCGCACCAGCGGGCGGATCAGCGAGATGCTGACATTGGAGGCGGTCAATACGAAGGTGGTCGCGATTCCCATGCCTAGCCCGCTGGTCGCTGACGTGGTGGTGGCGAGCAGGGAACAGAGCCCGAGCAGGGCGACCAGGGACTGATTGTTGCTCCACAGCCCATCGGTGATGATCCGGCTGTAGGTCGGCGGTGTTGCCATCAGGAGGCCTCCGGCGCATGGTGCTGGGCGACCGGCGGTTCGCCGAAAAGTCGCGCACCTTGGGATCGAACATAGAGTAACGCGTTTTTCACCGCCGTGACAATCGCCCGCGGGGTGATCGTCGCCCCGGTGAACTGGTCGAAGGTGCCGCCGTCGCGCTTCACGGCCCACTGATCCAGTGACGGTTGATCCAGCGACTTGCCGTTGAATCGGTAGATCCAATCCGATTTGGCCTCGTCGATCTTGTCTCCCAGGCCCGGAGTCTCGTGGTGTGACAGGACTCGGACCCCGCCCACACGGCCGTCCGGCAGCACTGAGATCAGCAGATGGATGGGGCCGGCATAGCCTTGCGGGACCACCGGGTCCAGGATGAGTGCCACCGGCTGATCGCCGCGGCGCACCCGGTAGATCCGGGTCAGTGCGATCCCCAGCCGGTCAGGGTCGTTCACCTCAATGTAGTCCGCCAGCGGGTCATTGTCCCCGCCGCTGGGGACAATCGCCGCCAGCTTACGCTGCATGGCCAGCCGCTGGTTGGCGACGATGCGATCCGTCATGGCGGCCTTGGTGACCGCGACCAGGCTGACCCCGGCGACCGCGAACCCGGCGAGTACCAGGGCGGCGAGTAAAATGGGCTTTGGATTCATGACTTGCGGCCGTGACCGAAGACGCTGGGCTGGGTGTAGTGATCGATGGTGGGGGCGGCGATGTTGAGCAACAGGACCGAAAAGGCGACCGCATCCGGATACCCGCCCCAGGTGCGGATCACGAAGACCAGCACACCGATCATGGCCCCGAAGATCAACTGGCCGCGCGGCGTGGTGCTGGCGGTCACCGGGTCGGTGGCGATGAAGAATGCGCCCAGCATGGCGGCGCCGCTCCACAGATGAAAGGCCGGGTTCGGATGGTGCTGGGGGTCGATCAGCCAGAAGAGCCCGGCCAGCATCAGCAGGGAGCCGAGCATGGCGACCGGTATCCGCCAGGTGATGACCCGCCGCCACAGGAGATAGAGCCCGCCGGCCAGAAAGGCACTGCTCACCCATTCCCAGCCGCGCCCGCCCAGGCTACCCCACCAGGACGCGCCGCGGATCGCATCCATCACCTGATGCTCGCGCAGTTGGCCGCGCAGTGCCTCCAGCGGGGTGGCGGCCGACAGGGCGTCCCAGGAGAGGTCCGGCGGCAGCGCGCCGAACAGGATCAGGCGCCAGGACTCTGTCAAAGACAAGTGATGCTGCGTCAATAGGTGAGGCGCAAGCCAGTTGGTCATCTCCACCGGGTAGGCGATGAGCAGGAAGACATAGGCCGCCATCGCCGGGTTGAAGGGGTTGTAGCCCAGGCCGCCATAGAGTTGCTTGACCAGCATGATTGCGAAGACCATGCCGAGCAGGGTCAGCCACCAGGGCAGGGTCGGCGGGATGGCGCAGGCGAACAGGACCGCGGTCACCACCGCGCTGTAATCCCCCAGCGTCGGCAACACCGGGCGGCGGCGCAGCCGCAGCACCAAGGCCTCGGCGGCCGTTGCGAACAGGATCGCGAGCACGCAGTTGATCAGGAGCCCCCAGCCGAAGAACCAGGTCATGACCAGTACGCCGGGGATCAGCGCCAGGAGCACCTGGAGCATCACCTGATCGACCCGGTTGGCGCGCGGGCCGTGCGGCGAGGAGAGGATGGCGGCGGTCATCTTGGGAGCAGCATTTGGGGCCATTGTTCTGATCCATCGGTCGGTAGCGAGAGTCCGTTGGCGAGACAGAGGTCAGCCCTGGTCGACGGGCTCGATCCGGGACTGGGCCGCCGCCTTCTTGGCCGCGGCACGTTGTTTGGCGGCCTCGATCAGTGCGCGCCGCGCGTCCAGGTCGCCGTCCGCGACCTGACCAGGGACGGTCGCCGCGGTCGTGTCATCCAGGATTTCCCGCTTCTTGCGCAGTTTGGACTGGCGCTCCTGCTCCAGTCGCTCCAGGCGGGCCTGCCGGGCCTGATGGCGGGCGCGGGCCTGATCGGCCTTGCGGCGTTCCTCCTCGTGTGCCCAGATCGCGTTCTTGGCGAACCGATAATACTGGACCAGCGGGATATGGCTGGGACAGACCTGGGCGCAGCAGCCGCATTCGATGCAGTCGAACAGGTTGTAGCCCTGGGCCCGGTCGAACGCCTTGGCGCGGGCGTGCCAATAGAGTTGCTGAGGCAGCAGCCGCACCGGGCACACCTCGGCGCAGCGTCCGCACCGGATGCAGGCCAGGGCCGGGCCGGGGTCGGGGGCCTCGGCCGCGGTCAGTGCAAGCAGACAGTTGAACGCCTTGGTGATCGGGATTTCCAGGTCGCTGAGCGCGAAACCCATCATGGGACCGCCGCACAGCAGCCGCCGCGGCGTCTCACGAAAGCCGCCGCAGTGCGCGACCAGATGAGACAGCGGTGTACCGATGGGGACCGCCAAGTTGCCCGGCCGGGCCACCGCCCGACCGGTGACCGTGACCACCCGCGTGATCAGCGGCCGACCCAGCAGGACCGCATCGGCCACCGCGGCCGTCGTGGCCACGTTCTGGCAGGCGACCCCGATCTGGGCGGGGAGGCCGCGGGTCGGGACCTCCCGGCCGGTGAGGATGCGGATCAACTGGCGTTCGCCGCCGCTCGGGTAGCGGGTCGGCACCGGTATGATCCGGATGTGTGTGTCCGGGCCGGTGTCGGCCAGGGCCGCGGACAGGGCGGCGATGGCCGCGGGTTTGTTGTCCTCGATGCCGATCAGCACCCGCTCGGCCCCCAACAGCGTGCGGATGATCCGTGCGCCCTCCAGGACCTGGACGGACCGCTCGCGCATCAGCCGGTCGTCGCAAGTGATGTAGGGTTCACACTCGGCGCCGTTGATGATGAGGGTTTCAATATGCCGCTCGGATCTGAGCTTGACACTGGTCGGGAAGGCGCCCCCGCCGAGACCCACCACCCCGGCCCAGTGCACCCGCTCGCGCAGCAGCGCCGGATCCAGGTGTGGATAGTCGGTCAGGGGTGCGGGGAGCGGCGCCCAAGCGTCTTGTCCGTCGGTCGCGATCACCACGCAGGGTGCGGGCAGCCCCGACGGATGCGGGATCCGTCGCTCCTCGATGGCGATCACCGTGCCGGAGCTGGAGGCATGCACGGCGGCGCTGACATAGCCGTCCGCCGTGCCGATCACCTGGCCTTTGCGCACCTGGTCGCCGACCCGCACACCGGGCCGGGCCGGCGCGCCGATGTGTTGGCGCAACGGAATGACGAGCAGCGGCGGCAGGCGCAGCGGTTCAATGGGCTGATCGTTGGACAGGGCCTTTTCATCCGGCAGGTGGAGCCCGCCATGAAAGGTCCAGAGCCGCGATTGCCCGTGTTCGGATTCCGGGTTGGTGACACTCATCCGACTAAGCTGCCAGGCGCTCGGTCGGTGCCGGCCAGCGCCAATGGGCCAGATCACTACCCACCGGAACCATGCGGATGCAGGCGACCGGGCAGGGCGCCAGGCAGAGTCCGCAGCCGGTGCACTCGGCGGCGAGGACCCCGTGCAATTGCTTGGCCGCTCCGACGATGGCATCCACGGGGCAGGATTGGACGCACAGGGTGCAGCCGATGCACGCCTGATCGTCGATCAGGGCGACCTTGGGTGCCTGAACCTCGGTCTCCAGGGGCTCGGGTTCGCGGCCGAGCAGGTCGGCCAAGGCACGCGCGGTCGCCTCCCCTCCGGGAATGCACTTGTTGATGGCGGCTTCGCCCTTGGCCACCGCCTCCGCGTAAGGACGGCAGCCCGGATATCCGCACTGCCCGCATTGCGACTGGGCGAGCAATGCATCGATCTGATCGGCGATGGGGTCACCCTCAACCCGAAACCGGATAGCCGAATAGCCCAGCAGCAAACCCAGCACGGCGGCCAGCGTTGTCATGGCGAGGATGGCGGTCAGCACGGCCGAGGACATCGGATGCAATCGCCTTAGCGCGAGACCAGTCCGGCGAAGCCCATGAAGGCGAGCGACATCAGACCGGCCGTGATCATGGCGACGGCGCTGCCCTGGAAGGGTCGGGGTACGTCAGCCACGGTCACGCGCTCACGGATACCGGCGAACAGGATCAAGACCAGCGAGAAACCGACGGCCGCGCCGAATCCGTAAACGGCTGACTCCGCGAGCGTGTGTCCCTGCTGCGTGTTGAGGATCGCGACGCCGAGTACGGCGCAGTTGGTGGTGATCAACGGCAGAAAGATGCCCAGCACCTGATAGAGAACCGGGCTCTGGCGGTGCATGACGGTCTCGGTAAACTGCACGACTGCCGCGATCACCAGGATATAGGCGATGGTACGCAGGTATTCGATCCCCAGGGGTAGCAGCACATAGGCTTCCACCAGCCAGGTGCAGACCGATGACAGGGTCATGACGAAGGTGGTGGCCAGGCCCATGCCGAGCGCCGTCTCGAATCGCTTGGAGACACCCATGAAGGGGCACAGGCCGAGAAACTTGACCAGTACGAAGTTGTTGACCAGCACCGTGCTGATCAGGATCAGGGCGTACTCTGTCATGCGGCGTCCGCTGGACTGGTGATGGTGTTGCTGGTGAAACGCCCGGCCCCGAGCCGGAGGTCCGGGCCGTGAAACGCCGGGAGCATACGCGAGCCGACTCGTCCGCTACAACTGTGCGCGTTCAGGGTTTCTGGACCGCGCTCCCGCTGAGGGTCGGCGGGGCGCTCGGCAGTCGCAGCCCGGCGGTGCTTTGCGCGGCTACCCGGCCGAGCAGTGACCGTGCGACATCGGCCCCGGCCCGGCGGCCGGAGTGCAGCGCCCATTGGATCGAGGGCGCGCTGCGGTACTCACCGCACACCCAGAGCCAATCGGCGACGCGTTGCCCGGCGTCGCCCGGATAGTGGACCGGCGGCGTCTGGAGCGGCAGGGCCTGCGGTATCCGGTACACGGCAAGCCGCTCCCAGCCCCGCACCTGATCGCCGAGCCAGCCGGCGAGTTCGCGGCGCAGGATGGTTTCCAATGTGTCCGGGTTGTGTTCTGCCCCGTGGCAATTGACGCTCACCAGCGTTTGACCCGCCGGGGCGTAATGACCGGACAGGTTGCTCGGGCACAGCAGGCTGTTGATGTGTCCGTGGCCCTCGCCGTTGAGGACCAGGTAAGGCCCTTCGATGGGCGGCCGCACGGCCGCGAAATAGACACAGGTGGTCCCGCGGCTCGCGGTGGCGGCGTCGGATGGATCGAGCAGGCGCGCGGCCGCGGGTGCGCTGGCGGCGATCACCAGGGCGCGGGCGCGCAGGCGCTCGCCGGAGGCCAGGGTGACCGTCCGCTCGGTGATGCTGTCGACGCGGCACCCGGTGCGGACTTGGGTGCGGGTCAGCCGAGCGGCGAGTTGGGCCGGAATCTCGCCCATGCCGCGGGCCGGCAGTGAGGTATCCCCGAGGGCGAAGGCACGGAAGACGAATTCGAAGGCGCGCGACGAGACCGCCAGCTCAGGGTCGAAGAACACTCCGCTGAAGAATGGCTTGAAGAAGCGGTCGATGATCCGCGCAGAAAAGCCCAGGGTGCGCAGATAGGCGCAGGCCTCGGTTTCCGGACGGTTGTAGAGCGCTTCCAAGTCGCCGCGCAGGCAGCGGTGCCGCAGTCGCAGCAGCCGTAACTTATCCGCCAGGGTGCCGACCGGCGAGACCAGCATTTCCGGCAGCCGCAGCGGTCGCCGCCAGACATCGCTGACCCGCAGCAAACGCCCGCCGACGCGCACCAGCGCGCCCGGATAGAAGGGCCGCAGATCGAGCCGGTCGTAATCGAGCAGGTGCCGCGCATCCGGATACCAGGTCTGCAGCACCTGAAACCCGCGGTCGAGCAGGAATCCCTGGCGCTGGTCGGTCCGGATGCGCCCGCCGATGCCGTCGGACGCCTCCAGCACCAGGGGTTCAAGCCCGTTGTCCCGCAGCGTCGAGGCGCAGGCGAGGCCGGACAAGCCGGCGCCGATTATGATGACATCCGCATTCATGGCCCGGTCACGCCCTGCGATTGCGATTAGTGATACTGCTCGGCGGAGTAATGGCCTGGGGCATGGCGGCGGTGGCGAACCAGACCGCGCGCCTCCAGGATCTGCTTGGCATCCTTGATCATCGCGGAGTTGCCGCACAGCATGACGTGGCTGGACTCCGGATCGATCCGGGCGGCCGCCCGCTCTTCCAGCGCGCCGCTGGTCAGCAGATCGGTGATGCGCCCGTGTAGGGTTTGCGGCTGCGTTTCCCGACTGATCGCCTGAATCAGGCTGAATTGCGGCCCGCGCTGCGCCGCGATCGACGCCAGGGTCTCACCATAGACCAGATCGGCGGCGGTGCGCACGCCGTGGACCAGAATGACGCGTTTGAAGTGCTCCCAGGGGGCCGCCGTGCGCAGAATCGACAGATAAACCCCGATCGCCGTCCCGGTGGCGAGCAGCCACAGGGTGTCGGCGGGCTGCACCGACTCCAGGGTGAAGATGCCGCCGGCCTGGGCCGCGACCCATACCGGATCGCCGATCTTCAGTTCCGACAGGCGCGGGGTGAGCGGCCCGCCCGGCACCTCGTTGAAGAGGACCTCCAAGGGGCGATCCTGGGGTGCATTGACCAGCGAGTAGGGCCGTCCCACGCGATCGGTACCGATATCCAGGGCGATTTTCGTGTACTGACCTGCCGTGAAATCCGCCATCGGGGCGTCGACCTGTACGCTGTAAAGCCCGTCGGTCCAAATGTGTTTGCCGACGACCGTGCCTTTGACCCATTCGCTCATTTTTGTTCCGTTTACATCGGGGAGTTGCTGATTATAAGGGGTTGCGGGGCGCGCCGATCCGATGCGCCCCGCTACCTGGGACATTGGTCCTCCGGCATCCGCATTCAAACCACCGGCAACCCTGGCCGCGGCAAGGCGGGGACTGGTTGCTTTCCGCAGTGAGCGCACTATCTCCCAAGCCCGCTTCCTGTCCCTTATAACCGGAGATTCGACGTGAAAACAGCTTTGCTCGCCCTTAGTCTTGCCGCGGTCAGTGCCGGTGCCGACCCCACACCCTGTCCGCCCTTGCTGGACGTCACCTTGCGCCGGCTGGCGGGGGATGAGCAGGTGAATCTGTGCGAGGCTTACCGCGGCCAGGTGATCCTGGTCGTCAACACCGCCAGTAAATGCGGCTTTACCTCCCAGTACGAGGGGCTCGAGGCACTCTACCGCAAATACAAGGATCAGGGATTCGTCGTGCTGGGGTTCCCGTCCAATGATTTTATGAGTCAGGAGCCGGGGAGCGAGGAGGAAATTCAGAAATTCTGCCGCCTGACCTACGCGGTCGAGTTCCCGATGTTCGAGAAGGTCAGCGTCACCAAGGGCAGCGCGACCCCCTTGTTCGAGCGACTCGCCGCGGCTGGGGCACCTTATCCCAAGTGGAACTTCTACAAATATTTGATCGATCGCCAGGGGAATCTGGTCGATCACTACGTGAGTTTCACCGCGCCGGACGGCGGGAAGATCGAGAAGGCGATCGAAAAACTGCTCTGAGGTCACCGCGATCTCATGGCCGGTGACCGCATGCCTGGTAAGCACTTTGGCAGGTTGCAAGTGCTCGGTGTCTGGCTCGGGTGCAGCCTGCTCGTCTGCGCCATGCCGCTCGCGGCCGGACTCCTGACGACGGAGCGGACCTTAGCCAACTTTACTTTCATCGGCGAAGACTTGGCGTATTCCCCCGACCCGGGTGCGCGCGCCTTGCCCGTCGACAGTGCGATGGCCTTTCCCGTAACCGACCCGGACTTGGGTGACGGCAGCGCGGACCGCGCGCAGGAGCCTCTGCGCGGCTCCCTGCATCTTGGTGTCAAGACCGATCGCTTCGGTGACTTCCGCGGCGCGGACTTCAATGCCTTCGGCAGCCTGCCGGCCTTGGCGGCCAGTCCGGAAGCCGAATTACTCAACGACTCGGTGAAATCATCGGGTCCGGGCACCCGGCTTGGCGGTCTGGAGTGTCTGTTCGAGCGGGATCGGATCAGCGGCCCACTGGTCGGCCAATACCGTCTCGCCGGCATTTTTACCTTGGCGGCCGGTGTCGACGAAGTGACCTGGGTCAAGGGCTTCGCGGACGGCGCCGCGGCCCTGCGTTTGTTGAGTGCCGAGGACGCGGGTACCGGATCGCAAGGAGCGATCAAGGCCATCCCGGCGCCGGCCACACTCGGGCTCTTGGCGTCGGGTCTGTTGCTGCTGTGGCGGCGTCGCGTCAAGTAACGAGTCAATATAGCATTCGAACGTGATAACCGGACGTAGGGGCGGGTTTCAAACCCGCCTCTACACCAAGGGTCTGTCTGGATATCAGGTACGAATGCTATAACACGTACAACACAATCGTTGTCGTAATCAAGTGAATGATTCCCGCGAGGATTCGCTTCTCCGATTACGCGGATGTGCGCGCTAATGCGGCCCGAAGCGCAAACCTGCGGTTGCGACCAGAATCTCCCGCAACAGCAGGATCAGCGCGGCAATCAAGGTCAACATGGCCGCGACGAACAGGCTCGCGACGACCGGTGAGGTTTCGAAAGAAAACAACGCACTGAGAAACAGGACCGCGATCACCGCCGAGATCAGCAAGGCGGTGGTGGTGCACAGCCCGATGGCCAGACTGATGATCTGCGCCCGCCGCGACAAGGCCGCCAATTCTTCATGGAGCGGGCCTGGGGGGAGCGGCTTGGCCATCACCTGTTCTTCGATCGCGCGGGCGCGATCGACCACGCGCGCCAGGCGGGCCGCCATCACCCCGAGGATCGCCGCGATCCCCGAGAGCAGGAAGACCGGCGCGACCGAGAGCTGAATGACGTGGGCAATGGCTGAAATCGTTGGTTCTGTCGGCATAGGGAGGTCTCGTGACCGGTGAGTCATCGCAGATCGCGCCGGGCGCGGTTTAGCAGCATTCGATCTCGAGTGATTCGAGCATCGGCGTCAGATCCGCCTCGTCCCAGCGCTCCAACAGGTCGCGCAGATCGTTGAGGTGGCAGTGGATATGGTAAAGCGCATCATGATGGGTCGGCCCCTGGGTGCCGTCCAGTTTGGCAGCGAAGTAGTCCCAGAACGGGTCTTGCCGTCCATCTCTGGCCATCGCAGTACGCAAGATGTCGACAAATTGCTGCGATTTGGCGTCGCAGTCCAGGCCAAGGAAGCTGACGTAACGGTCAAGGGTGGGGCTGTCGGTCGGTTCAGTCATCGTGGTCAGTCGGGGTCAATCAGGGTCATTGGGTATTGGTGGGGCGTCAGCCGTTCCTTGCCGGTTGATTGGGCCGCGGCGTCGGCGTTGCTCAGGGCAGGGTCAGCCAGAAAGTCCTTAGGGTTAGTTGAAGAGCGGAGCCAACCGTGCCAGCACTTCGTCCATGATCGCTGCCGGTACGGTTTCCAGCCTGTGGGCATTGCGTGCGCGCAGGTCGAGGGTGCGCGGTTGATCGCAGCGAATCACACCCGTGGTGCTCGTCCCGGCGCCCACCAGCGACACCGCGAAGCCCTTGCTGCGGGCGAAGTTGCCGCCGCTGGTGATCGGTACCACCACCGGAGTCTTGGTCAGCCGATTGAAGGCGGTCGGAGAGACCACCAAGACCGGACGCGTACCCTGCTGCTCGTGCCCCGCTGTCGGGTCGAGCGACACGAGCCAGATAGTGCCGCGCTCCA
>Ga0247837_1003674_pt1 | contig 26330 bp, 17 predicted proteins | sample LaCtaG_2_FD_187115 | JGI IMG/M metagenome (GOLD analysis project Ga0247837, IMG submission 187115) | Freshwater microbial communities from meromictic Lake La Cruz, Castile-La Mancha, Spain - LaCruzMarch2015_14.5m | ecosystem: Environmental > Aquatic > Freshwater > Lake | place: Spain: Castile-La...
ACCCCCACCCCTCCGAAGTCCTAACCAACGACGAATTCGACCGCTAATTACTTCAGAAAACATAGTTGCCTAATTCCACTAGTAAGGCGGAAATAGAGGGTCGTGTGTGTCTTTCCCCCAGCACCGGTGCATCAGGTCTACTAGTTTAGGCTGCTGAAACTCGACTTCGGGGGGAACTATTGGCCGCACAGCTTCCAATATCCCCCTGCGGAGTCTGCCTTCGGCTTCCAGCGGGGAGAGATGGGGGAGGGAGGGAGAAAGCAGGTGCACATACAGTAAAGTCCCAAAAGAGAAGGAATCTGCCTTTTCATCAGGCGGTTTTCGATACAATCCTTGCAAATCGCTGATTTTCCCACTGTCTCCATTCAGTAAAGCGTCCTTTGCTAACATTATTTGCCCGATTTCTGGTGGGATGAAGTCGATTTCCTGGCAAAACAGCGGGTCGCGGGCTGCTTGTGAGAACGGAGGGATACGGAAAGGGCTGAAATACCCCTCTGTGAGGCAAATTCTATTGCGTAAGTCTACTTGTAGCGTCGAAAGTCGCAAGTTCAAGTGTGAAATTCGCCTCATATTCAGCTCTTGCAGCAGTTTTATCACCTCTTTTAGTGCACTTTTACGGTTTTTTAGGATATTATAGTCGATTTGAACTGGATTTTGAAGTTCTATCAGTTCCCCTTTCCAATTTCTGAGAATTGCCACTGTTTTCGGTACATTCGCCCTGTCAAAGAGCATAATTCCTACATACATCTCCGCTAAATTGCAGCAAAGTCGCCAGAAGGGAATTGCATCCGCGGTCCAAATCACATTTGTGTATTTTTCAGTTCTATTTGGAAGGATTGAAAGTTGATTTCGTAGTAAATTCAGCACTTCTTGCGAACTGAACATTAAATCTACATATTTCTTATATGCGGAAAAGGCGTCCGGATCAGGTCCAATCTCCAGTTTTTGTGTGTTTTCAAGGGAATTTGAGAAATTCAGCCAGTGGGAAACCTCTAGAAACAATGCCAACTCTCTGGAATTCGAATTATCCTGCAGAATTGCGTCTACGACCAAGGCAATAGCCTCCGAATCCGCTTCTGAAGGGTTTAAAAGCACTGAAAGGACAAAATTCGCCCCAAGCGACATACTTCCTTTCCTATCACATATAGGTATTTCCGGGGCCGAATTGATATACTTGAGGCTGAAATTGGCTTCTAAGAGTACAGCTTTGGGGTTTGGACAGCGTCCAGCAGCCATTGCTTTGATAAAAGAGACTATTGGGTCTGTGTAGCAGTGAGCTACCTTGGATGCATAGTCACATAGTGCATTTAGGTGAATTTCTGTCAATTTAGTGGGAAATGCCACAGAAGAGACTTCGAATACGGCCCTGAAATTGTCCTGTACCTTGAAAACTCCATTGGAGGCCTCATTGCAGAGGGCTAAAAGGCCTTTCCAGGCTTCAGATTTATGCACTGAGCTGGGGACTGTGCATATTTCGGCGTAAATGTGGAGTTTTGCATTGGATTCCTTGGCAAATAGGGCTGCTGTGAGTGTTTTCTCGTTGAATGAGTCCCAGAAAGTGTGGTTTTTCCAGTAAATCGGACCAGAGCCTTGGAAAAACTCCGAGATATTTGATTCCTGTTTGGAATTTCTCTGTAGATTCATTATTCTCAATCGAATGGCTAATAAATCCGCCGTCAGTGATTGAATTAGCTCTGCATTAAGAAGCCTTTCATCATAAACCACCATTCCGACCATCAGCATATTTCCATTCCACTTCGCTAGCACCTGAGAAGTCGAGTTCCAGTCCATGATAGTCAATGTCAGAGCCATTTCGTCGTATTTCGGCATGTCTCTGGTAGCTATAATAAAAAGGAGGCAGGAGCCGAGGGCAGTGAGGAACAGGAAGGTCTTGAGTCCCTGGCAAAGTCTGCAAACCCCATACTTCGGGACTGCGGGGAACACAGGGACTGGGAAGGTAGTCACCTTCTTCAGTCTCTGGGCTTGACAAAAACTCTCCATTTGCATATTTTTGCACTGGAAGTCTTTTTTCTACAAATGTATAAAATGGGTCGGCTTTTTTGCATGGATATTATTGAGCCCTGGTAGGGAGAAGGAAGTGGACATTATGCAAGATCGACTCTCAGAAACATTCGCTGCTTTTAGGTTTTGATACTGCTAGCGCTTCCTATCAGCTAATTTCTTCTACACTATTTGGATCGATTTAAAGAAAAAATGGAGATATCCTGTTGTAAGCGAATTCTGATATCCGAGGCTGATATATGCTGCTTCTAGTGACTAAAAGAAATGCGTTAGGACTGCCAAAAGCGCTTAGAGCCACTTGCCATTCTACGGTGGCTGCCTTCCTCCTTGTCCTCCACCCCTTTACTTCTCCTCAAACTCATAGCGAGCAACTCGTTCTCCTTGACCAGCCTCTGCACTGTTTCCCCCCTCTCCTGCAGCTCCAGCCTCAAGTCCTTGTTCTCCATTCCCACCTCTTCTAAGGCCTCCGCGAATGCCATGCCGTCTGCTGCAGACCTGCGCAGGTCCTCGTTTTCCAAGGAAAGAGAGCGGCTTTCAGAGGTGATTTTATGTATAAAGGACGAGGCAGCGGTCAGGTCAGCATGGAATCGGTCGTTTTGGCTGAGGAGGGTGTGGATATGGGAGGACTTGGTAAGCCGGGACCAGTGGGTTAGGGCCTGTAATAAGGGAGTGGTAGTGCGGAAACCCATTAAGGAAAGGGCTTGATTCTGTCCTTTCCGGACTAGAGATACGAGGAGACTGCAGGACTGCTCCAAATCCGCCTTTTTCGCGCTTTCTTCCTGATAAGCACTGAAAACTGCAGTGAAATCCCTCTCTCTGGTCGAGAGGAACGAAGCCAGTTGGGCTTTGGAAGCGCCTGTGACCTCTGGAGAGTACCGGACCAGTTGGCGCTTCCAGGTCAAAAATCCGTGAATTAGGTCTGGACTGCGACGGAAAGCCCGAATATGCCTAACTGCTCTGTATATATTGCGTCTGCGCACAAATCGCAGTTTCCACACCTTGAAGAACCGCTCTTTTCCAGTCAGTTCCAGGCCTGTCCACAGGCCTACCACTGCACTTCCCTTGGACTCCCTCTCCATTATGTATTTCTCCACCTTTCTTATATCAATTCTCTCCTTTATCAGCAGTTTCCGCAGTATTTGCAGCTTTTCTAGCAGCGCTTCTCGAGCTTTGGCCGCTGAGCCGCTTTTTTCTTCCTGCGAAATCCCCCTTTCCAGGCGAACTCGCAAATTCCAAGAGTTCCAAGCAGCCCTCAGGCCTCTTTTCGCCATCCCCAAAGTAGCCTTTCTCAGGCTTTTTCTATACTTTCCGTATTGAACTGTCTTGAAACTCCAGCTGGCAAAGCCGATTTTCAGCTTAGATTTCAAGATAGCGGCTATTACTCTGGCCATTGAGCTGTTTTTTAGCTGCTTTGAGGACTGAAATTGCTGTCCAGAGACAATACTTTGCCGTCTGATGGACTCAAAGGACCGCCAAAGGATGGGGAAATAGAGGGAATGGTAAATCCGCCTTAGCGACTTGGTCAATAGGCGCAGGGAGCCGCAGCGGGAGGCCCAGGCTCGAAATATCTCTTTGGTCATATAGCCCGTCATCACTTTTATTACCTTAGAATGGCGGATTTGTCTGTATTTCCGCTGATTTAAGTGGTTCTTTAGACGGACTAAAGCCCGCTTTAAGGCGATTTCCTGTCGAAATAGTGTCAAATTGTATTCAGCGGATTTCAACTTTGACCGTCTTTTCGCGTCTTTTTTCCACGTTTCGACCACTTTAAGCTTGACGAACTTGTCACTGACCAGCATCATTTGCTGGGAAAACCTGTCCGTGACCATAGAACTGGCCTTGCATTTCTCCACTTTGGCCTGCTGTTCCCGCTGCAAAGCAGTGTGCAGTTCCTTTTCCCGGCTTAGTCTTGCAGTAGTTCTCCACTGTATTGTGTAACTTCGAAGACTGAAAGTCCGAAAGTCTTGCATAAGACTTTGAATACAGCGCTGAAGCCAGGCTTGTTTTGCAGTACCCCGGGAAAACTGCTTAATCGCCTGCAAAGACTGCTGGAGAATCCGTCTCTGCAGTGCGTTTAGAAGGAACTGGTAGGACTTGCGGGAGGACGTGCTGCATTTGCGCCAAGAGCTGAAGCAGAGCTTGCGGGTCAATCGAGGGAAGGGCTTTGCCTTTGCGAACATCTCGAATAGAGACTGGAACTGTCGCTGCGAAGCCAGTAGCTGGCTGTTTGAGGACTCTAAGGCTTGGTCTTGCAGTACTAACTTTTCCTCGAAGCTGTCCTTTTGCGTCTTCAAAGTGCGCTTTTGTTCCTTTAGCTCCTGTTCAGCTGCGTTCATTCTTTCCCTCCACTCCATTTCCCCCCGGTGCCTCACGCCAGCCGCCCACGACCTCACTCCCTTCCTTAGTCCATGTCTCTTCCACAGTCGCATTAACCGACTCGTCCCTTCTCGTTCCCGTCTCCCCGCCTCTGCCTGTTCCTTCCACAGTGCAAACCCAGTAAACAGTCTGAATCGCGAATTGTCATCTGCAGTGCGTTCAAACAGCAGGAAGCACTTGAGCTGAATAGTGCGGTGGTAATGCGCCAGTTTGGTCGAAGTTTCCGTCAGTTGACGCTGGAGCTGGAGTCTTTCACTATGGTTCTCTGCTTCTCTCAAAGCCGCAGCATTGTCCTTCCACGTGAAAAGTCCCTTCCTTTTGTCCTCAGCATTGCCCTCATTCAGTACCTTTGTTATCACTTTTCGAGCGGTTTTCCTGGTTTTCGCGAATTTCGCCCAGTCCCGAAACAGCCACTTTTGCTTCTGCTCATTCCCAGAAGCCATCAACCGCGCCAGTCTATTCCCCATCAGCTTATTCGCTTGGTCCCTGCGCACCAATTGAGTCCACCCCACCGTCAAATGGTAACAGCGCACCCACTCCCACAGCTTCCTCGCAGACCTGCGCTTGTTCCTCGTCATGCTAGTCTTCCGGGACCAGGTGTGCAGGCCGAGTTTGCGGTGGTACCGAAATGCGAAGTTGAAAAGTCTGCGCACTTTAGTACTGCAGTAATTGGCTCGAAAGGCTCTGGCTTTCCCCACTTCCGCAGTCAATATAGCCAATTTCTCAGTCGCAATGTTCAATTTCCCAATCCCGACGACTGCTTTCCAAGTACTAATCGCCCTGCCTTCATTCCCTTTCCTCCACCTCCTTATGACTTTGCTCAGTTTGGGCGCCTGCTTTCTCATGAGGCCGGTGACTTGTTTCCAGGTGGCGAAGGCTGCAAAGCACTGGCCTTTGGACTGCCTCATGATTGCTTGGAGGGCTTTGAGGGTCAGGGTGTGCTGGTGCTGGGCTTGCTCGCCGCTTAAATGGGCGGATAGAAGAGCGCTTTGGGCGGATAAAGTGGCTAATTCGGAGCGGAAGTGGTCGCTTTGGGTGGACAAATAGGCGTTTTTCCAGGCGGAAAAGGTGACAATTCGTCGTTTTTCTCTCAATTTTTCCTCCTCGTTGCCCACTAATCGACTAATAAAGGACCTCAGCAGTCCTTTATGTTCTCTTTTCCGGTTTTCCTCTCTATCCCTAACAGTCAAATGGTGCCAAGCAGCAAATAGGCTCTGTTTATTGATTCTGGTTTCGTATCCGTGGAAAAGCGCAGATTTGTCCAATTCGCCCTTAGAGCGAACAGTCCCTTCCCACCAAAATAGCAGTTTCCGCCTCAGAGCTAATTTCGCTTTTTGTGCCAGTGTAACTCGAAGTACCTTGAAACCAGCTGAAAAAGACGGTTTGAAGCGGGAAAATTGGCCTAAATTGGACCAGAATTGGGACTTTAGACGGCGGATGGAGGCGCTGGCTCGCTCTGTGAGGATAACTGAGGCCAGTAGGCGGGAATGCCGCATGTGGATTTCCTTGCTTTCCGCCTTTTCCCTGGTCAAGTCCGCGTCGCGCTGGATATACCCCGCCAACTTGCCCAGCAGTTCCTTCCTTTCCAGTTCCAAAGTGGTGACATCTTCTGTCATTTGCTGCAGTTCCTGTCTAAGCGCCTCTGTGCTGATACGGGCCTGCAGCAGGTCTGTCTGGGTGCTTTGGACTTTGCCTTCCAGGGCTTCTTTAGTCCTTCGGAGCTCCTCGACGGCTCTCTGGGAGGCCACTTGGTCGTTGGACTCAAGGGATCGGAGAGTGGAGAGGAGGCTTTCGCGCTCGTTTTCAAGCTGAAGCACTAATTCGCGCAGTTTCCGGTTTTCATCCTGCAAAGACCCTTCTCGCTGCTCCAACAGGCGCTCACACTCCATCTGCAAGGCGGAGTTCTGCGCCTGGTAGCTGCTTCGCTCTGCCTTCAGTCTGTCCAGTTCCTGCAAAGTCACACTGAGTCGCTTGATCGTGCCAGCAGGGTCCAGTCCTTTAGGAGTCCGCAGGGAAGGGGACTCCAAACTGCCCTCTGTGCCAATTCCCAGTCCTCTGTTCATTATATTCCCTCCCAGTCCCAACAATAACATGGCCACTGAGGACTAGTAAGCGCCAATTAGTGTGGAAATCGCCACAACCGTGCTAACCAAGGCTTCCCTGGGACTATACGACTACACTGCAGGAACAAAGCCGAAGTCTATCATCCGAACCAGCCATTCTATGGACTTAGCAGTCGTCAGGGGGGAAGTTGCCTGGACTGAGTATGGGAAACTGGCGGATCCACTGCTGAAAGTGGCCTTTCGAGGGGGAGAAATCGCTGCGGAGACAGGAAATCGGCCTTTTTGGATGGTGCTAGGGAAGGAAAAGCAGGCGGAAGGGTGCAAATTGGTGGAAGGGGACATAATTCGCCTGGGCAGGTCTGTATTTCGGGTGAAACAGCTGAATACGCGTAGTCAGTCCAGGACAATTTACCCTGATTTATCACCTTCTCCATCAATTGTTCTGCAGGACGCGAGTCTGGACCTGGAGTCTCAGCTCTGTCGGGTGTGCTTGCAAGGCCTGCACAGTGCTTCGAACCCGCTACTATCTCCCTGCCAGTGTTCAGGCTCTCTCCAGTTCATCCACCTCAGTTGTCTGCGAGCTTTTATCCAAAGCCGCCTCGAAATCCGTCCAAACGGCTTCGCATGTGGCTACTTCTGGCAAAAACTCGAATGCGAAATCTGCCAAGTCCCCTTTTCCTCCACCATTTCAACAGGAGAAGAGATGTTCGACCTACTGAACATAGCAGTCCCCACAGGGCCCTATCTAGTACTGGAAGACTTGAGGACTGCGGGACTGATGGCGAAGGGGGTACATGTGGTGGAGATGAGGGAGGACCGGGGGTGCAGACTGGGCAGGGCGCAGACTTGCGAGATAGTCATTTCGGACATATCAGCGGCCCGCTTCCACGCCTGCATCCGCCTCTCCAAAGGCGCCTTCTTCCTCGAAGACCTGCACTCCAAATTCGGCACTTCCATCCTCACCCGCAGTCGTTTACTGCTAAAAGTCGGCTCCACCGCCACCATTCAGACGGACACCGCCCTAGTAGTCCTTCGAACCGTGCGTCCTTTCAGGCTCAAAAGCCTACTTTGCTGTTTGTGTAGAAGGAGTAGAAGTAGGAGGGAGGGGAATAGTGCGAAGGCGGAGGAGTTGAGGCACTTGGAGACGAATGGAGGGAAGTGTGAGCTGCAGCTGGCGGATATTGAGGCAGGGAAGGGGGCGTTGGGAGACCCAGGCACTACTCTGCGCAGTGACCAGGCCTAATAGAGCACTTCAGAGGGAAATAGGTTAGTGCTGGACCCAATTTGCTGCCAAATCTATGGGTAATTGTTCCAATATTGGTGGTAAAGCGGATGTGGATTGGGCGATTTCCCTTCCTAAGCCTATTTCTACTTACTGCGGTTGATAGGGTTCCCAGCCCGCCCACAGAAGAATGCCTCTCAGTGTGGCCTGCATCAAACTGCTCCATTTCTGCGTGCATGTCTCAATATGCGTCTTCCGGGAACAGCACTTGAACTTCATGGCTTTACAGAGCCGTTCAGGACTGGCCTGGAACACACACTGTATGAAGAGGTAGTAAACTTCGCGGACTTCTTGAGAACTGAAGAACTTCTGCATGCATTTCTTGTTGTAGCCGAGAGATTCGAGGCTCTTTCCATCGGTCTCTGGGCCAGCTTCAGTGGCTGGTAAGTCTTTAAGGGTGTGGGAGTCCTGCACAGCTTTGTGGAAAATCACCCATTCGGTAGTCGTTCCTGGAATGCTGCGAAGAGATTTGTGGAACCGGCCAGTGGGGAACTCGCCCTTTTCGAGAATGCTGCGAATCGCAGTCAACAGTCCCTGAATAATAATCCCTCTATAGCTCCTTGGTTTCGGAGCGACTTTTCTTGTTTTCTGGAAATCTGCGAGGATTGTCTTCAAAGGATCCTCTGTCATTTCCACTCCAAACCCTTTGTTTATCACAGAGAATAGCAACACATCACAGTGAAACGCTTCGTTCGCTTCCATAAAGAGAGGCTTGTCTTGGTAGCTACGACCGTAGTCACCTTCATCACTGCTGAAAGTAGACGGAATCACTGGGGATTCCTCTTGAATGCATTCAGTTTGGTGGGAAGGGAACAGATTGTCATTCTTGTAGTTCATGAAGCTGAGTTCTTCATGGGAGTTGGACTGCCTGGTAGCACCGGTGCTGGAGTCCATTGATTACGATAGAAGGTATGTATGACAGCTTCCTGCCTAAAGCCACAAGACGCTGCTAGGGAGGGAAATATTGCATGGGAGAAAGAAGAAGTCTGGTGAGAGGAAAACGAAATCAGCCCATAGATTGTTCACAAACCACAATTAGACATCCCAAAGGGTATTCGCTGCAATTCGCATAGGCGAGCCTCAAACTTGCCCCACTGCCTACAACTTAGATTCGCAACGACACATATAGGACTAACTTTTCGTCTCTTTATAGTCTATTAGCGTTCTGATATGTATTGTGAAGATTCCTGTCGCAAAGACTGAACATAATGCAGCTGTTTCTCTTCGTATCCGTCATGCTTCGACAGGAAATTGGCCTAGGTGGGAATAGGGCTGGAAGGCAGGAAGCGGCACTATGGCAGATCAAGTGAATTGCGTGTAGTCACACAATTATACGCAATTTCTCAAGTTCGTGCACTTCGAAGCCCACCAAGACCATTACCTTTCCTTACTTATCTCTACTCACTGAAGTTGGACGGGCTGCAAGCCAGCATCCCAAATCATCAGTATGCGTCTCCCGGGACAGGTCTTGAGCCTCATGGCTTCACAGAGCTGCTCAGGACTGGCCTGGAACGCCCACTGAGTGAAGTAGTAGTGAAAACGGAAGAACTTCTGGATGTATTTCTTGAAACTGCAGGATTCAGGGTAGTGTTCGAGAGCGGGGAGATTCCGCACAGCGGTGAGTGGGCTGCCTGTGATGATGTATCGTCTGCCTATCTCTGGCAGGTCCACCACTAAAGCTAGTTGCCCATTCCTCGGCTCCACTCTAATCACCCTTCTTACCCTCGGATAAAGAAACGGCAAACAGGAGATAAACGCTCTCCCCACTCCCCAAGCCATAGTCTCCTCTTGGAGGCTCTCAGTTCCGCCCTGATAGTCTGACGGCATAAAAGCGAGGTTGTAGAGTGGGTCATACCTGCAGCCTAGTGGACTGACTTCTACCATGTCTTTGGACTGCCAGGTCGCATAATAGGCACTCTCGTGGGAATCCGAGTTTCCCAATTCCTCGAGTAGCCTTGCAGCGTCCATTGAATTACTACTATAGGAGGCAACGACGGGCTTTTCTGCCTAAAGGACATAGGAAACGGAGAGGGAGGTATTATTACACAAGGGAAAAGGGCGGTCTGGCAATAGGGAAATAATTTGGTCATTTTGATGTCTGTAAAAGGTCCCCAAAGTCGCTTTACTCGATTTTTCACTTTGATTTGAGGAGAAAGTCTATACTTTTCGCCTCTCAGTTTTATAGATGAGCTCGAATACACCTCATTTTAATACCAACAGAGCAAAAATAGCGCACGTCCCCGCTTCCTTTTCGACCCAAGCCGCACTATAGTCCTTAGTATGGAGAAAGCCCGGCTGTGGCAATTCCCACGTGTCGTCCTCTTTCGACCAAATGAGGAAGACGGTCAGAACTATGCCTAACATGGACGTCTGGCTAAAAAGGGCACTAGGACTGGCCAAGGCTCGGAATCGGACGTTTTTGTCGCATTTGCAAGTTCACTAAGGCCATTTCCTTTCCTAGCTTATCTCTACTTACTGCTGTAAGTAGGGTGTCCAGCCCACCTCCTCAATCATACCTTCCTGCGTATACCGCTTCAAACCGCTCCACTTCTGCTCACACGCCTCAGTATGCGTCGCTTGGGTGCAGCACTTGAACTTCATGGCTTCACAGAGCTGTTCAGGACTGGCCTGGAACACCCACTCTATGAAGTAGTAGTGCACTGTGCGGACTTCTTGATGGCTGAAGAACTTCTGAATGTATTTCTTGTTGAAGCTGGAAAACTCAGTGTTTTCCTCTTGAGTTCGTTTGCTCTTTCCGTCAGTCGCTGGGCCAGTTACAGTGGCGGCAAAGCCTTCGAGAAAAGAGTAACCCAACACAACTTTTTTGAAAGTCGCCCACTTCTGTATCGCTTTCGGAGTCATTTTCAGCGATTTGAAGATTCCGCCAGAGGGTAACTTGCGATCACTGAAGCTGCTGCGAATGGCTTTCTTCAGTGCACGAATCATCATCACCTGGTAGTACTCGTGCTTCGGAGCTTTTCCTTTTTTCACGAAGGAGATGAGGGGGTTGTCGCCCTTGATGATAGCGCGGCGGCCTAAAGGTTGGGAAGGCTCCACTGGCAAGGCAGAGATATCATTTGGCCGCTGCTCATCCCTCGGCCTCACACTAAAAACATTTCCTCTGCTCGAAGAAGAATACGACACATCCCAGGTAAATGCCCCCTCGTCTACCCAAGGCATTATTTGATCTTGGTCTCTCGTAGTTTCGTCTATACGAGGATAATCTGGTAGGGGGTCCAGGTCAAAACCATCGGTCTGGCTTCTCACAGTTACAGCCTGGCTGTTTGATTGGGTAAATGGGTTGTTGCTGTAGAGTGAGTCATCCGTGCCGTTTTGAGAATGGACTACTAAGGGGGGGTCGGACTGCCCGGTAGTACTGGCACTCCCAGATGGACTCGAGCTTTCCCCTTCTTCGGGGTGCTTTGCAGAGGCCATTGGTTAATATAAGAGGCGGTGATGGGAGGGTCTGCAGAAAGATAAGGAGCCTACTAGAGAGAGATTTCATATAGAGAAGAGACGCCTGGCTGAGGGGAAAGGAAATCAGTTCGAAATTGACGTTTCAAGACGATTTTCTCAATTCGCTCTTCGATTCACGGTGAAAATCCCGACTTTTCGCCGCTAAAATTATACGATTTGTAGACATTGCCGACTTCAGCCCCGTCTTTTTCTTCCCTATCTAAGCCCACCAAAGTCCCTTCCCAGATGAGTATAAGCAGTGTCTGGCCCAGTTTCCTATACTCCGCTTTCTTGTCTAGACCAAAGCAGCACGTATGAAGGAAACTTCGGCTTTGTGGTTGTTCCTCTCGGGGTATAGGAGAAAGAGTTGGAACTGTGCTGAGTTGGGAGATCTGGCCTAGGAGGGATTAGAGGCAGTAGGCCTGGCTGTGGAAAGGGACTTGAGGGAGCCTTTTCTCTTCGGCTTTATCGTGTTTCGGTAGCGAGAGGTAGAGATTGCGCTTCGGAGTATTGGAGTCATGAGTGCAGGAAGCGGCTCTATGGGGGGAATCCAGCTACTTACGGCTAATCACACGACTACCCATCCATTGCCCAACTTTCTGCATTCCCAAGCCTATCCAAGCCCCTCTCAGCTTATCTCTACTAGTTAGGCAAGACAGGTGTCCAGCCCACCTCCCGAATCATGCCTTCCTGCGTATACCGCTTCAAACCGCTCCACTTCTGCTCACACGCCTCAGTATGCGTCGCTTGGGTGCAGCACTTGAACTTCATGGCTTCACAGAGCTGTTCAGGACTGGCCTGGAACACCCACTCTGTGAAGTAGTAGTGCACTGTGCGGACTTCTTGATGGCTGAAGAACTTCTGAATGTATTTCTTGTTGAAGCTGGAAAACTTGGTGTTTTCCTCTCGAGGCTGTTGGCTCTCTCTGTCGGTTAAAGTGGCTGAGTCTTCAAGAGCGGGGTAACCCAACACAACTTCTTTGAAAGTCTCCCCCTTCTGTATCGCTTCCGGAGTCATTATCAGCGATTTGAAGAATCCGCCAGAGGGCAACTTGCGATCTCTGAAGCTCCTGTGAATGGCTTTCTTCAGTGTACGAATGATCGTCCCCTGGTAGTACTCGTGCTTCGGAGCACGTCCTCTTTGCAGGAAGTTGGTGAGTGGACTGTGGCCTCTGGTGGGGTGGATATTCAAGTCCTCAAGGTCCTCAAACCTCAACTCCGGGTTCATATTTTCTATAAAAATGTCAATCGTCTTCAATTCACATAGAAAGATGATTGGAACCATGCGGACTATATGCATCTGGCCTAGGAGGGGAATTAGGTGTCCTAAGGGCTGTCCAGGGCTATGAGCCGGAGGCAAATGCAGCTGTTTTTCTTCGCTTTTGTCGTGTTTGAACAGCTATAGTAGGAACTGAGTTCTGAAAGGACAGGAAAGGCAGTGAAAGCACATACTCGTCCATTTCTCTATTAGTAACTACTACAATATTGAAGCGCAAATCCACACAAGTGCATAGTGACCAATATTTCCTTTACTTTCTTCACTTTAAAGGCTGCCAACAGCGCAGCAGCCGCTGAAGCCAAAGCATTTCCCCAACTTTTATTGCGATTTGAGTGATATATTCGTGCTTAAACTTACCTTTGGCGCATTAAAATCCCGAAGAGTGAAAAATTTCCACCTAGCAATTTCCTTACTTTACTTATTAGTCTACTTACTGCTGTAAGTAGGGTGCCCAGCCCACCTCCTCAATCATGCCTTCCTGCGTATACCGCTTCAAACCGCTCCACTTCTGCTTACACGCCTCAGTATGCGTCGCTTGGGTGCAGCACTTGAACTTCATGGCTTCACAGAGCTGTTGAGGACTGGCCGTGAACACCCACTCTATGAAGTAGTAGTGCACTGTGCGGACTTCTTGATGGCTGAAGAACTTCTGAATGTATTTCTTGTTGAAGCTGGAAAACTCAGTGTTTTCCTCTTGAGTTCGTTTGCTCTTTCCATCAGTCGCTGGGCCGGTTACAGTGGCAGCAAAGGTTTCGAGGGTGGGGTCGTCCATCACAGCTTCGTTGAAAGCCGCCCACTTCTGTATCGCTTCCGGAGTCAGTTTCAGCGATTTGAAGATTCCGCCAGAGGGCAACTTGCGATCACTGAAGCTGCTACGAATGGCTTTCTTCAGTGCACGAATCATCATCACCTGGTAGTACTCGTGCTTTGGGGGAACGCCTTTTTTCACGAAGGAGATGAGGGGGTTGTTGCCCTTGATGATAGCGCGGCGGCCTAAAGGTTTGGACGGCTCCTCGGACATGTCCACGTCCAGAGCGATTGGCAGCGGCACATAGCCCCGCTCCACTCTAAAAACTACCCTCCTCGTCGGAAATAGCAGCGGCATGGACAGGCTATTTATGCAATCGTCCAAATCGTCTACCCTGTAATTCAGATTCTGAGAGATGGAAGGGTCTTCTATATACTCCACATGCCCAAAAGGCTCCTCACGTAAGTCTTCCAGGTCATATTCATTTTCCCGAAGTCCCATAGTGGCTTTCTGGCTGATTGATGCAGCATGTCCGGTAGGACATGGGTATAGTGCATCATTCCCGCAGCCTGTTGGACTGACTTCTGCCAGGCTTTCGGATTGCCCGGTAGCGCTGGTGCTGGTGTGCGAGTCAGAGTCTTCGAAGAATGCAAGATCTCTTGCCATGGCCATTTATTAGTATAGGAAAGGCTAATGGCGATTTGGCTGGGAACTCGGGAGACAGCTAGGGATGGAAGGATTTGTATGGTAGAAAGAAGGGGGAAATACGAGAATTGAGGTCATAATAGTGATTTAATCAGTTGCTTATGTCGATTAGTAGGGAAAGTTGGGACTTTCCACCACTTTCCAAAATGTAGACATTGTCCTAGAAATGATGGTCACTGCCCATATATATAGCTGACTTTCAGCCACATCGATGCGTCCTATAGCGTCTCTATTGACACCGCAGAAATCCCTATCCCAACAGAGTGAGCATAGTGTCTTTCCCAATTTGTTATATCTCACTCCCCCTTTCTCAGCTCAAGCAGCGCAAATAGTCCCTCGAATTACCCACTGCTATCGTCCTCTTTCACCTACTTACTACGGTAGGACAGGTACCAGCCTACCTCCAGAATCATGCTTTCCTGCGTGTACCGCGTCACTTCTGCTCACACGTCTCAGTATGCGTCGCTGGGGTGCAGCACTTGAACTTCATGGCTTCACAGAGCTGTTCAGGACTGGCCTGGAACACCCACTCTGTGAAGTAGTAGTGCACTGTGCTGACTTCTTGATGGCTGAAGAACTTCTGAATGTATGTCTTGTAGAAGCTGGAAAACTCGGTGCAGTGCAACAAAGCCTTCGAGAGCAACTTATCGGAGTGGAAGCAGCTGCGAATGGCTTTCTTCAGTGCACGAATCATCACCACTATGTAGTACTAGTTCTTTGGAGCAATTTCTCTTCTCAGGAAGGGGGAGAGGTATTGCTGCCTATGGTGATATACCGTTTGGGGAAGTCCGAGTCTTCAGATAGAATAGCGAAACCGATTCATTAATGACTATATAGGTAGGTTATGGGCTTCCTGTCTAAAAAGCAGCAATTTGGATTTATAGACCGCCTTCAAACACTGCCCATATAAATGGGTGCTATTAGCCCTATTAGCGTTCCTATCAAATCCCTTACTAGCTGAGTGAATATAACGCCTTTCCCACAGTACTCTGTCTCTTTTAGACCCAAACCGCACAAATAGCCCCTAGCATGGAGGAAACTCCGGCTGTGACCATTCCCCACTTGTTATCATCCTCTTCCGGCCACATGAGAAAGACAGTCGGGACTATGCTGAACATAGAGACCTGGCCTAGGAGGGAGGTCAGGGTCATTAGGGCGGGCCAGGGGTCGGGACCGGAGGGCAAATGCAGCTGTTTGTCTTCGTCTTTGTCGTGTTTTGACAGCGAAAAGTAGGAACTGCGTTTTGGTGCAAAGGGTCTGGAAGGGCAGGCAGCCGCACTATGCGGGAAATCCAGCGAATCGCACACACTCACACACCTACTCGTCAACTCCTCCAATTCACCACTAGCAACCACCACAACAGTCGACAACGCAAATCCACACAGCGGCAAAACCACCAAAATTTCCCTCACTTCCTTCACTCTAAAAGCCGTCAAAAGCGCAACAGCCGCCAAAGCCTGCGCAATCGCCCAAACAGTCTTTTCCCGGATATATCGCTTGACCAGTGGGAGCATGAGTCCAGCAAACATAGAGACTAGGGAGTTTAGCAGCAGGGCAAAGGCACCCCACGACACTCCCATTTCGAATATTCGTCTTTTTAGTGTGTATTTTTCGGCTGTTGGTCGGCCGTCCAGGATGGAAATCCCGACCCAGGAAGTAGCGTAGACGGTGATGAGCAGGGAAGCGCCGTAGCTGAAGAAATGCGCCAGAAAGAGCAGTTTTAAGCGTAAAGGCGCGTGAAAAAAGGCTTGGAAACACGTAACAAACTCAACTTCTTGTGCAGAATGCGACTGTTTCGACTGAGAAATGGACACCGAAGGCAGGATAAAGACCAAAACAGCAAAGCCGAGCAGTGCTGCTACCGAAAAGGTGAAAATCATGTTGTCGCCCAGGTTCTACGTGGCAAGTACGAAGTAAATGTAGCGGGAGCCCAGCTGCAGTGCATCGCAAGAGGCTAGGAAGTAGGCAGCCACTCTGCCGAAGTGCTTCCAACCATTGCTCCACTCTCTAATTTCCTCTCTGCGCATGGCTCCGAAGCCGTCCTCCAGCAGCTCCACTGTGCTCCCGTCCAGCATGGTCAGGCCTACATCCATCACGAGGAACCCGGCGAAGGCCAGCGCCAGTACTGCTCCAGTGTCTTCGCCCCTGTGAAACTCCCCAAGCATCGCAGCCGCAATGAGCACTACAAGTCCCGCCAAGCTCAGTCCCAGCAGCGCCGAAATCGTCCCTTTCCGCCCTGGCAACAGACATCTGACCATCCGAATTCGCCTTCTGAGTGGCGCAGCACTGAGCAGCACCAAGGCCGGCGCCAGCCAAATCACCGAGTCCAGCAGCCACGGTGTTTCCAGACGGATGAAGAAGGGAGTGATGTATACTGTTTCCAGGGAGTAGCCTGGGTAATAAGCACCGAATTCCACGAGGAAGAAGAGCAGAGAGGTCACTGCGAGCTGCTGTTTGGAGGCCTGCGTCTCTGCCATTTCTCATACTTTGGCAGGGGAAAGGCACTTTGGAGGCCTTTATTCTGAGAATACAGCAAACGACCACCAATCCCAACAAGGGAAAGTCGCTTTACCCTAATTCGCACTGTTTCCACAGTGTAATACCTCTTCCTCAGTATCGACTAACCCTTCATATCCTCACTTCCTATCAAAGCCGCATTAGTCTAACTTGCCCCGATCCGCCTCCTCACTCTTCAGCGCCCTCAACTCCCTCCCCAGTGCTTCATTCTGCAGCCGCAGAGCATTCACCTGCCTCTGACACGCCTCAAACTGGGTTTCTCGCTCCTCCGCCTTTTCCCGTATAGCCGTCAAACTCACTATTGCGCTTTGGGCGAAGTCCCTGGCGGCCTGCTCCCTCCTCACTAGCTCTTGGCGCAGGGAAACCACTGTGCGGCAGGACTTGTCCAGACACTGGAGAAGTCGGTGCACTATAGTGTCGTCCATAGGTAGTACAGGAAGTTCGCACTTCCCTCTAAACAGCACTTAAAAGTCAGCATTTTAGCCTGTTTCTCCAATATATTTCTAAATTACTCCTCAAAGAGCAGCTTTTCACTCTTTTCCGCTGCCTTCTCTATCAGTTCTTTCGCCACTTCCATCGTCAATTCGACATTTAGCCTCGGACAAGGACTCCGAACTCCCATTTTTCTCTCCGCAATGTGAATTTTTACCAAGGAAATAAAGTTTTGGACCTGATTTTGATAGAAAGTCTGCAAAGCTGCAAGGCGAGTAGCCGCGGATATGCTAAAATACCGCTTTACAGCCAAATCCTGTGTCAGTTTTCCCTTCTTAGTGGTCTTTTTCTTGGTCAAGGGCTCTGTAATAGCTGAAAAGGCCTGATTCCAGCTGTTTTGCAGCCTTTCGAGTGAATCTCGTTTGCGATTTATCGCTTCTCGCCACATTTTTTGTATGAATTTCACTGCCTATTGCTTACTTTTCAGCCAAAAGTCCGTAAACTGCGTCTTTACATGGGCGTTTTTCCCAGCCAGGACCAGACAAGTCCTGACTTTCCGCCTAATTGTATGCGTATCCAGCAGTGCAGTCGAATGCACCAACAGCCGCAAGCCCTGCCCCGCCCGCAGCTGCAGGAACTGCCGCATCTTCAGTCCTCCCAAGCAGTTGCGGAACGACTTCTGTATCTTTTCCGCGAACTTGTGCTTGAGGCTTTCCACCATTATCAGACCCTTTCTCTGCTCAAATCGACCCCAAAGGCATTCAGAACCCAGCGCAACAGAAACCAATTTCAGCCAAAACTGCTGGAAATCCCGCTGTTCCAAGCGCTCCTCTAGCTCTCTGGCCTGCTCCTCCCTCTCTGTGCGCCGGGCTTCTGCTCTGTTTAGCACTGCAATTGCCTTTACGCGCTTTAGGCCGATTTGCTCGCGAAAGCGCTGTTTGGCGGCTTGCTGTCTGAGCACTCTTTGCTCCTTGCGGTCGTCGGCGCCTGACCACCAGGGCGAGTTGCCTGCCTTTTGCCTGTTTTCATATAGGAAATTGCGAGTGGTTTTGGCCTCTTTGGGTCGGGGAGAGGGCAGTAAAGCCAGTAAGTCGCAGTCTTCCATATCTTCGCAGCGGCCGGATAGCAGTTTTCGCACTGTTTTCGCCTTTCCGAACTGAGTTTTGAGGGAAATTACTGCTTCTTCCGCTGCGAAAAGGCCTAAAAAGACGTAGTTTCCGCGAAATCGGACACTGTTGTCGCGAATGACGATAGTGTCGCTGGTGGATGAGAATTCGCACTGCAGTTCGGAAGGCTCGGGGACTGATTTGGACACATAAGTCACGATTTTGCCCTTTAGTCGCTTGATGTACACCCTCAAAGGCACAGGCTTCCCCTTAGTTTCCACCTTCACATACAGCCACTCCTGCTCCTCCAGCCCCACTTCCCCCTGCATCTTCCTCTCCCCAAGGACCAACTTGTGCGCAGCAGAACCTCCGTGCGCTGCAATTCGATTCAGCTTCTCAATCGCCCTCTTATAGTCCAACTCACTGGGTAAAGAAGGACTGAGGGGAAATGCTGCAATGCGAGGGGAGTCGATAGCGCTAATGGCCGCAGATCCAAGCCGCTTTTCCAGGCGGAGATTTTCCCTTGCGGTGAAGTTGCTGATAGAGGTGATAGGCCTTGAGGAGAGTCGCGCAGTGAGAGAAGGCTGATAGTCCAATGAAGGCAATTCCCCGGCTCTAGGAGTGAAGCACCCTGGGGAGTGCATAAACCGCCATAGGTTTTCTGAGCTGCTGCAGGAGAGCATGTCTTTGAGGGTGTTAGGGGACTGGCGGAGACTGGGTTCGGAGGAGATGCGGAACTGAGTGGGGAGGAGGTTGAGTTGCTGGTAAGGCTGCATATTATTTGGGAATAGGGCTAGTTACTAGGCTTGGGCGGCGGCTTCTTCTTGCATTTTCTTCAGCTTTGCGATGTTGTCAGACAACTGCGCCAAGGCCAAATCCGTCCCTGGCGTGAGCCACATCCCCAAGCATTCCCACAGCGGCCTGACGATCACCGAGTAAAACCCAACTTCATTCTTCAAAAACACCGACGGCTTCTGCAAATCCTGCATAAAAGTGGTGACCGGCAGTTGCAAGTCCTCTTCCTCCGCTACTTGCGCTTCAAACTCCTGTGCTAAACAACGCGACCACCGTATGCTTATATCGAAAGTCTTAGTGGAGTTCGATAAATCCGCACAGTGGATTAGCAATTCCCCTGCTTCGCGCTTATCGTTGGGCCGGGAGCCTAAAGAGTCCTCTGCTAATTCTCGAAATCGGGCCTGCATGTTGGCCACGATGTTCATATGCTTGGACATGTCAGTGGCGAGGATCAGCGGAATTATGAATTTCCGCATTTGACGGCGAATTGCAGGGTCTAGAGCGGATAGAAAGTCGCAATGAGGCTTTTGAAGGGTGAGAAATAGCATAGCGGCGTGATGTTGTTCCAGTACTGAAGTATCGTGATAGATTATCGCCAATTCACTGCCTTTGCTCGTCTCGAATGCATTGGTTCTGGCGGTGTGGTCGATGTCGTGGCCGATTGCAGCTAGTAAGAAGCTGAAAAGCTCCCAGTCCTCGTAGAGTTGGCCTGCTACGGTGCAGGCGAGGAGGCAGTAGATGTTGTGCATGACGGAGCAGGCGTGCAGGTAGTTGTGGAAGGGGTTGCGTCTGTGGTTGTAGTACATCTTCAACTCCCCCAAAAACGCCTGAAAGGCTTGCAGGTCCCCTTTAAACGTCTTCACAAATCCGAAATCCTGAAACATCGCCAACACATACGGATACTCACTCTGCACAGCAGTAAAGTCCAAATTCCAAGTCCTCAGTTCCCCAAGTGAAATCTCCGTACTCTGAATTTCCTCGATTTCCAGGATTCCTTCCAGCTTTTCCCGGAACGACACGAAATTGGGCTGCGGCGCTGGAGACTGCTGTAAGATTTCCGGGTCAATGGAGCTTGCCAGGGCTTCTTCTTCCACCACAGTTTTGGTCCTATTGAGGTTTCCCGACTTCAAAGTGTGCACTACGAACTCCAGACTGGACTTCACCTCTGGAGTGGTTTGGCCCATTACTTCGGAGAGCTGGTTGATGCAGGTTTGGAGGGTGGTTTCGGACTGGACTCTGGACTTGGAGAGGGTGTTGGGAGGCAGGGAAATGAGGCGATTGGTGACGTCTTCGAAGACGAGCATGAGTTTGCGCTCGATACTGCCTTCGTCTTCCACAGGGATTACTCTGTAATCATAGCGAAATTCGTTAATATCGGCCAGTTTAAGAGATTGAAATCGCTTGCGAGCGGCTTTTAGTACGTTTTTCTGCACTAAATCAATATCCGACCTCAGAGCCGGCGCCAAGTTCGGCCACTGTGCATAATCATGCGACAGCGCAAACGCCTCCGAAACCCCCAAAAGCTGCTCAATGGACCTATTGGAAAAGTCCAAACGTCCATTCCTCAGCACCACAATCGCACATCCCAGACTATTCAGCACATCAGTGTACATTTTCATCTCCGAAATCAGCGCTTGGAAGAGCTGCATACTCTGCACTGCACTGGCTGCCAGGCTGCTCAGCGTCTGCAGCATTTCCATGTCTGTGGAGTCGAAAAGTCCGTTGGACTTATTGATCATTTGCAGGACTGCGATGACTCTGCCTTGGGAAATGACGGGAGTGCAGAGCATTGTTCTGGTCCGGTAGCCGGTCTTCATGTCGACACTGGGGTTGAAGCGGGAGTCTTGGTAGACGTCTTCGAGGTTGAGGGCTTGGCCGTCCTTTGCGACACTGCCTACTATGCCGACGCCTATAGGGAGGGTGATTCCCACTGGGATTTCGGAGTCGTTGCCTTGGGGACGGATTACTAAGTTTTCCCCTTCCACTAGGAAAATACTCGCTCTGTCGCAGTCCAACAGGCTTTTGCAGGCCTTCCGAATGGTATTTATGAGGCCGTAATTGTGAGTGGCCCATACTCTTTCCTTCAGTACCGCCACTAGGTCTGGGAACACTCTGCCTGCTTCTTTGGTGAACAGGGCTTGGCAGGGCTCTCCGAGTTGGTCGCAGATTACCTGCACAACTGCCTCGTCCGAGGCGCCAAAGTCCACAAAAGCGCTGTGCATTTCGTCCTTTTTGTTCCAGATTTCCACCAAAGCGACAGTTTCCTGCTCCAAAATCACAGGCAGAACCAGGGAATTGCTGCAGCCAGGCTGAGCGCACGCTACAAGGGCAGTCCCGCGCTCAAAGGCTTTCTTTAAGTCGAGAATTTGCTCAGTTTGCAGCTCCGACAGTCCGCCTTCCTGCGTGAACTGTGCAAAAACAGCAGCGCCAGGCCGCTTTATAAGCAACCTCGCCCCTTGCGCATTTAGTATCAAAGCCACCGTATTCAGCGCAATCACCAGCAAATCCGCCAGTTGTGGCGCCATTTGGAGGCGATTCAGTATACAACTGCACTTTACAGCCCGCTCTTGGGAGAGGATTAGCACCCTGAAGATCTCTTCGCACCATTTGAACAGCATTTTCTGCCGCCGGTCGGACTGGGCCAAGTTTCGCCAGTTTTGAGCGGCTTTGTCGGTGACGATTAGGACGTCGCGAGTGAGGCAGGCTACTAAAGTAGCCAGGGACTTGGCTTCATTTAGGGCTAATTTGGGGTGGAAATTGGTGAAAACGACAATTCCCTCAGTCTGATTACCGAAGCATAGGATAGGGGCGGCGACCCAGGAGGTGATTGGGTTCTGGTTGCCGAGAGAATCGGTAACAGGGTCGAAATCGAACTTTTCGCTAACATCCGAGCCGAAAGCAACGGCGGATTGCGAGGTCAGACAACCCTTAATTAGGCCAGAGGGCTCCAAACTGCTGCCGGCTCCTTGGTCTATCAACACCTTTCGGTCTGCATTGTACATATATAGCTTCGCTAGTTCGCAGGGGAAGACTGCGGTCAGCTGCTCCGCCACTAGCTTGAAAGGGTCTTTCGCGCCTTCCAAAGAGGCACAAAAGGCATTGATCTGATTTAGCAATTCAGCGGGGATTGAGGGGAAAAGCGGCAAAAGCCGGGCCCAGGGAGTTGCCAACCTGCGCTCTTCCCCCGATATATCGTATAACTTCCCTTCTGTCCGCTCCCTCTTGAGCTCCTTTTCCGCTACATTGACCTCCAAAAAGCTCGAAGCTCTCCGATATATCCCCGAATTGCTGCTCAGTGCCTTCTTATACGACCGATCGAAGAACAAAATCATCAACAAATTCCCCACAATATCCGCCATCGACTCCAGCCTTTCGATTTCCTTTTCAGTGAGTTTCTCTTCCTTCGTGACCACCATCATGCCCAAAATATGCCCCGTCCCCATCCACTTTCCCTTAATCGGACAGCAACTGCCCCTGCACTTCACATAGTACTCCGCTCCTTGCATACTTCGCAGCTCTTCCGGAAGTGGGAAAAGCGTCATTGTCTGTAAGGTGCTGAGGTAGCCGAGGAGACTGTCGGGAGTTCGGGTGAAGGTCAGTGGGTCACAGGAGTTGGACTTGCGAGTCCAGAGCAGGTTGCGGGCTTCGTCACAGAGGAAGACTGCGCTTGTAGTGCCCTTCACAAGGAGCTTTATTGTGCTTTCAGCGGAGTTTATCAGGTGGACATAGTCGAACATTTCCCCTTTCCTCGGGAGAGAAAACAGGGTGAAGTATCGAGTGATGGTGTTGATGACTGGACTGCGGTCAGGGACTTTGCTTTGTCCAGGGAAGTGACGTTCGTAGTAGTGGATTGGAACATGTGAGATTGACTCTAGTGTTTTCTTCAATATCGTCATGTCCAGTTCTGTGAAAACAGCCGTCTTTCTGAACAGCTCAAAGATGGCCACTGTTGCTCCGCTTTGAACCAGCGGGCAGCAAAGTGCACTTTTCATGTGAATTCTGCTCCCGGAGTAGAGTGGCTCAGTGGAGACTTGGTGCACATTCAGCGGCTCTCTGGTCGTGAAAGCCACATACGCAGAGGCTCTTGTGCTGTAGTCCTCCAGCTGAATCCCGACAGCCATTCGCGGCTTTAAGACTCCTTTGCGGTTCACATGGATAATCACTGCGTCGACACATAAGATTTGCGCCATCAGCTCCACCAAGGTCACTGAAAGTTCACGAACATGCGTCTTCGCCACTTTCAGAAATTGCAGCTGCCGCTTCTTTTTCCCTAAATTGGCGATAAATTGGTCAGTCAGTTTGACTCTCTCGTTGAAAAACTGCTGAAAGCGCTGCAATTCGTCCTTTAGCCATTCCGCAGTTTTGCGAGTGTCGAGCACAGCGCCTGTAATTTTGCAAATTTCCTCGCACTGGTCGATATCAGAAGCTGTGAAAAACGTCTGAGGTGATTTCTCGTCCTTCTTGTTGAAAACGACCAGCACGCCTACAGTGCTCCCGCCACTGTCACACACAGGCAACCCCGCCACCGCCCAGGTGTCTTCAGGCATCAATGAGCCCGGGGCGAAGGGAGTGAGTTTGTATGTGGAGTTTTTGTAAAAGGCGGAGGTCTGTGGAGAGGTGAAGTTCTTAGCTTTGCCGGTGGTCGCTACGAGTCCGGCCAGTGACCCTGTGGTCACCTCGAAGGTCTGTCTGGCCTGCTGCATTGTGAACTTCGCATCTTGCCCGGAAGGACAGACCATTAGAGTCTGTCCGTGTAGGAGCAGTAGTTCCGCCCACGAAGCGCCTGTAACTGTCCTAGCAGCGGCTAGAACTGCCTTTGTCAGTACTGGCAGTGGACTTTGGGCGCAGCGACATACGTCTGCAGCCGCCCGCAACACCCTGAGTGCCGGTTCATGGAAGTTGACAGGGGGACAGCCATGAGAAGCTGCTTGTGATGGCTTTGTGTTCGAGTCCAGCTCCCCTCCAGTCGCCATTAATGAACGATCTCTTGCAGTGGGAACAAGAAAACCCCTTCGACCGGCAGGTGAAGGAGAGAGTCATTGCACTGGCGAGGGAACAAGGTCTGATGGCGGAAGTCAGCGCTGCCCGATTTCGCTTGCTCGAGTACTACGCCCTGACCGAGTCGCAGTGGCTGGATTGGCTGCAGGACGAGCCCAGTTTAGACCTGTACCGAAAGGCTCTGAAAGACTTCTGCTGTAAGTCCCACACAGACCCGAAAGTCGCTTATGAGTGGGTGAAGTTCTGTCAACTGCAGGCTGCAGGTGTGGAGGGAAGTCTGGACCTCCTTACAAAGGTCAACACCCTGGAACTATGGGACCTCTATAGAGCCGGGTTGACTGACAGCCAGGCCATTCGAGAGACTTTTGAGGCTCAGTTGAGTCTCCCGGGCCCGGATTTGCCTGGAAGTTGGAGGAGTTACCAAGAGTGGGAGCAGGACAAGGTCCGCTTGGCCAGGATGCAAGAGCGGTATTTGCAAGTCTTCGCGATTTCCAAGAAGGCGGAAAGGCTATTTGCGCAAGTGAAGCTGGATGTAAGGGAACAAGCAACTCAGGTGGTTACCAGCCATATTGAGGAACTAACGACTCCCTTATCTCTCTCTGCAGGTATGGGAGTATATGAACAGGCACTAGTGGCTTTCCCGACCTTATCAGACCTATGGCGCAGCTATATCAGCTTCCTAGTACACCCTATATAGAACGAAAAAAAAGACTCCTTAGCCCACATCCGCAAAGCGCTAAAAAGAGCCGCTCGCCACAGCTACTGGGACCTGAGCCACCACCTCGACCTGCTCCTCGCCTCCGAATCCATGCAGAAGCCCTGCGAAAGTAGCCCTCAATCAGCCCACTTCGCCCAAGCACTCCAATGTCCCTTCAGCCAGTCTGAAGACTACGTGCGAATTTGGAAGGCCAAATACGCCTGGGGGAGAAGGACGAAGGCGGATTTAGAGAGGATTTATATAGAGGGAGTGGCCTGGCTTCGAGCCTATACACAAGGATTCCACCAGGAGTTCCAACGCTTTGTGGCCTGGGAACTGCAGGGAGAAGCCGGGAAGGCGGTTTTCGAGGAAATCGTGAAGGAGCAGGGAGGACTGTTTGCGAATTGGTACTACTATGGGAAGTGGATGGAGAGGGAAGGGGACAGCAAGGGACTGAGGAGTGTACTGAGGAGGGGGTTGGAGTTCACTAAGGACCAGACCAAGGAAATGGCGGAGTTCCTGCTGGATACGGAGAGTCATTTCTGCACTGTCGAGGAAATGCGGCAAATCAGAGCCAAAGTCGCCAAAAAACTCAAAAAAACGCCCGAAATCGTCCCAAAAGCGACTCCTTCGAAGCCCATTTCACCCCCAAACCCGCCTATTCACGTCTCTAAAGACTCCCCTTATACAGTATTTGTGAAGAATTTATCCCCAAATATCCGCGACGACGAGTTGAAAGACCTCTTTTCCCAAGTCTGCCGGGTAAAAGCCAGCCGAATCGTGCGGAATCTGAAAGGCCAAAGCAAAGGCCGCGCCTACGTGGACCTTTTTTCCTCCGAAGACATGCAGAAATGCATAGAAACCTTCAACGACACTCTCATAGACGGGTGCAAAGTGACTATAGCGGTTTCCGCTCCTCCGGAAAAGGCGAATAAGGACGCACTGACGCTGTTTTTGATAAATTTGCCGTTTGAGTTGACTGAGGAGGAGCTGTTAGCGGAGGTATCAGGCTTTGGGAAGGTGGCGGATGTGCGGATTCCTCGCAATGACCAGGGCTTTTGTAAGGGAAATGCCTATATTGAGTATGTGGATGAGGCTAGTGTGCAGCGTGCACTGCTGCAGGCGGGGATACAGGTGAAGGGCAGAGAGGTCAAAATCGTGCAGGCGAATAGTCAGAGAGAACAGACGACCGTACTGCACATAGGAAATCTCGAGTACACAGTCACAGAAGAGGACCTAATTGCCTACTTCCCACAGGTAAAACAGGCCTGTGTGCCCCTAGACTCCCAGGGTAAGTCCAGAGGCTTCGCTTTAGTGCAGTTTGACAGTGAGGAAGCCGCACAGTTCGCACTCAGCCTGGAGGCACCCACTGTCAAGGGCAGACCTGTGGTACTGAGGAGATCTACGAGGGAAATTAAGCCAAAAAAGAACAATTCGGACTTTAAGAAGTTTATTTAGATAGATAAGGATGGAATTAGGGCAATTTGGCTGGGTATGTCTACTTTTGGACTCAGCCGCTTCCTTTGTCTCTACTAAATCAGACAAAACTAGATATATCTAGCTATTGAAGGTGCTCCAGTGGCTATCCACAAGCAACAAAGTCAAGCTTCCGCATCCACTATCATCGTCCTCATCTGTGATAAGGTCTGTCGAAAGGCAACACAGGCCTGCATGTCTCTAATTTCGCCAAGAAAGCACTTTCTCCAGCCCTGGTTGCTTTCATTTTGATAAGCTCTTCGCAATACATTGTAGTTTATAGGAACTTTCACAATTTTGACTAGAAAAGTCAAGTTTCCCTTTCGAACTCAGCTACGATAAGTGACTATCTGGCAATATGATCGCGTTTACGATTGCC
>Ga0247837_1003677_pt1 | contig 26287 bp, 18 predicted proteins | sample LaCtaG_2_FD_187115 | JGI IMG/M metagenome (GOLD analysis project Ga0247837, IMG submission 187115) | Freshwater microbial communities from meromictic Lake La Cruz, Castile-La Mancha, Spain - LaCruzMarch2015_14.5m | ecosystem: Environmental > Aquatic > Freshwater > Lake | place: Spain: Castile-La...
CGGCCTTCCGAATTTTCCTGCCACGGTTATCCCGCCCCCTCCGGCAAAGAGTATCAGCCGCTGGTGATCGTCTTCGACAACGCAGACGAACTCGGTTTCGGCACGGCATACATTTCGAGTGACGCCTACGAAAGTCCAATCTCCGATCTTAAGTTTGTTGACGCATCAACGACCAGAGTTAGTCGGGCTGACTTTGACGAATTCCGCAAGAACGGTCCCCCGAATTTGGTTCGAAGAGCCGCCTATCATGCGAGGAACGCATTCGGCCCAGAAACCCGGAAACAGTTCGGTATGACTGAAAACTGGCTGGATGACGAATGGCCGGGTGTAGGTCTTGTCTGTCAGGCTTTCGCACGGTTTAGGCTGCCCAAGAATCGCAAATCGCGGTCAGTAAATTCTGGCCGGCGAGCCGGCCCAAGTATTGGCAACCTATCACCGAGGAAGACGACGAGCGATTAAGGGGTGAGATCAACGCCACGGCCGGCATCGAGAACAGTGACCTGGGAACGACGCCCGTGCAGAGAGACGATGGCGGCCAGTTTAGAAGATTGAGAGATTTTAACAATTACAGTTCCTACATAGGCACTTTTGGTGTCCTCAGGCGGGACGGATCAGGATTGTTGATTCCGCGCGAGGAAGGCTACGTTCTACCATCCTACTATCCAGCCAGTGACACAAAGTCGGCATTCTTTTTTCCGCGAGACCCGGCGAAGCATGAAGCTTTCGTCGCCAGTCTCGATCACTTTGAGAACCCCAGGATTGAGTTTCGAGATGGTACAATGCGGGGCCGCGGGCACTGCTATTCCCTACATCGTCTGGCGTTCGACGAAAAAGCACCTGCCAAACCCCCCATCTTCGAAATGGTTGGACGCAAAAAACAAGTTTCTACTGTTGACGGTCACATAGTTGAGGGACGAACGACGACAGGCCGTCTTCAGTTTTATGAAGAAAACACGCACATGTGGACTATCGCTCTGTTTGGTATCGGAAGTGTTGGAGGAGACATCTAATGGCTGTGCCATCTACTGCCTTACACATCGCCTCCGCGCTTGCGGAGAACGTTTACCGCCGGAGTACGACGGACCAAGCGGTATCGATTGGCGACATAGGCGCCAATGCAAAGACTGTAAACGCTCCTACCCTAAGCAATCCTGATGCCGGTTATTACTACAATTACGCCACTGGCTTTGTTGGGAGTATCAACTGAACAAGCTACTGGCGATGCTGGGATAGATACGCTGTTGAATCTTGATAACCTAGTCGGTACTAACTTTAACGACGCTATTATAGGAGTTTCTGCTCGCAACGTATTGAACGGAGGTCTCGGAAACGACGCAATGACGAGCGGGTCAGGTGCTGATTTCTTCGTCTTCGATTCTTTAGTTGGGGCTTCGAACATAGATACAATTAGCGACGTCTCGGCCGCCGATGACAAGATCCGCTTGGAGAACACGGGCGTCGGGCTCTTCAACTCTGTCACGGCAACTGGCACTATCGCAGCGAACGCCTTCTGGACGGGTATAGCGGCACATTTGGCAACCGAACGCATCATCTACAATTCGTTGAACGGTGATCGGTTCTATGACGACGACGGAACAGGCGCGACGGCAGCGATTAAGTTAGGCGTACTTGGAACAGGCCTCACGCTGCCCAACGCAGATTTTGTGGTGATATAGGTGCGCTGCATGCCTCATTGACGGAAGCCCAACGCTAGGCGGCCGCAACGCATCCTGGAACCGTCGTTGAATTCAAAAATCATTGTTAAACCGAGTGCAGCGCAGCAGTCGGCACCGGAAAGTCAATTGGGTTCGTGCATACAAAGAGCACACGTCGTCTGACGATCAGCGTCCGACTCACGTCGCTTTTGGCCCTCTGCTGCCAATCGCTCCTCGCGAACAACCCTACGCGATTGAGGGACATGCAGAAATTAGCGGCAGCGGCCGCTTGACTGGCAGCTCTCGGGGGTGGTGCGGGCGTGGCATGACCGCAGCTCAATCGGCGTTCGTGACCCACAAAAGAAGTCTAGGACGGTCACCGTTCTTTCCGGTTCTGCTTAGCGTTAGCGGAATTTCCTGAAACTACCTGCTTGCCCCACCCTCGCCCACCACCACGAATGGTGCCCAGACGGAGGGATGGGCGTCGCCGGGGCGTTTTGGATCGCTCATCACGGCCAGCATGGCGCGGCGGAAGGCTTCCGAGCGGCCAATGCCAGGATCGCTTTTCAATTCGGAAAATGTGCGGCTGGTGAGCATCGTCGCGGCATACGAGTTCACCGGCCAATGCGAGACTAACAGCGCGCGCGCTCCAGCATAGAAGAACGCTTTCGCCAATCCCGATAGCGCTTCGGCACCCGGTGCGCCTGCGCCAGCCGTATTGCAGGCCGACATAACAACCCAATCCGCGTTGAGCTTGAGGCCCGCCACCTCGGATGCGGTCAACAGGCCGTCGTCGAGTTCTGTTGGTGTACCAGGCGGCGACATCACAAGCGACGGCTCGGCGTTATCTTTCGCAAGCTGCGAGGTCTCGCCCGCGAGCAACCCATGAGTTGCAAAATGAATGACGCGATAGGTGTCGAGAGGTGTCGCCTTGACCTTGGTCTCGGTCATGTCCGCGCCGAGCACGACGCTTGACTCTAGAGCGCCGAGACTGCGCGCCACGCAGGTTAGCTCATGCGCTGTATCGGGCAGCGGGCACAGCCGTGTCTTCACAGCGGCCACATCGGCGAGGCCATTGCGGAAGAAATCTTCAGGCGCGCCCGCCTCGCCCGCGTCACGCGCGACGTCGCTGTGCCCGGCACTCGCGAGCTGAACTTCGCTCTCAGGACACGTGTCAGGAACGATGATCTTTCCGCATTTTGCCGAGCCCGTGAGCACCGGATTGCCAAACCCGATGAACGGTTCGGCTGCTGGTGAGGATGTCTTGTTGCGCCTCAAGGCCGCTAGGCCTGCCACCGATGGCAAAACCGTCAGCGCATGATCGCGGGCGAACCAAGCGGCATTCTCGAACGTCTTGTCCTTTGGCGGCTTCGACACCAACACCTGAAACGGCAGCGCAGTGAGCGCACCGGAAGGAACGAGCAGCAGAGACTTGCCTGAGCCATCGGCGTTGACCAGTAGGTCTTCGATGTCGCCAAACAGGCCCTTGTAAAGTGCGTGCGCCTTGGCAACATCGAACGGCAGAGGTTTGGGCTTCTTTGCTGCCGGATCGAGACCGAGAGCTTTCGCGCAGGTTACCTGCCCCCCAGCTTCCCACGCCGAACTATCAAGCCCGCAACGCAGCGCTACGACATGCTCCTGCAACGCCTTGGTGCCGAGATCGGAGCGCACCCAGCGGCTCTCGGTTTTGGTGACAGCCCAAATGAAAGTCTCTTCGGGCAGCGGCTTAAAGCCATCATTGGTATCAAGAAATAGCACCAGGGCTTCATTGTCGCCAAGCTGCGCTTGAATTTCCGCAATCGAGGCCGGTTTTGGGCTGGTCAGCGCGGCGTAGTCGGGGAACTGGTCATTGAAGATCGCGTCGATGGCGACCAACCGCGCATCAATGGCCGCGAGGCGATCTGCAAGTTTCATTTCGCCATCGGCATTGCGCTTGTCCGGTGTCTCGCTCTTGGCAGCAATGAGCTGCTTGTCCGTAACCTGCCACTCAGCGGCGAGGTCCTGCCGTTCGCGCACTAGACCAGCTAGCTTGGCATCCCCCGCTGCACCGCGTACGGCCATCTGCGCCAGAGAGCTTGCGGCCTCTGAACTTTGCGCCCACTGCGCGGTTTCGAACAGTTCGGATTTCGAAGTCTCGTCGAGCTTGCGTGCCTGTGCCGCGAGACGGCTTGCGGCCTTGACGCGTCCTGAAAAATACCAGCTATTTTGGGCAATCTCACTCTTTTCGGTTCCAATCACGCTTGACGCTGTCGCGCCGCCGCGTGCCGCCCGTCGTTGTAAAAGCTGGCCAGCGTTGCGCCAACGGTCAGCTGCCTTGGCCCAGTCATTCTGGGCCAGCGATAGCCAGGCCAGATTGCTGAGGCTGGCGGCGACATCGGGATGCTCGGGGCCGAGGGCTTTTTCGCGGACGGCGAGTGCGCGCTTATAGAGCGGCTCGGCGTCGCTGTAGCGGCCTTGGGCTTGGTACAGCAAGGCCAGGTTGTTGAGGCTAGTGGCGACCGAGGGATGCTCGGGGCCGAGGGCTTTTTCGGAGATCGCAAGTGAGCGCTTATAGAGCAGCTCGGCCTCGACATAGCGGCCTTGGGCCCGGTACAGTTCGGCCAGATTGTTGAGGCTGGCGGCGACCGAGGGATGCCCGGGGCCGAGGGCTTTTTCTGAGATCGCAAGTGTGCGCTTATAGAGCGGCTCGGCCTCGGCATAGCGGCCTTGGGCTTGGTACAGTCCGGCCAGGTTGTTGAGGCTGGTGGCGACCGAGGGATGCTCGGGGCCGAGGGCTTTTTCGGAGATCGCAAGATCGCGCTTATAGAGCAACTCGGCCTCGGCATAGCGGGCTTGGGCCCGGTACAGTTCGGCCAGATTGTTGAGGCTGGCAGCGACCGAGGGATGCTCGGGGCCGAGGGCTTTTTCGGAGATCGCAAGTGAGCGCTTATAGAGCGGCTCGGCCTCGACATAGCGGCCTTGGACCCGGTACAGTTCGGCCAGATTGTTGAGGCTGGCGGCGACCGAGGGATGCTCGGGGCCGATGGCTTTTTCGCGGAGGGCGAGGGCGCGCTTATAGAGCAGCTCGGCGTCGCTGTAGCGGCCTTGGCTCTCGTACAGTCCGGCCAGGTTGTTGAGGCCGGTGGCGACCGTGGGATGCTCGGGGCCGAGGGCTTTTTCTGAGATCGCAAGTGAGCGCTTAGAGAGCGGCTCGGCGTCGCTGTAGCGGCCTTGGGCTTGGTACAGCAAGGCCAGGTTGTTGAGGCCGGTGGCGACCGAGGGATGCTCGGGGCCGAGGGCTTTTTCTGAGATCGCAAGCGCCTTTTCAGCAATCGGGATCGCCTCGGCGTATTTGCCTTCACCATAGAGCTTGATGACCTGCGCGCTGAGTGCGTCGGCTTCGCCGCCTTGCTGCGCCATCACTATCGGCGAGAATGCGAGCAGCCACGCCAGCCAAATTGCCGCTAAAAGCCCGCTGAGACGCAGCATCAAACACCCCCACCTGCAATGACAGCGCTAATAGAGCGTACCCTGACGTGCGGACGTGATGATGACAAGACGGGATCAAGACCGCTTCGGGTGAAAGCCGTCAAATCTTGGGTGAGATTGCCAGGAGTGCAAGTGGCCCTCAGCCAACTCGTGGTGCACGCTTCTCGATGTCGGCTACCGAGTGATCAGCGGTGGTAGTCGGTGGACACGACCGCGTATAAAGTGCCACAAGACCTGTCGAGCAGGGGCGCCTCGGTTCACCGTTGACCCCCGAACCTGAAGTGTCACCAGCGAACATTGCGCTATCGAGGTACCTTACCCTTACGATCAGTCGCCTGAGGAGGTGCCGCCGCAAGTTACTGGGGCCCACCCCGGCGAACTTGCGGCACGAAAACAGCTGTTCGGTATAAGTGGCTTCGAGCCCTCGCAAACAACTTTTTCAAGCACTTAGCTGAATTCGCAAACTTCCAAAAAGGGGCTCTGGGTAGCACATGGGTAGCAAAAAATCGGGCGTTGGCAGGTTCTGCTATGTGCTCGGGTGAGTCTGTTGCTCACTAGAAATCACGCGATGCGCGTCGGAAAAATATTTTAGATGATGCTCCCGTAAACACGGTTGGTTTCCCGCCCTCGTGGCCAATGGTTAACGCCCCTTAACCGACAACGCGCAACGGCGCTCCCATAGTCACGGCTCCATCGATTCGTGAGGTCGAGCCGTCATGCGCTGCCACTACATCAGCGACCTGCATCTGGAATCCCAGGACTTCCAATGGAAGCTGCCCAAGGGCGACGTGCTCATCGTTGCCGGTGATCTGTGTCACGCCCGCTGTCTCGATCCTGCGAGAGGCGACAAATACAGCATCGATCAACGCGCCAGGGTGATGCGCTTTGCCGAGAGCGCGGTCGCAAATTTCCCACATGTCCTGCTCCTCGCCGGAAACCACGATCACTATGACGGAGTGTTCGACGAGACCATCGGCCTGCTGCGGCAGCATCTGCCCGGCGTCACTGTTCTCGATAACGACTGCGTAAACTTGGACGGCGTGCGTTTCTTCGGCTCGACGCTCTGGTCGGACTTCGAAAGCCGGAGCCCGGCCGCTCTGAACGGCGTGCGCCGCCGCATGGGCGAATATTTCTTCGTCAGAAAGCTGACCGTCAGTTCCGATGGCGAAACAATGCTGACCAAGTTCCGCCCGGAGGACGCGGCCGATGCATTCGACGCATCTTGGTCCGCCCTCCACCGGTGCCTCACTGCCAATCCGTTCAAACCGACGGTCGTTATCACGCATCACGCGCCGAGCCGGCACGGGATCAATCCCGCATTCGCCGGCAACGGTCTCGACGGGGCCTATGCGAGCGATCTCGACAACGCCATCGCCGCGCTCGGCAACGTGCCGATTTGGGTGCATGGCCACACCCACATCAGGAAAAGCTACACCATCGGCGGTACGCGCGTGCTGACCAACTGCCGAGGGTTCGACGGCAAGGACGCAGACGCCCGGACGTTCTCACCCGCTACTTACTTCGATATCTGAGTTGAAGGGCGCCGGTCATCAAGGCACACTCACTCTCTGAGTTGCTCAGGAACAAACCAAACATTTCAGGCGGATTTCGAATAGAAAACTATCGAACGCACCACACTAGCCGCGATACTGCCGCTATTGGTAACGAACTCACGCTCGCAATGTCGACCACGGATCGTTGCTGTTCCGGCCGAGGCGGCCTCAGGCCCGCACCGGAGCCCCGTTTGTCTTGCGGATTTCGCCGTTCTTGAGCCGCGCCCAGTAGCTGTCCAATTCCCGCTTTACAACGGGCATCAACACGTAGAGCCCGGTGATGTTACAGAGAGCCATAGCGAACACGGCCGCATCAGCAAAGTCGATTGCAGCTGACAAATTGATCGCCGCCCCCACGACCACAAAGCCGCAATACATGAGCTTGTAGACAAGCTCTGTGCCTTTGCCCTCCCCGAACAAGTAGGTCCACGCCTTCAATCCATAATACGACCACGAGATCATGGTCGAGAAGGCAAACAACATAACTGCCACCGCGAGCAGATAGGGGAACCAGCTAAACCCCTTTGCGAAAGCGACGGATGTCAGTGCGACGCCAGTCAAATTTCCTTCCGTCGCGATGCGGCCGGCCTCAGCATCCCAAATATAGAGCCCGGTGGCTGGGTCGACCTGCAGCACGCCTGTGACGACAATTACCAGCGCTGTCATCGTGCAAATGATGACCGTATCAATGAACGGCTCAAGCAACGAAACGAAGCCCTCTGTAATTGGTTCATTGGTCTTGACCGCGGAGTGCGCAATCGCGGCTGAGCCGATACCGGCTTCGTTTGAGAACGTCGCGCGCCGGAACCCTTGGATCAGGGCGCCGAGTGCGCCGCCTGCTACCCCGGCACCCGTGAAGGCGCCGGTCCAGATCTGGCCGAACGCCCACAGAAGCTTATCGGCATTCATACCCAGGATCACCAGCGATGTACCCACATAGAGAAACGCCATAACCGGCACGATCTTCTCGGCAAATGCGGCTATCGACTGAATACCTCCCACGATCACCGCAAAAACAATCGCAGCCATCACAACGCCTGTAATCCAGCCTTGACCATTGAGAAGGCTGGCGTCCCCACCCGAAACATACACTAGCTGCGCATGCACCTGGTTGCCCTGGAACATGTTGCCTGCACCAATCGAGCCCAGCACGCACAATATGGCGAAGATCACCGCCATCACGCGCCCAACAAGTGGAAAGCCTTTTTCCGCAAAGCCCTTTGACAAGTAGTACATAGGCCCACCCGAGACCGTGCCGTCGGGATATTCATTGCGGTACTTTACTGCCAGCGTGCATTCGGTGAACTTCGACGCCATGCCCATCAGCCCCGCCAGCACCATCCAGAACGTGGCGCCCGGCCCGCCGACTGCAATCGCGACGGCGACACCCGCGATGTTTCCAAGCCCCACGGTTCCAGACAAAGCCGTGGCCAAAGCTTGAAAGTGCGTGACTTCTCCGGCGTGATCGGGGTTCGCGTAATCACCGCGCACCAGCGCAACGGCATGACCGAAGGCGCGGAACTGAATGAAACCAAAATAGACCGTGAAAATGGTCGCTGCCACCACAAGCCACAGCACGATCCATGGGAAGTCCGTTCCAGGAAATGGAGAGAAGATGAAATTGACGAACGGGGCGGAAATCGTCGCAATGGCCGTGTTGATGTTTTCATCAATACTTTGCGCATGCGCAGGTGTTGCAGCGCTGACGCTCAGGGCCAACACGGCCGCAACGGGCGCCGCTGTGCAGGCCAAACAGCGGCCGGTCTGGGTTGTCGTTGTGTCTGTCATTCGTCACTATCCCCCGAGCGCCGCAGTTCCCCCGGGGCGCGCCAAATCAACGGCGAAACCTTGGAGCAGTAGTTCTATGGCGTCAAATGAGAGTTTGCAGCGCAGGGCCAGCCTGGTGCATATCGGCATAGCACTGTGGTGAGAAGGCGCCGGAATACTGGGTTTGCCTACCATCAAGGCACATGCAAACGACTTCGCTCCTCACCCCTTGCCTTTTTCGCCCCCCGGCCCCACTCTGCTCTCACACCCAGGGGTGCCGGTGGTCCGGCTGAGATCGCGTAAAGACACGCGAAAACCCTTTGAACTTGATCCGGGTCATGCCGGCGCAAAGGACGGGCGATGACTATCGACCAATTCAACGCATTTTGCGTTTCGCTGCCCCACACAACGCACGTTGTGCAGTGGGGCGGGGCGCATGTCTGGAAAGTTGGCGGCAAGGTCTTTGCCATCGGCGGGTGGAACGAGGCAACGGCCCTTTCCGTCAGCTACAAGTGCTCCGAGCTTACATTCGAAATGCTGAAAGACGCGAGCGGCATGCGGCCCGCGCCCTATCTCGCCTCACGCGGCATGTCTTGGCTGCAGCGCACGTCGCCGCAAACCTTGAACGATGCGGCGCTGAAAGACGCGATCCGCGAGAGCCACCGGCTCGTGTCGCTCGGCCTTTCGAAAGCGCTCCAGAAACAATTGAACCTCAATCAACCGGCCGCATCGGCCGCGCCCGCAAAAGCGGCAACGAAAACAAAATCGCAAAGAGGCACACCATGAACAAGCCCACCCGGCCTGCCGACCTGATGATCCCCAAGGTGACAACCGGGCCGATTTCAGGGTCGTCAAAAGTCTACTCCGTGCCGGAGGGCGCTGATGATGTTCGGGTACCTTTCCGCGAAATCGCGCTGACGGACCCTGCCGAAGCATCGTTCCGCGTTTACGATGCGTCCGGTCCCTACACGGATAGAGAAGCGGCCATCGACGTTGAGAAGGGACTGCCGCGCCATCGCGAGGCTTGGATCAAAGCGCGCGGTGGCGTTGAGACCTATGCGGGCCGCGAGATCCGCCCGGAAGACAACGGCAACGTGACGGGTGCACATGCCGCGCGCGATTTCCCGAACAAGCCAAAGCCAATGCGGGCCACTTCCCCCTCTCCCCGCGCGCGGGGAGAGGGTTGGGGTGAGGGGCAACAACAGGCTCCGGCGCAAGCGGCTGCCCCTCACCCAGCATTCGCCCCTCACCCTAACCCTCTCCCCATCCGCGACACGGTCGCGATGGGGAGAGGGGACGCGGCACCGGTCACCCAATACGAATTTGCACGCGCGGGCATCATCACCAACGAAATGATCTACGTCGCGCATCGCGAAAACCTTGGCCGCACGGAGGTTCTCGAACGCGCGGCGCACGCACTCAAGGATGGCGAGAGCTTCGGCGCGGCGTTGCCCGAGCACATCACGCCCGAATTCGTGCGCGACGAGATCGCGCGCGGCCGCGCCATTATTCCGGCGAACATCAACCATGCGGAATTAGAGCCGATGATCATCGGCCGCAACTTCCTTGTGAAAGTCAACGCCAACATTGGCAACTCCGCCGTGTCGTCCTCCATCGAAGAGGAAGTCGAAAAGATGGTGTGGGCCATCCGCTGGGGTGCCGACACCGTCATGGACTTGAGCACTGGCCGCAACATCCACACCACGCGCGAATGGATCCTGCGCAACTCCCCCGTGCCCATCGGCACGGTTCCCATTTATCAGGCGCTCGAGAAATGCGGCGGCGATCCGGTGAAGCTGACGTGGGAGATGTACAAGGACACCCTTATTGAGCAGTGCGAACAGGGCGTCGATTACTTCACGATTCATGCCGGTGTGCGCCTGCCCTACATTCCGCTCACCGCAAACCGCGTGACCGGCATCGTCTCGCGCGGCGGCTCCATCATGGCGAAGTGGTGCCTGGCGCACCACAAGGAAAGCTTCCTCTACGAACGCTTCGATGAGATTTGCGATCTCATGCGCAAGTATGATGTGAGCTTTTCACTGGGCGACGGCTTGCGCCCCGGCTCCATTGCCGACGCAAACGACCGCGCACAGTTTGCCGAACTTGAAACCCTTGGCGAACTGACCAAGATCGCCTGGGACAAGGGCTGCCAAGTGATGATCGAAGGCCCAGGCCACGTGCCCATGCACAAGATCAAGATCAACATGGACAAGCAATTGCGCGAATGCGGGGAAGCACCGTTCTACACGTTAGGCCCGCTCACAACCGACATCGCGCCCGGTTATGACCACATCACATCGGGCATCGGGGCCGCCATGATCGGCTGGTTCGGCTGCGCCATGCTGTGCTACGTGACGCCGAAGGAACACCTCGGCTTGCCCAACCGCGACGACGTGAAAACGGGCGTGATCACCTATCGCTTGGCAGCGCACGCAGCCGATTTGGCCAAGGGCCACCCGGCAGCTCAGTTGCGCGATGATGCACTAAGCCGCGCGCGCTTTGATTTCCGCTGGGAAGATCAGTTCAACCTGTCGCTCGATCCCGACACGGCGCGCTCATATCACGACGAAACGCTGCCCAAAGACGCGCACAAGGTGGCGCACTTCTGCTCCATGTGCGGGCCAAAGTTCTGCTCGATGAAGATCACGCAGGACGTGCGCGACTATGCGCGCCAGCAGAATGAGCGCGTGGGTGAGGCGATTGCGGAAATCCAGGAGGAAGTGGGCGCGATTGATCCGCAGGCGGGTGCCGACGAAGCGCTTGCGCTGGAGCGGCAAGTTGGAACCGCGTCAGCGCTTGCGCTGGAGCGGCAAGAAGGAATGGATGCAATGTCAGTCAAGTTCAAAGAGATGGGCGGGCAGTTGTATCTGGATGCGGAGACGGTCGCAGCGTCGGGGCTTGCCCCGGAACTGCAAAAGCAAAAGGCCGCGAACGAGGCGTTGGGGTGAGTGAGCAATTTAATTGATAGCTGTTGAGCCTTGCACAAAGCCAATCCAATCAGATATTCTGAATGACTGACTCTCAATCAATCAGGATAGTCACTATGAATGTCGGGAACTCCGTTCGTAAAGCAATTGATGACTGGAAGCTTGGAGAGTCCGAAGCGTCAATGCTTCATGCATGCAACGCTGTTGATGGAACCGCAAAAAAGGTATTTCCCGAACTCGGCTCCAATGCTCGTTTTACGAAGCTTCTAAGAGAGAACTACAATATTCTTGGGCCAATGGGCGCGCCATGTATGAATTTGCATGAAACCCGATTCCCAGTGAAGGTTTCAGCACCCAAAGCTGTCGGTGGACAGCCTGACTTGGCAGATGTCATCTATGGTATTCATCGTTGCAGCCATGGCCACGGAGAGGAACTTCCCGACGGATTTCAACTTATTCCAGACGCTTCTGGGCCTCCTTGCATAACTCACTTAATTGTTGAGCGTGGCAAATTGCAGTTAAGCGACCGCATAATTTTTGGGTTGTTAGCAGTCGCTGTCGTCTCACCTTTAAACAAGGGACAATGGGTTCCAGACGGTTACTATCTAACGTATTCAGGAACTGAAACGTTTTATATTAAAGACTGGTGGGGTCGCTCGACAGAATTCTTGGCTATCGTGGAGAGGCAACCCCTGATTTCCGTAAAAATGGACTTTACAGATTGGATGGCCGGCTTTGAAGCGCCAAAGCAGTGCGGATAACAGGAAGAATATTTGAGCATACTAAAATGCTCGAAGTCATTATCATTGCAGGCCCGAACGGTTCGTCACTTGCTCCCCACTCATGCCTTCGGTGCCCCTTCCTGCAGTAAGGGTTCCGCCTGAACGAACGCATCTTGGCTCATAACGGGCAGCATGATGCGGCGGATTGTTGGGATTTCTGAGATGTCTATCTTGAAGATCGGCGCGACGGCCAAAAGGCTCGCCAAGCAAATGTCAGCGTGGGTGACGCTGTCGCCATGACAGCATGTTCCCGTCTCGGGCTCGCTCGCTAATCGCTTCTCGACGGCCTGCAATCCGAGCGTCAGCCAGTGGGTCTGCCAAGCGCGGAATTTGTCATCGTCGAAACTCGCGTTGGCGACCAAGTACTTCTTGATACGCCCCGTGATGAGCGGATGCGTATCAGCGGCAAGCGCTAATGCAATGGCGCGCACGCGGGCACGGCCTGCGGGGTCCGTGGGCAGCAGCGCCGGAGACGGCGCCACCTCTTCGAGATATTCCAGAATGGCGATCGACTGCGTGATGGGCGCGGTTGAGACGCCCTCGCGATCGATCAACGCGGGCACGCCGCCAAGCGGATTAACTTTGAGAAACGCCTCGCTCCGCTGCTCGCCGGCATCGAGGTTGATATTGTGCTCCTGCCAGCTGAGGCCCTTCAAGGCGAGCGCCACACGCACGCGGTAGGTCGCGGCCGTGCGCCAGAAGGAATAAAGCTCAAAGCGGGGCGTGGTCATGAGATGATCCAAGTGGCGAAAGGTGCAGTGGTGGCGCCATGATTAGGCGATGTGGCCGCTCATCGCCAGTCATCCGAATACACGATTTGGTGTGCCCTCACTCCCCCAACCGCACCAGCATCCGCTCCACCGCCACCACCTGCTTGGCATCGCGCGTCAGGAAGTTCTCGCCCGTATAGCCCCACCAATCCCAGCAGCCTTGCGGGTTTGATGGAAGCGTGGCGGTTTGCGGAAACAGCACGATGATTTTGTTGGTGTCGGCCCAGCGGGCGAGGCCGCTGCCCCGCGCGAAGTCTTCCCCGACCGTCATGCGGTTTTGCGCGCAACCATGAAAGGCAATGTGCACACGGCAGCCTTTTTCGGCGGCGCACGCCTTCGGCACGTAGACGAGGCCCGTGCCCGACAAGCCATGAGAGCCGAGCTTCTCTGTGTAGGGGCGCTGATCGAATTCCGATAGGGTGCCGCTCAGAGAGCTCGCACGCGGATTGAGCGGGCCATAGATGTGCTTCAACAGCGCGCCAGCCTGATCATAGTCGCAATCGACCACATAGGGCTCGCCGGTTTTTTCGCAGGAGAGCCCGGCGTCGTCCGTGACGAACGCATGGCCTGCCGGATAGCTGCTCTCAAAAAGCACGTTGGCATCAGGCACGCCAAGACCAGCATAGAACTTTCGCGCGGACTGCACGATCTCCGGCACCACGGTGCGGTCTTGTTTGCCGGTGAACAAATAGACGCGGTCGGCGGACACTTCGGAAATCGGATCGAGCGCGCCGTCTGCCGATTTCCGCTTTGCCTTTTCTGCCAGACCCGCAGCATCGGGCACGCCGAACGCTGCCATTTTATTCGCCATGCAGCCGTTGATGGCCTTGTTGATGTTCAGCATCTCTCCGCCCATGCCCGGCATCATCATGCCGGAGAATGCGCTTTCGGCGCAGCCCCACGGCCCGCCGGCAATGATGGCCGCGCCTGTTACTTGCTTTGCGTGTGCGAGCTGAAACTGCCCGGCCATGTACGCTCCGGACGATATGCCGGAAACAGACGTTTCATTGATGTTGGCGCCGAGGGGTGGCAACGGTTGGTCACCAGCGGTCTTGCTGCCATCGCAACCAGCAATCGCCAGTGCAATGAAAAGACCGCCTGCAACGAGTGCATGGCGCGAAGAGGCCGTTGTCATGACATCACCGTTTTCGAGAACTGAAGCACACCTTCGTTCCCTACTCCGTTTGCGCGCCTCCGTCGCCTCTCAACGCAGCCGCACAGTGACGCGGTCGACGGTGCCTTTGGCATCGACCACCTGAACTTTGACAAACCCTTTGCCATCCGGCTGCCAGGAAACGTCGCGCGCGTGCGGATCCGACGCAATCGGCGCGCCATCAATGAGCCACGTCAGCGGCAGCGCGCCGCCTTCGGCCTTGAGCACCAGCGGTTCGTCTTCCCGCTCTTCAACATCGAGTTCCGCGCGGTCGGGCGGGAACGCAATCAAAACTGACGGCTCCAAGAACGGCCCTTGGGCCACATCGTCGGGGCCATCGCGGAAGCGCTTCAACGGCGGTGGCAAATCAGCGCCGCTGCTGACACGAAGCGCACCAGACGGGGCCGGCTTGAACGGCGTGCGCGTGACCGCAATGCGCGCAAAGGCATCAAACAGCATGGGCGCCGCCGCATTGCGGCCCATGAGGCCGGGCGTTGGCAAACCATCGGGACGGCCGGTCCAAACCGCAATCGTGTGGCGGCCATCGTAGCCAATGGCCCAGGCATCGCGATAGCCATACGATGTGCCGGTCTTGTAGGCGATGCGCCCGCTCTTGGAATTAACTGGCGGCGGGGCGTCTTTGAGAATGTCGGTCACATACCAAGCGGCGACGGACGACAACAAGCGGCGGCGGGCGGCCTCGCGCTGAGACGCAAACGTGACGACCGGCTTGGCGGCATCGGTCTTCACCCACGATAGCGCGACGGGTTCGCCACCGCGTGCGAGACCCGTATAGAGCTGTGCCAAATCCTGCAGCCGCATTCCCAAGCCCCCCAGCGCGATCGCGAGCGAGGGTTGTGCGTCCGATGGTAAAACGGTGGCCATTCCGGCGCGATTCATGCGGCCAACGAGCTTGCCCGGTCCGACAGCAGCCAGCATCTTGACCGCTGGAATATTGAGCGAGTTGCCAAGCGCCTGACGCACCGTAACGGTACCGTGGAATTCTTCATCGAAGTTTTCAGGCGCATAAAGACCAAAGCGCGTGGGCCGGTCTTCGATGAGGGTTTCGGGATGCGCCAAGCCTGCTTCGAAGCCAAGACCATAGATAAGCGGCTTCAAGGTCGAGCCCGGCGAGCGAACGGCTTGCACCATGTCGATGGCTCCAGACCGGGAGCTATCGAGATAGCCGGCCGAGCCGACATACGCCAGCACTTCACCCGTTGCATTGTCGACCGCCAAAATGGCGGACGACAGCTTCTCGCCGATGAGTTTGGTTTGCTCGCTGGCAAGCTGTTCGAACTGGCCTTGGATTTCGCGATCAATGGTCAGCCGGTGAACCGTGGTCTGGGGCTTGGCCAGAACTTCCTGCTCGGCCAAATGCGGAGCGAACTTCGGAAACTCGCGGCGTAGCGTTGGAACCGGCTCATCCTTGGCGCGGATCGCTTCAGCCTGCGTGATCACGCCCGCTTCAACCGCCGTGTCGAGCACCCGGTCGCGCGCGATTTTCGTTTTTGGCGAATTGCGGTCCGGCCGCCGCGCTTCCGGCGACTGCGGGATGGCGACGAGAAGAGCTGCTTCGCCAATCGACAGCCTCTGCGGTTCCTTGCCGAAATAGGCGAGCGAGGCCGCGCGCGTGCCCTCGATGTTGCCGCCCATCGGCGCCAGCCGCAGATAAATGCGCAGGATGTCTTTCTTGGAGAGCCGCTCTTCAAGCTGCAGCGCGCGCACGATTTGGCGAAGTTTACCCGCGCCTGTGCGTTCGTGGCGGCCTTCCAGCAGACGGGCGGCCTGCATGGTCAGCGTTGAGCCGCCCGAAACGATGCGGCGATGGCGGACCATGGCCAGCGCCGAGCGGCCAAAGGCTTGTATGTCGTAACCGGGATGCTGATAAAAGCGCCGGTCTTCGAACGCCATGAGCATCGCAAGATAGCGCGGATCGACAGCCTCGGGTTCGACCGGCAAGCGCCAGCGGCCATCGGGCGTGGTGAAGGCGCGCAGCAGGTTGCCGTGCCGGTCGGTGACGATGGTTGAAAGTGCGTCTGCGGCCTCAATAGGTGGCGGGCCCATCTGGTCCTTGGCGAGGCGGAGTGCGGCGATCCCCGCGACGCCAACGAGACCCGCCACCGCGCAGGCGGCCACGAGCCAGCGCATCAGCCGCCTCGCGTTTGTTGCCGTCGCCGCGCCGGATTTTCGCGCACCCATCACCATCACTCTACTTCGCTGAGATGTTGAGTGAGCCCGCTCCCGTGCGCGCGTAGCGCTCGGGGCGGTACATGTCTTCAACGGTCGCCGCCGGATGGATGAACTTGCCCGGCGTCACGGCGCGCACGATGTAGGCAACGGTTGCCGAGGCGGCAGCGTCACTCGCCGTTTCAGCCGGGGCTTCAGCGGTGGCATCGCCGTTGTTTTCCGGCTCATCAGAGGTGCCATCGTCACTGCTTGACTCCGCATCGCTCGATGAACCCGCCGAAGCCGAGCTAAGATTAAAGGCGGCCACAAACCGGTCATCGCGGAATTCGCTGTGCTCGGGCGTGAAGTCCGACTTCAACCAGGGCAGCGTCGAGACACTGCCGCTGTCGACAAGACGCGGGTTTTCGATCTCAAGGCCCGCTGGCAACCGGTCGACCAGAAGCACGCGGCCGTGCGCTTCGTCACTCTCGATGCGAACGACGGCCACCAAGCGATCGTTCTGCTTGAGTTCCGAAGTGCCGCCCGTGACGCTCTTCATATCGACTTGCTTGCCATCCAACGTGTAGTAGCTGCGCTCGATCTTGAAGCCTTTGGAAATCGCGGGCTCGGGCGTCAGCGACGCACCGATTACGCTGATGACAGCATCGGTTGGCGTATCGCCGCCGTTCGTCACTTCTATACCCTTTTCCAGATCCTCAGCGGTGAGCGAGCGCAGGATAGAGCCCGTTACCGGCTGTCCAGCGATGCTCAACTTGGTCTGCTTCGTCTGATCGCCCAGCGCCTTGGCGGCGAGCAGCATCCAGGCCTGCTCCTGCGTCGAGGTGTAGGTGCGATTGAGATAAGCCTTCGCGATCACGTTGACGAGGCGCGGGGCTTCCGCCTTCGAGATTCCCGTTTCCGACGCCAGCGTTACGAGGGCAGCGCCATCGCGCAACATCGAGCCATAGTCGTTACGGGCGAGAGACTTCGAAGCATCCAGCGCATCGAACATAGACAGCGCCGCCGTGAAGGCCTTCTCGGCGCGATCCTTATCGCCCATCATCGAGAGGGCAGCGCCGAGCTGAGCCTTAGCAAGCGGGGTTGCAAACCGGTCAAGGCGCGTGTCGGCGTAGTAGCGCAACTCGCCAACCGGCGCGCGGCTGTTGCGTGCCAGCACATAAAGGGCATAGGCGCGATCTTCACCGCCTGTATCGAAATCCTTGGCGTTGGCGATGAAGTTCTGCAGGCGATCGAGCGCCTGGTTGAACGGGATGGTGCGCACCGCAAAGCCGGTCTCCTTGGCGCGTGTCAGGAAGTCTGTGACATAGGCCGTCAGCCACAGGTCTTCCGATCCGCCGCCCCAGATTCCGAAGGCGCCGGAACTGTCCTGCAACTCGAACACGCGTTCGACAGCCTTCTGCACGCGGTCTTTCAACTCGGCGTCGGGCGCGATGCCGATGCTGGCGGCAACGGCGTTGGCATAAACCAGCGGCAGCGCGCGGGAGACGGTTTGCTCAGCGCAGCCGTAAGGATAGCGGTCGAGCGCGCTTAACAGGCCTGGTACATCGAGACGTGCCGTGGGGCCGACGCTCAAATTCACCCGCGAGCGGCTGGCAATAAGACCCGCGATCAGGTCTTTCGACAGTGTCAGCTTGCCGCCCTTCGCGGCAAGCTCTTTGACTGTTGTGCGCTTGATATCGCCGGCTGGCGGCTTCACATCGAACGATAACCGGCGGAACACATCGACGCCGCCAGCACCCGTTACACGCACTTCGTAGGATTGCGTGCCGACGTCGGCGGGCTTGACGGCAATGCGCTCGCCCTTGCGTTCACCCGAACCCAAAGGCAAATCACGGCTCATCAGACTGACCGCTTCGCCCTTTGCGGCATCGAGCGGTTGTTGACTGAGGGCGACCTTATGGGCCCCTGCCGGTCCTTCGACGTTGTGGATCGACAGATCGAGCGTGGCTTCATCGCCCAGTGTTATAAAGCGGGGAGCCGATGCGGTGAGTGCCACGGCATCACGCACGATGACGTCGCTGGTGCCATGCCCGAGCTTGTCTTTACTCCAGGCAACAGCCATCAGCCGGACGGTGCCGTTAAAGTTCGGCATGTCGAACGATACGTTCGCGCTGCCGTCGGCTTCGACCCGCACAATGCCGGAATAGAACGCAACCGTGTCTTCGACGGGCGGGGATCCTTTCAGACCTTCGCTGTCCATGCCATCGCCGCCCGAGCGGATCTTGCCGCGTTCAGCGCGCATGCCGTCGATCAGACGGCCATAGAAATCGCGCACGTCGACGCCAAGCTTACGTTGCGCATAGAAGTGCAACTCCGGGGCCGGTACCTGGTAGCGCGTGAGGTTGAGAATACCAAGATCGACAGCCGCAACCGTGACCCGGGCTTCTTCGCCGCTGGCCAAGCCCGAGATCTTTACGGGCACAGTCAGCTTTGAGCCGGAACCGATTTTGGCTTGCGAGGCAAGCGCCACCTTCAGCGTCTTGGCGGTCTGGTCGACACCGATCCACTTCACACCCATCGCACGGCTGGGCATGCGCTTTGCCGTTTCGTCCATCGCCCGGTAAAGAAGAGCGGTGGCGTAAGCGCCGGGGCCCCAGTCGCTCCCAACCTTGATCGAAACATCGCCGCCACCCTTGGGGATGTCGACTTCCTGCGACGACAAGAGCCCTGCGCTCAGCACCGCCACGAGGGCCTTGCCACCCGTCTTGGAGGCAATGCGCAACTTCGCTGTGTCACCCGGCGCATAGCTTGCCTTGTCGAGTGCCACGTCGAGAATTTCTGGCGTATCGGCGGTTTCTTCGCCGCTGTACCAGCCAGCCGTGAACAAGACGCTCGAGGCGGCACCTTCAGCGCCCGGCGCCGTCACTTCCAGGCGATAGCGGCCATAGGTGGTTGAAGCTTCAATCGTGGCGGCAGCATCGGCAAGCGTATCCAGCGTGCCGTTCGCCACTTTGCGCTTGATGGTTTGAGCTTCATAGTTCCACGAGCCATCGCGGCTGTACCACTGCCACGACGTGTCTAATCGCACGAGTTCCCAATTGAGGCCTTTGACGCTGGCGCGCTTGCTGGCTTCGTCGAGATAAACAATTTCGAACTTGGCCGCTTCGCCTTCGCCCAGCGTCTCGCCGAACGATGGCTTGATGCCAATGCGTGGCTCGCGCAGGTCGACCGGAACTGTGATGGAACGCTCGATTGTGCGGCCGCCATCTTCCTTCAGCCGGATCATGATGTCGGCTTCAAGCGGGCGGGCGGTCTTGGTAATTGCGGGCAGTTCGATGGGAAGTGCCGCCACGCCATCATCGCCGGCATTGGGAAGCCCGGTGAGGGGCTCGCGCACGGCAGTGATTTGCTCGTCTGCCTGACCAAACTTGTAACCGGCAAACCCCTCGACGTCTTTCTTGGCTTCGCGAACGACGATATCGCCTTCAACGCCAAGACCTGCGGCCGGCGGCCCATACAGATAGCGGCCAGACAGTTTGATGGTGCGGGCTTCTTCTGGCACAAGAGCGCCAGCACCTGCCTCAAGCGTCATATCGAGACGCTCGGGCACATAGTCTTCGACCATGAACGACACTTGCGTGATGGGAGCTGCCTTAGGATCGGCGTGCAGCTTCACGCGCCACGTGCCCGTCTGTGCCGAACCATTGAGTGGCAGGCGCAGTGAGCGGCCACCGAGACCTTGATCCGCCAGCGTATAGCGGCCCTGCTCGACGCCATCGGGGCGCAGGACAATCAGGGTCACGGGCAAGGCGGTCGCAACACTGTTGGCGTCGCGGACCAGCGCCGTCACGTTGACTTCTTCGCCGGGGCGATAAACGCCGCGCTCGGTGTAAAGGTAGCCGTCGATCGGGCCCGGCTGATCGCGGCCCTTCACGCCGCGATCTGAGAGGTCGAAGGCATTGGCTGTGAGATCGAGGAATGCGTATTCGGTGCCGCCATTTTCGGCGATCACAACGGCTGGCTGCAATCCGCCTTCACCGCGCGACAAGCCCGCTTCAAAGCGCACATAGCCTTTCGCATCGGTCTTGGCTGTGGCCAGTACTTCGTTGTTCTTGGCGACAAGGCGGACGTTCGCGCCAGAGACTGGCTGCGTTTCGGCCAGAGAGCGCACGAAGGCATGAATGCCATCCTGGCCGGTGAAGGCCGTGAGCCCCAAATCTGAAACGATGAACCACTGTGTGGCGAGACCTTCATAATCTTCACCGGCTTTCTCAGCCGGCCGCGCGATCATCGCGTAGACGCCTGGCTTCAACGCGCCAATGGCTTCGCTGACAGGAAACGCGGTGGTTACATCTTCATTGATCTTGGAGGCAACATCCATTTCGCCGGCGTAGATTTTCTCGCCGGTTTTGTCTTTCAGCGCATCGAGATCGTAGCCCGACAGTTGGCGGTCGAAATCGCCGTTGCCCAGCGCCGTTGCCAAGCTGCGATCGCCGACGCGGTAGACCTCAAGGCCAACGCGGTTGGTATTGACGGAAACCACCGGAATGCCCTGCTGGCCGCGTGTTGGCAGCACGTAGCTTTTGCCCGTGAAGCGCACGAAGGGTTTGCGGTCTGGAACATAGACGGCGACATTGACGGCCTTTTCCAAAGGCTCGCCAACATCAGAGGGAAGTCCTGCGCGAATCTGAATTTCATAGCGCTGGCCATGCACCAGACCATCGACGCACACCTGCTGACCCTCGACCGCAACGGTCTGCGGATCTTTGCCATCGAGGGAAACGAACTTGGCAAAGTCGATCTGACCGCGGGCAAGCGCTTCGGAGAACTGCACGCATACGCGCGGCGAGGCGGCTTCCGAATCCGTCGAATAGTCCGTCATACGGAACCCGTGCTCGGCGCGAAGTTTTTCAAACGCCGTGCGCGTTGCCGCGTCTTCGGCAATTGCAAGGCTCGCCTTCAAGGCTTCAATGGCCGGGCGCCAGTACGAGCGCCGTTGCATCGCATCGCCGAGAACAGTCAGCGCTTTGGCTTTTGACGCCGGATCGCCCGCAAGCTGATAGGCTTTGTAGGCGGCACCCGATGCATTGACGGGAAGATCGTAGCGCTCAGAGCCCTTGTCTTCGTCCGGCTTGATGGCGAGAAGCGCGCGCGCAAGACCCAGCCATGCGGCCGCATTCTTGCCATCGGCGGCGACGGCTTGGGCGAAGGTGCGCGAGGCGGCGCGGGGGTCGGCTGCAAGCAAGCGGTCGGCGGCACTGATCAATTCGACCGGCTTCTTGCCGCCCGGCTTCCAGCCCTCTTTGACGTAGGCCTCGTAGCGGTCGGCGTCTTTGGCGACACCCTTATGGACAAATGCAATCGGTGCAGCTCGCTCTTGGGCGAGTGCGCCCGGCATCAGTGTGAGCGGCGAAACGGCGAGGCACAGGGCTGCAACAAGACTGGGGGCTGCAATAAGACTGCGGGAAAGAGGGCGCATGACGATCCACCTGGGTTGGGTGCCGGAGATTTGAGCCCCGGACAGCCTGACGAATTTGTGTGGAGTATCATGCGATTTAGGCCGCCGCGTGAAGCCCAACAGGCATCACGCAGCGCACCTAGTGGATAAGGCAATTTACCGGAAAATACCGGCCAATGCCGGAGAGTGGCTCTCGGGATGGGAAAACCCGCTTCAACCGTTCTTTTCCTTGTCCGAAATCATCAGCAGGAACGGCACGGGGGCATCGTCTTTCTGAGCGATCAGAGTGCCGAGGGCCGTTACCACCTTGTGTTCGCGGCTGTTCATAAGCCCGTTCACTTCCCAGTCGGCATCGTTGTGCAGCACTTCCTTGTCGACGTGGTCAAAAAAGGTCGTGACGATTTCATCAGCCGTGCGCGACATCAGATCGTCCGGCCCCTCAAACGAATACGAGCCTTCGCCGCCCGTCTTTGCGTCCATCATGCGGGCATAAAACATAGCCATAATCATTCTCCTTGTTATTGTGGCGGCACCGAACATGACCAATGTGACGGCTGCGTAACAAGAAGCCGCCATGTGGTGGAAAAGTTGCACTCAGGGCACGCGCCCGGGCTGGCGAAAGCAGCCCGAACGGCGAGTGTCAGGCTGTCACGGAGGCTTCAGGCAGCGCGCAGCAGCGGCACGCCGATCAACGCGCTGTGGCCCCACAGCAGCATAGCCGCATAAAGTGCCACTCCCACTGCAATCACCAGCACGTCGTTGAGCGCACCACCGGTCCTGGTTCCGAGCGGGCCTAACGAAGTGCGATGCTTGAGTGAGATGCGGTCGTAGATGGCATAGGCGAGGAACGATCCGAACAACGCAAGAGAGGCAAGATCGCCATTGGCGATCAAATGCGCCAATGCCCACGTCTTGATCGCGATCAGCATCGGATGCTTCAAAGCAGTACGAATACGCGAGGGTATTTGTGAAGCGGCGAGAAAAATCATCGCCGGCAGCATCAGCGCGAAGGCAATATGCTTCGTCCAGGTGGGCGGATCCCACAGGATGACGTTCTTACCGGGATTGATCTGCAGCTTGTGATAACCATAAATAATCAGCACCAAACCGGCGAGTGACACTGCCGAAAACGCGAGTTTGTATGTGCCAGCTCCGAGGCGGCCGATAAAACTCTGGCGCAACGCCGTTGACGTTGGCAGCAGATGGACGCCGAGAAAAACGACAAGGCCGAGAACCAAAAGCAGCATGGTATGATCAATCCCGTATCTGTTGCGATGCACCAATTGTAAGCGATTGACTCAGCGATCGCACTTTTATTTATCACTTTCTCCAATCCCGGCATTGTCAGCGCCAAACATCGTGGTAGAAATCGTCTGTGGACGGCACGTGAGGGCGCAGCCGGACCATGATCAGCTGATCCCAAGCCGCGGCGGGTGAGGGGCAGAGAGTTCCATGAGAGTGGGCGTTTCAATGCCACTATCCGCCAGCCGAGCTGGCTCGCCCCGTGTAGACGCCGGCGCGCAGCCTCACCAGCCCTTACCAGGTTTCAGCAAGCTCGACGACGCTTCGTGGCGTCCCGATTTGACCGAGCAACAACTGGCGCTCGAGCTTGAATTGCTGTTGAATGAGCAACACTACTTACAACCGGCGAAAAGCTCCGGCGCTGTTGCCCCCAAAGCCCTTCTCGATAGGGGATTGGAAGACGCCGATTTCGAAGCAGGCGACGGCGGCTGGGAATGGCAGCAGCACGGCAAGCCGGTCGAACAGTCTGGAACGGCCGAAGAAGCATCCTTGAAATGGCTTGCCCGAGCCCGCACCGACAGGCGCCGCCGCTCAATGCGCACCGCTTTTGGCTGGGTTGTTACAATTGCAATCGTTGGAAGTATCATCGCCGCCGCTGCCAATGTCCTCACCGGCTGGACACCGGACCTGCAAGGCATGGCTCAAATGGGCAACCAAATTTTTCGCTGATATCCCAGTATAAAATGTGCGTGTCCCTGGATTTGCCTGCCGTTAGCTGAGAGGGGTGCGGCGCGCCATCGTGCGAATCGGATAAGACGATGGGGCGGGCACCGGGCTCGCGCGCGCAGCCCCACGCAAAGCCCTGACACCTTATGCGAGCAGCCCTTGAAACCCCGCGCCTGACTGCGACAGATCCTGCACAGGCCGGTGCCTGGCCTCAGTCACAAAATCCGGCCGCCGCAGGGCAGGTTGTCGGCATTGCTTCGGCGCGTTCGCCCGAAATGCAGGCCGCATCTCAGCTGGCAGCCACCATGCGCCTCGTGAAGTCGGCGCGTTTCAATGCCGCCGAACGGCTTGAACACAAGCAGGCGGTGTCGCTGTTCACGCAAACCATGGTGGCACTGTACTTCATCGGTCTTGCGGTCTGGCAGGCGGTCTATATCGGCAGCATCGACGATCAGACGAACCGGCTCGTCACCTTCATTCAGATCGTCTCGTCGGTGTTCACGCTCATGCTCGGCCTGCTGGAGGCCTTGAACGACTACCAGATGAAAGCCCACCACCTGCACAACTGCGGGCTGACGATTGCCGATTTATCGCAGGAACTGAAGTTCGCCCGCGATCCCGATGCGCGCGAAATCCAGGAATTCCGCCGCAAGTACAACGAAGCTTTGAAGGCCTGTCCGGTCAATCACAGCCGCATCGACTATCTGTTCGCAAAGCTCGATGGCAAAGCCGATAAACGCACATGGGCGAGTGTCTACGCTCGCTACATTCTCGACGTCTACGGCCTGTACGTGCTGTTTCTCAGTGTGCCACCCCTACTATGGTGGATACACCAGTAGTACGACGCCGCGATTTTTGCGCTTTCACGCCGCGCCAATCACGGCATGATCAAGGCACGGCGCGTTGCCTGCGCGCAAGTGACTGAGGCTATAAAATCCCGTGCTCGATTGTTATGCGCATTGCTGTCATGCGGGCACCGATTTGGGGTTGAGATTGTCATGCTGCGTTGCAATATGTTTCCTTTGAGTTTCGCGTTCGGGTTTGCAAAAAAGCCCGCTGCGGAACACGCGTCAGGAGGACGTCGAAGCATGCAAAATCCAACGCGGCAACGCAAAATCAATCTGGCCCTTCAAGGCGGTGGGGCGCACGGCGCATTCACATGGGGCGTGCTCGACAAGCTGTTGGAAGACGACAAGTTCGACTTCGGATGGGTCTCGGCAACAAGTGCGGGCGCTGTCAATGCTGTCGCCCTTGCATCCGGTCTGGTCGAAGGCGGGCGCGAGGGCGCTCGCACGAAACTGCGCGAGGTGTGGGCTGCGGTGAGCCGCGCAGGCGTGCCCGATCTTATTCAATACAACCCGTTTTTCCGCGGGCTGGCACGCGCAACGCCGATGACACAAATGGCGTCTCTTTGGTCGCCCTACGACTTCAATCCCTTAGGTTTTGATCCGCTGCGGCAGCTTCTTTTGCAGCACATCGATTTCAAGGCCATGCGTGAAACGCCGGGGCCCGAATTGCTGATTGCCGCCACCGATGTATCGAACGGCCGGGCGCGGCTGTTCAGGCGCAATGAAATAAGTGTCGAAGCGGTGCTGGCATCTGCGTGTCTTCCGACACTGCATCACGCCGTTGAAATCGATGGCGCCGCCTATTGGGACGGCGGCTTTTCGGCCAACCCGGATATCGTCACGCTGTCCTCGGAGAGTCCAACCGGCGATACGCTGCTCATCAAGCTCAGTCCGCAGGAAAAGCCGTACGTTCCAACCGGTGTGCGCGCCATCAGCTCGCACATCAGCCGCATGGCCTTCAACGCGCCGCTGGTGCGGGATGTCGAACTGATCGAAGCCATGCGCGAGGCGTCGTCTGGCAATTGGTTGAGCCCTAAGGGCCGCGCGCAGGCCGTCATCAAGCACCGGTTTCACATGATTGACGCGGGGCCCTACACGATCGAGCTCTCCGACGACAGCAAGATGAAGCCCAATCAAGAACTGCTCTCGCACTTGTTCGAAGCAGGCCGCACGGAAACGGAAACGTGGCTGCGCACGCACGCAAAATCGGTTGGCAAGTCGGCGACCGTCGATCTTGCCGAACACATTCTCGGCACGCGCCCCCAGGATGGCAAGCAGCAAGACACTGCCACCGCAAACGAAGGGGCCCGGCCTGCACGCGCCGGGTAGTGTGGCGTCTCGCCGAAATCGAAAGGGTTGCGGCCATGATGCGATTTTGGCGCGACGGGCCACTAGCTACTCGATGAGACGAGCGTAACCGTCTTCAATGGTCTGATCGAGCGTTGCCTTGTAACTGGCAAACGCCGGACTTTTTGGCGTGTGCTCACCAAGCGCTGCAGCCGGAAACGCGGTCGTCTGGGTGTAGACGATGGGCGCCGCGACCGGCACAAACTGAGCGCGCTGTTTGTTCAACGTCGTGATCAATCCGCGCATTTCGCCTTCGCGGTCGATCTGCGAAACAAGAACCATACGCATGGCGCCTTTGGTCAGCGAGACAAGGTGAATAAACATCGACGACGACGGGATATAAAGCCGCCCGCGATGCGAGTAGCTGGCATCGGGCCGGTCGCGCTCTTCAAACAGCAGGCTCGGCCACTCCGGATCCCAGGTGATGTCGGTGCGATACGCGACAATGGTATCAGGCT
>Ga0247837_1003680_pt1 | contig 26277 bp, 22 predicted proteins | sample LaCtaG_2_FD_187115 | JGI IMG/M metagenome (GOLD analysis project Ga0247837, IMG submission 187115) | Freshwater microbial communities from meromictic Lake La Cruz, Castile-La Mancha, Spain - LaCruzMarch2015_14.5m | ecosystem: Environmental > Aquatic > Freshwater > Lake | place: Spain: Castile-La...
ATTGCTAGGGCTACTACCTTTGTGAAGGCAGGTGTAAGCTGCGCCCACAGAAAGCACTATTACAGCCGCGATCAGCAAGGGGTGGGTCACCATAGGGGACGTCCGAATAGATGTTCACTGAGGAGACTCAAATGCTAGACGAGTGAAATTTCCAAAATCCTGTCCTTAGACGATTTGGTCATATACCTAGCAGGAGTTTTAGTGTAATAATGGCTGGGCTGCTGCTGCTTCTAGGCCTCGCGATGGCTGACGAGTTCTCCCATACCTACGAAGAGGGAGAAACCGTCAAAATCTGGTTTAACAAGGCTGTTTCCTGGTATGCACCAGGGAAAAGGTTCTCTTTCAACTACTTTTCTCTGTGCTGTGGCAACTCTTCCCTGGCCGAGGACACGCATCCACTCAGTTTGGGGGAAATATTCGAAGGCTACAAGATGCGGGATAGCCATATGGATGTCCACTTTCTGAAAGAAACCCCGAAGAGGTCTCTGTGCTCAATGCAACTATCAGAGAAGTATTTGGAACGACTGAAAGATGCTATTGACTGGTCGTTTTACCTACAGCTATTTGTCGATGATTTACCCGCCTGGGGACCGATGGGGGAGAGAGCCAAGAAAGGCGATGACAAATGGGAGATATATACCCACTTTCACTTAGCAATTCACTACAACTACAGTCACATTATCCAAGTATTGTACAAGGCTGAACACCTCGTCACACTCGAAAGTCCGGGCCAATTACTGAATTTCTCGTATTCAGTGACTTGGATGCCCTCCTCCACGCCCTTCAAAAACAGGCTCAGTCTTTATGATGACCTGGGCTCCTTCCTAATTATCGCACACTTAGCCGGCCTCATGCTGACTTTTTTGCTTGTGGGACTATGTGTTTTTGGAGTCAGGTCGATTATGGGTAGATTGATATTCAATGAGATTATTGACTATGATCAGCCGGAGGTTCCGGGAGTACTGGAAAATGATCTCGCGGCCTTCAAACAAATGACCGGAGAGGTGTTTCGAGCGCCTTGTTGCCCACTGCTGTTTACGGCCTGCGTAGGTGCGGGTATGCAGTTAGTGGCTGTGGCTGTCTCAATGCTGCTACTATTTACGTTCTACCCAGTCTTTATTGAGCGCAACTACCGACTGTCTACGCTGGTAGAGCTCTATTGCTTATTTGCTTTATTGGGCGGATTTCGCAGCGGAAGTCTATACGCGCAACAGCACGGACGCTACTGGGTTTCGGCCATGTTACTTTCGCTACTTTTGGTGCCTTTAGTAGTGAGTACGATGATGCTGAGACTGCAGGACTACTCCCCTGCTTTACCCTTGTTGGGTATGGAGGAAGGGAGGACTTTCCTAATGATGGCTATCCCGTTGTATGTGGGAGGCACTATTTTAGGGCGGAAGTGTTTCGCTAATCCAAAATATCCCTGCAAAACCAGTACCATGCAGCCACCCACCCGCCATAGAAACCGCTGGCTTTTCCACCCAGTATTGGCGATCCTCATCGCCGGCTTACTGCCCTGCATATCTATGCAAATGTCGTTTTTCCAACTACTCCGCAACAGCATAGAATACAGGCTATTCTGCTATTACGGGTTCGGTGTAGTTGCCTTCCTGATTCTACTAATCATCATAGGCAGCGTGGCTATTTTAGTGGCTTACTATATGCTCATTCTTGAGGACCACCGGTGGCCCTGGGTGACTTTTCTGGGCTCTGGTGGGACTGCTGGATATTTATATCTGTGTGTTGCCGGGTTCTACTCGGTAAGATCTGATATGAGTGAGCCTCTTTCATGGAACCTGTACTCCGGGTATATGATGCTCGCAGGGTTCTGTCTCTTCCTGACGTTTGGGTCAGTTGGATATTTAGCCGCACATCTATTCCTACGGCACATCTACACCCATCTCAAGCGCATCTAGTCTAGATAATCAGAATTCGTCCAATAAAGTATGGAGAAAACGACTGAGTGCCTAATCTTTGCCAGGCTTTTAACTATGCTGAAATTGTTTGGGAGCTTTTGCCAGCGTCCAGGATATTTTCTCAAAGGAGGTAGCCAAGGTCAAATCCCGACTTCATTGCCTGCTTTACTTCAGCGTCCTAAATAAACCTGAATAAGGGCTAGGTGAATGTAATAGATGGCGGAAGAGAAGCGAGAAATCCATGCATCCTGGAAAAGACACGTGAACAGCTTAATTTCAGATGAGATGCAATGACAAAAGACACTGGATGGCAAATAAAGCAGTCGGAGTCCTCCCGGCGACAGAAACACTGAGGGTGTATTTTCCCTTGCAGTTCCTGAATTGCTCCAATACACTGGCAGATGCATGATAGTGCCTGCTAGTAGTTCCGGGCTTGGCTTATACTAGGAAACTCCCTTCTCAGAACTAGCGACTTGCGCTCCTGCTACTACTGCCTAAAAGACAGCCTGGGCCTACAAACTCACTATTGGCCATTTCCAGTGTATTTCCTCTGCACTAGGAAAGACTGTGGTTCTGCCCATCTTCATGCTCACACGGAACACCCCGACCTTCTCTATTGGCCAGATAACTGTAGCTAACACTCAATTAAGTAACTGGTGAATGAGTAGGCAGAAAATCGTCTAAAAGAGCCTGCTTATTGCTCTTTGTGAGTAATCGAAAATCCAAAAGGCTTCATATGGCGAAATGGCATGTTTTGCCTTTTCATATCTCTTTTTCTGGTAACTTATCACCACTACCTCTGCATTTGCATCAAAGCCAGTCTTTCCCTCACCAAAGCAATCCATTTGCACCCAGGGATTACCTCCAATTGCAGCTATGCAGAGAATCAACAGAAGACTCAAGGAAACTGCCTAATGAGTGTTACCTGTAGATAGCGTAGAGTGGGAATTAGAGCACTACGAGACAGGTGAGAAGCGGATATTTCAAGAATTGCTGTAATCTTCGCTAATCGCTGTAACTGCAACGATGCAAAGCCTGAACTTCCTCACTCTGGGAGAGAACTGACCTGAGCTCGGCCTAACACCCTGGCAACGTTACGAGTCTTAGTAAGAAACCATTGAAATGGAGTCGGACTCCAAAGTCTCCGCCAAGTCCTCCGGCCGCTCCGCTCCCGAAGAAGCAAAGAAGTCCAGCGAAAAGGCCAAGTCCTACATCAAGTCCTGCAAAGAAATCGTCCACAAGCAAAGCGAACAACTAAAAAAACAGCAATCCGAGTTCAAAGCAATGCTATCCTCCCTGGAAACTCAGCACTTCACAGCCCGCTTCCATGCCGTAGCCTTCAAACTGGAGCTGGAGGTGGTGAAGCTGGTAGGAGTGATGAGGAAAATGAGGGTGATGGCGCTGGCGAAGGGCTTTCAGAGGTATGCAGTGCAGACCAAGAAGGCGAGAATAGCGGAAGGGTACGGCATGCAGCTCACTATTCTGAGTGCTAGGAAAGCACTGGGGACTATTGGGAGAGTGGGGCGAAGGTGCTGTGAGCAGGCGCTGAGGACTGCTGTCAAGACTTGGGCAGGAGAAAGGCGCAGGGCAGCCGGCAAGTCCAAAAGCGAGCGAATTGGCGCTAATGCGGACCAAAAACTGGCTCAAATTACAAGCGAAAACTCAGACCTTCGCTCGAAAATAACCCGGCTGAAAGCCAAACTGGCCTCTCCCCCCCAAATCAGCCTTCAAGACTTGCGCGAGGAAAACCGCCGCTTAAAGGACAAAGTAACAGTCACCGAGCAGAACGTAGGCGTGTTCATCCGCGAAATGGGCAGTTTGCTGGACCAGCACGAGCCCAGCGTGCCCCGGGCTGAGGAGGAAGAGCTAGCACCCAGGCCGCCCTCTAAGAACAAGAAGCTTGTGAGGCCGAAGATCCGCAGCAGGATGACTACTTACTCGCCCGAGCGGATGGAGGAAAAGACCAGCACGCGCAGGTCCATTGATAAGCGGCGGCTTCAGTTTGACTAAAGGCGGGTAAGCCTGCTTCTTCTACTTAGATTGGAGGGCTGCAGTTGCTTGTATAGCGGTCCAAGCTAGATCCAATACACCTATCCACCAGCACTCGGCACATAAGGGCCTTTTACTAGTATTCTGTGTCAACTAACCAGCCATCTGCGGATATGTACGAGAATTGTGCGAATTAGCTATGGATGTCTTCTATATACCTCGGCTTTGCACTTGTGAAGAAATCAATGAACACTTCTCTCTCTGTCAGTCCGGAACTCCCCACTGGTAGTTCGGATATGTACGTCTCCACCTGTCTCTGGCAGGCAGCAAGCGCAGTTTCCAGGTCTTCTGTTAGTCTTTCCAGCCTGCTTAGTTCGCTAGCACTAAGTGTAGGGAAAGCTGGGGAAGAGGGGACTGAAAGTTCACTAAGCAGTTTAGTTCTGGGTACATTTTACCCTTTGTGGAGGTTTTCCAAGTGGTCTGCGAGCAGTTTGTGGTCTGTTTCGATGGATTTCTGTATGTTTTCCTTCACTTCTGTGCATTTCTTGATGAGTTCCGCCAGTCGCACTTCCCCGGAGTCCACTCCAACGCAGTCTGCGACCTGCCTCATAGTCTCATCCCTGCTATCCACAGTAGTCCTATTCTGTCCATAAAGCAACTCATTCCGTAGGGCCAATTGTCCGTATTTTTGTATGCGGAAAGTGGCTTGGTTGTGTAGGTCTTCCAGGCGGGTTTGGAGTTGGTGGATTTGGTCGTATTCCCGCTGGACTAGTTGCTGTTCGGAAAGGACGAGGCAGGTGGCCACTAGGTTGCGTTGCTAAGTAGAGTTCACCTTTTGTCTCAGTAAAAGAGCGCATAAATCCGACATTAGTTTCGAGAAGTAGGAAAACGCCCATTCATTTTCGCTTTCTTCCTCGTCAAAGCCTGCAGCGACAGCACTCAATTCCCCGATTTCCCTGACCTTCGCAGGTATATGCGACTCCAATACACACTTCAGCCGGCCGTTCAAATCCTCAGACTGCTGCTTTAGCTCCGCAATCGAAGTCTGCAGAGTAGTCTCTGGCAGGAACTTGTCCTGCGCTTCCCTTCTAACTTGACTTTCGAAGGTCTTGAGTGCTTGGTCGTACTTGGCTTTGACGGCCTCTGCCAGTACCTTTTGCTTCAAGTTGCTGAGCCAGGTTTCCTGCACTTGGGTTCTTTTGCTCATTAGCTGGGCGTACTCTCCGCCCTCGGAGGAAACGATGCAGGACCGGTGACTGTCTACTGTTATCAACTCCAGACTTTCGGTACAGTGCTTGGTGTAGAAGCCACTCAGGGCGGTACTGAGTTCCTCGTCGAGTTGGAGGTATTTCTGCAAGGGCGTGGGGTCTAGCAGGACAGCGGACTCTGATATCCGCTGGATTCGGGCCGATACAGCAGTGCATAGGTCTGATACCGCCAAATCGAAATCATGGGATAAGGAACTGGGCGGCTGCTCAATCCTCAGAGTCTCTACTCGTCCTTCGTAGTACGCAATTTGGTCTTTCAAGTCCTTCTCTATATCGTCCAAGCAGGACTCTGGGACTGGACGGGTCCTAGTCTCCTCCCCAATTTCCTCAAATATCCGGCCAAGCACTTCCAAATCCCCCTCACTTTCATATACCTTCCCTTGCTTTTCCAGCCTAAAGGTATCTCTACCTTTGGTACTCCGCCAAGTCTTCAGGCCGCACTATGTGTTCTGGACTCAGACAGGCGGTCAGCCAAGTCAGCATTTCCGCATTTCTCGGGAAAGCAAAGAGCCAGTCCAGTTGGTCGGCTGAGGAAGGCACAGAGCCTGCTTGCGAGTTACTCTTTGCGAGTCCTTGCATGTGCACGTAGGTCTGAAACCCACTTTCCTGCAGCTTCCTCCATAGAGCTTCTGACATTTCTTACCTTCTGCAGACTTGGAAAGGGGAAAAGCGCAACTGATCATACAGCAGACTAGTAACTACCTACTATTTGAACCTATCCGAATTGGATCTGCACAAAGAGCCTAGCGCAGTAGCTAACTCCTACATGGGTAATAAGTCCTCCAAGCGACTAAATCAAGATGAGGTGTTTCTGCAGGCACTGACGAGCGACTTCTCCTCCGCACAGCGATTCCTTGAGGAGCGCCCTTACTACGTGAATAAGCCACTAACTGACCGTCTGTGGACAGCTCTATTCGTAGCCTGCGAATTTGAGAACCGAGACTTGGCCTATTTCCTAGTGATCGAGAAGAAAGCTGATATGGAACATGAGGATGAGGACCTGCTTACACCCTTAGTCTATTGCGCCTATAAAAACACTCACCGCTCTCGCGATTTGGCCTTATCCCTTGCGAATTGGGGTGCAGATGTAGGCCACAAAACTCAATCCGGCGCTACAGCTATTGATATTGCGCGTTGCAATCGAAAGACGAAGTTCGCTGCTGCACTGCAGAAACTGGCAGAAGACGGACCCTACGCAAAGCGACCGTCTAGGCAGATTTTAAAGGTGTTGTGGGTTTATGAGCGCCTGAGGAGACGTGGAAGTGGGAGACTGAGCTTCGGCCTGGTAAGGGAAGTGTGCAGCTTTTACTAGTCTCAGTGCACTTTGCTAAGCCTAAGACGCACTTAGGTCTTACTCTTCTTCGGTCTTGACGAAGCGACCATTCACTCTCGTCTTGCACTTCGCAGTTTCGCTTCTTCCCACGAACACGCGACTGTAGACCTTCTTAGCCTTGATAGTCCTCATCTTCAGCAGGTAACGGTGCACCTTCATCTTGCGCTCCACAGCCGTGCAGGGCACTGCATCCCATAACTCCCTTCTCAGACAAGTCTCAAGTCGGAAGACTTTGGGAGACTGACGAGTCTCGGCCTGGGTCCAAGGTAAGCCGGTCACCTTCGTAGGGTATCCAGCTTCCTGACCAGACCGGGACTCCTCAGCCTCACAGTCTCCTGAGGAGAGAGTATCGGAACTGCTTACACGGTGGAAAGGCTTCGGACCTAGCGGCTGCCACATCTGCTGCACGGCGAGGTAGTGGTAAAGGCCTTGGAGTTGTTTTTCCAGGAGGGCGACTTTGACTTGTTCATGAGCTAAGGACAGCTCCAGGAGTTGTCTTTGAAGCTGGCCGAGCAGCTGCGGCCTTGGGTCGGCGCCCGTTGGGAGGAAGGCGGAGTGCTGGGAGGCGGGCGAGGGCTTCATCATAGCCTTTGAATTGTTATTACGCCGACGTCACCTGGAATATGGCAACTGTCAGCCCACTTTCAGACTATCTAGAAGGAATCGCAATGCGCACTTAAGTAGCTAACTGAAATACGTTTCAGTCTGCGCAAGCCGATATTCAACCGAACTCCCGCTTCTCGGATCTACTTTATCTCTCCAGACTGCTGAAGTCAGACTAGACTGCACCTACCAGCACGTCTCTTTCTGCTCTTCTGATGTAGTCACTTATGTGACATCACTGAACACCTGCTTAGCAGGAAGTTACAGACTCACGTCTGAGTCAAGTCTTTTGATTAGTTGCTCTGCAAATATCAGCCTTTTGAGGGATTCCTGGACTTGCATAGATATATAAAGCAGGCCGCAGCCTATTTGGTAAGAAGAATTCGCAGCTTGTATATGCTACTAAAAGGTAATTTCGACATAGTGAAAGAAAATCTTGCTTTGCAGTGTGAACTCCCTATAGATTCCGACTTATCAGCCTACTTAACCCACTACTGGCACTAGATATTATAGAATGCGTCTATTGCTGAGCAGCTGCTTGATGTAGTAAACCTGCCACACAGAAAGCCCCACTACTCCCGCACACTCCGCCAGACTGAACCACAGTACCTTCCTATTCGCACTCTGCACCGCTGCCTTAGGCCTTACTTTGAAAGTGCGCTTCCTGCTGCTTTTCCGATATTTGCTGTTCCATTCTGAACTGCGCCAGTTCTCGATGCATATCCATCAAGTTGCTTTCCACTGCAGTGACGTCTTCTTGGTGGAGGGCTTTGCCGGAGCTGCTGCCGACATGCACTGCGAAGGTGACAGTCAGTTTTTCCATGTACTGGATAGGGGTTACCTTGCGATTGGCGAAAATGAGAGAATACTCCCCTGGCTGTTCGGCTCTGAATTTGAATGAAGCCTCTTGCTTTTTGAGCATTTGGCGGATTACTTTTTTGGAAGGGTCGCGCACTACAAGGTCGATATCGTTGGTTTCCTTGCTGGAAACCAGGTAAATCACATTCACAACCACAGGCGTCTTGTCAATAACTTCGAAGAACTCCATCTGGACTTTCGGCGGTAGCTCGAATGTGCACAAGTCCCCAGGGTCGAAATCCCGCATATCTAGCGTCTTCAGCGCCCCTTCGTCTGCTCGCACATCCATCGTTTCCTCGTCCTCCCTAGGCATCTGCGCACTCGCCAGCAGCACTAACACCAGTCCTAGCAGGACCATTACATACTGGGAATGGCCACCGGGTCACTACAGCGGATGTTTGAGTCGCAGTACTTCTCGCTGGAGATGGCGCTAGTGCATCTCGTCAGGAACACACATGCAGGCGTGCAGGCTTATTTGGTGAACAAGCTGTTTACATACGAGCAGGAACAGGTGGAGTTTTACCTGCCTCAATTGGTGAACTTGACGTTGGAAAGACAGGAGTGGGAAGGTCTGGGGGTCTACTTGATGGACATGGCTGCGAAGTCCTATCAATTTGCGGTGAACCTGTACTGGCATTTGCAGGCCAAAAAGGACTCGAAGTTAGCAGAAGAGAAGCTGGAAGGGCTGCTGCACGACTGCGAAATGACCATTGTCAACGCTGCCCGGCCACATGGTCCCCGGTCTGTTTCCGCCCCTCCGCCTATATTCGAACTCACTTGTGACCCTGTAATCCCCAATGAAGAGCTGAACTTCCACTATAAGCAAAGTCGCTATGACTACTTTATCTACCAAAGCAACTTCCTCTACTTCCTCACTGGCATTTCCATCACTCTGCTCACAAAGCCTCAATCCGACCGAGAGCCCTTCCTCAAATCCGCCCTGCAGACCATCAACCACATCCTCGAGGAAACCCGCGTCAAGCACCAAGCCCAAAGCCAGTACTTCCGCAGACTGTTCAGAGGCGTAGTGCTGCCAGTCTCTTTCTGTAGTGACCCTGACAGTGAGCCGATGCAAGTCGTGAGGATTCCGTGTGAACATGCAGCCTGCTACCACACGAAAAGCAGAGTGCCGTTCAAAGTTTTCCTCGAAACTGTGTCGATACATGAAGTTGGGGAGGAAGTTGGGCTTGCTATAGAGACTCATAGTGATCCGTTGCCTGTAACTCCGGATTTGTCGGTTATTACTGAAAAACGGTCGGAGAGACATATACAGGAACTCGAGGAAAAGAACTTCGAGGGCCTCTCTGAATTCGCTACCAAAGTCGTGGAAGCGGAAAACGCCGGCATTGAAAGTCTCCCTGTAGAAAGCAACTCCGAGGCTCCTGTGCCTACCCCCGTTCAGAGTGAAAGCTGGGCACAGAGTGCGCAGTCAATCCGGTCGAATTCGCCCTTCGGAGTGCTAAAGTCCTGGAAACTGCGGGGATTCATAGTGAAAGGAGAGGATGATTTGAGACAAGAACTACTAGCAATGCAGTTTATCAGGCGAGTTCACAGCCTGCTGAAAGCTGCAGGCATCCACGCCTTTCTCCGGCCCTATGAAATCTACGTAACCGCAGACAACGCAGGCCTGATTGAGTATATCCCTGACACGCAGTCTTTATGCGCGATTCACAGCCAATACCGCAGTCTTTTAGCCTTCTACGAGGCGACTTGGGCTTGCGATTTCCCAGAAGCACAGAAGAACTTCGCAGAAAGTCTCGCAGGCTACTCCCTCATTTGCTACCTACTGAATGTGAAAGACCGTCACAATGGGAATCTTTTAGTGGACTCTCAGGGACACATCATTCACATTGATTTCGGCTTTCTACTGACTAGTAGTCCTGGCGGAAATCTCAACTTCGAAACTGCGCCGTTCAAACTGACTAGGGAAATGCTGGAGTTGCTGCTGGAAGGCGGAAATGAGCTGTTTGAGTACTTCAAAGTAATGCTGCTGCAGGGCTTTTTGGAACTGCGGAGACACAAGGAAGAGTTGTTGCTGCTGGTGGAAATGATGATGTCGCAGGAGCCGCTAGGCTGCTTTGTGCGGGAAGAGAAAGTGATGAGGGAGTTAGGTGAGAGGTTTCACTTGGGAAAGACAGAGGAACAGTGTATGAAACTAGTGGGAGAGCTGGTAGCAGAGGCAGCCGAGAACTGGAGAACGGTCAAGTACGACTCCTATCAGCGCTATTCTAATGGAATCCTCTGAACTAGTGGCTTAGATAAGGTGCGAGAGCCTGCAGACAGGCCCGACTTCTAATGAGTTCCGCCACTTTCTCAATATCCGACGCAAAGACTTGGTCGCTTTCATAGAAGGGCACTTGGGCTCTCACAGTCTCGAAGAGTTTCTCCAAAGGCTCAGTGGAACGCATTGGTCTCAGGAGGTCCAGAGCCTGGCAAGCCGCCTGCAGCTCGATAGCCAGCACTTTCTCCACGTTGAGAACTACGCTCAAAGCCTTGCGGGCAGCCCAGGCGCCCATAGAGACGTGGTCTTCCTGCCCTGCTGAAGTGGGGATGCTGTCTATTGAGGCCGGGTGACATAGAGTTTTGTTCTCGGAGACAAGGGCTGCAGCTGTGCAGTGCGCTATCATGAAGCCACTATTGATTCCTCCGTCCTTTATGAGGAAAGCGGGCAGGCCGCTCACACTAGGGTTCATCAGTCTTTCCGTCCTGATAACGCTGAGACTGCCGATTTCGTGCACTGCAATAGCCAGAAAGTCCGCCAACTTGGCAGGGTACTCCCCATGGAAGTTCCCTCCAGACAGTATCTTCAGCTCTTGGTCAGGGAAAATCATGGGGTTGTCAGTGGCTGAGTTGAGTTCAGTGGTCAGGAACTGCCGGACGAACCGTAAGGTGTCTATGGTGATTCCGTGGATTTGCGGAATGCAGCGTAGGGAGTAGGCGTCTTGCACCTTGCCACAGTGGGTGTGAGAGGAGTGAATGCTTGATTCTTCGCCGTAAGTGTGCAGCGCCAATATCACAGCTGCAGTTTCCATCTGGCCAGGGTGCGGTCTGGCTTCGTGAATGCAAGGCAGAAAGGCCCGATGCGAGCCGCGCAGCGCTTCCAGAGTCAAAGCAGCGACGCAGTTCGCAGTCTGAGTGACGACTTCCGCCCTGACCAAGGCTTCCGCCAGCACCGAGGAGATAAACTGAGTGCCATTGATCAAAGCCAAGCCGTCTTTCGGCTTCAACTTGAGCGGAACAAAGCTATGTCTCTGCAGTACTTCTTTGGCAGGTCTCGGCTGCAGCGTCTCTGGGTCCCACATTTCCCCCTCTCCCAGCAGTCCCAGCGCCAAATGCGCCAGTGGAGCCAGGTCCCCCGAGGCCCCCACAGACCCTTGCTGCGGGATGATGGAGAGCAGTCCTTCGTTGTAGGCGCGGATATAGGCTCTGAGGGTCTCCAGACTGACGCCGCTGTAGCCTTTGGCGAGCACGTTTATGCGCAGTGCCATCATGCGGCGAGTTTGCGGAATGGACAGCGGCGCACCCACTCCTGAGGAGTGGGACAAAATCAGGTTAGTCTGCAGCTGCTCCAGTTTATCCTCCGGAATCACCACTCTTGCGAAGTTCCCAAACCCTGTGTTTATCCCATACGCCACTGTATTGGACGCAAGGAACTCATCCACTACAGCCCTCGACTTCGCCACCTTTTCCCAAGCCTGGGGAGTGAGGTCGATCTGTTTCTTCCCTGACCCGAGTTCATCTACCAGTACGTCCGGACTGAGGGAGTTTCCGTCCAGATAGATCACTTCCATCATTATTGTGGCTACTTTGGCTGGGCTGGGGCGGGGCGAATTAGAGGCAAAGACTTGTGTGCAGAGTGGCTGGATGGGCAATATAGAGGCTTTAGTAGGTGTTTGATAGTATGCTGTTGTAGTAAAATTGGAAAATAGAGCATATAAAATCCTCCTCTGTATACATTCAGTAGCAAATCGGGCGGAATTAGGCCTAGAAGCTGCAACTATTTGTTATTATCCTTCAGGAAGAGGCATGTAGAGGTAGGTCTCTATCAGCTCCGCAGAACTGGTCTGCAGGTCATCTAAGTGGACATTTACTCAGTATCTTGCGCAAGTCCTCCAGTTCCGTGCGAGCCATACTAATGAAATTCGGCAGTTTATTCTGCTTACACGATACTGATAAAAAGGGCAAGTCGTAGAACACTGCCAAGCGCTTGCTTCTCCCCGCTACAGCTACAGCCATTGTGTTCCTGTCCTCAGAGCAGCTAAAGGTACCGACGCGGTAGGCAGTCGCGACTTCCTCATATCTCGTGTAATTCCACACATTTGGACTGAGGAAGAATATAGTCCCGTCAGAACAGCCGATCACACCCACAGGCGGCCGACCCTCCAATACCATCAAATCCGCGAATATCGGTATTTTCACTATAGTAACTTGAACCACGGGAGTGGCGGAGAACTTCCCAGCCTTGTGAGTGACGTCTGTCAGGTAGAGGACTTTCCCGAAGCCGTTGACTGCGAGCATGTGGCCGGAGACAATGTGGGAAAGGAAGAGTGAGGCGCCGGGCTCCACTAGTTTCTCTGTGATTATGTTTTTGGTGCCGAGACGTTCAGGGTTTTCGGTACCGTTCGCCAGCATTGTGGTGAAAAGACCATCAGATTGGCCGATGAAGACGTAGGATAGAGCCGGGGTTTTGACCAGTTCCAGAGCCGTAATTTCGTACTGCAACTGCCAGTACTTGAGCCTTGCAAACGGCTCATCTCTGCCCTGTTCATACCTCCAACAGACCAAAACTCCATCAGAAGTCCCCACAAGCACCTCATCTCTGCCGTCTCCATCCACATCCCCCACTATGCAGGCGGCTATGTTGCACGTCACTTCCGCTATAAACAGTGGCTCTAACTCCCTCAGTCCTTGCTCGAGTTTCGGACTATACACGTGCAATTGACCTTCGATGGTAAAGACGAAAAGCACAGGGTCAGGACTGCCTGCCAAAGGGCCGCTTTTGATGAGGGTAATTGCGCCTAGTCCTTGGGTGGCAAAGAGAGGTAAGGGGTCTGAAGGACTGAAGATAGACAATTCGCCTTGCAGACTCCCAGCCACTAACACGTATTCCTATGTAGTTTCCACCTTTCCAAGCAGGTATATCTCCATAGCGCTGCTATACACAGGCCCTGAGAAGTCAAAGACGCAGCGAGTGGTTAGTGGTATCGCGGTAAAGCGCTCCATTTCCTATGCAAGAACCTTGCAGCGACCTTGTGCCAGCCTCGGACGAGTCCGAAGTCTCACGTGTGTTCAGAGACTACAAGAGAGCACTACGAGCGACAGGGTAGGCTGTAGTCAGCTTCCGCACACCCATGCAGCGAGCCTTGTCTCTGTCCAAGCAAGCCACTGCGCTCTCTGTACTGCAGAAAAGACAAGTACAACAGTCCTGTAATTTGCTGCCGCCGGGGCCTAATACGGTGTATGGACTGGACATGGTGAGAGTCCTAGCCAGCTCACAAAGGCTATACCGGGTGACTATGCCGATATCTCTCTTGTGGAGTCCTGGGAAAGCCATAGTCCTGCATAACGGTCCTGAAGGGGAGATTAAGTCAAAGACGCATTGGAAACTTAGTGACGGACTAGTGGACTTCTTCCAAGAAGTAAAGTCTCAACTCGGCTCAATTCCTCCCAAATTCACATACAAACTCGAAGCCAATTCCTCCATTCTCCTCAGTACGAAGGCCGAAATCGAAGCCCAAGTTCTCAGCAACCCTGCTTCTTGCCAGCGTCTGCAGCCCCTAGTCACTCCCTACTCCCGCCACACCTCTCACCTACGCGTGCAATGGCTCAGCTCCCGGCCTCGCAACATCTACTTCGTCAAGGTCAAATCTACGAAATCCCTAGGAGCGCCTCCCTGTCTGGCGAAATCTTTGCCAGTCCTTTCCCGGTCCTTCACTAGTGTCGATTGCATGAATACCGAGGACAGTCTAGCCCCCACCAAGCTGAGTCCAATCACTGAAATAGACATAGCGATGAGTGAGTGTGTGAAGGTGATAGGGGAAACGACGAAGGGCAGGAAGGTGAAGGAACTCGTCTGTGACTTTCTGTGTGACGGGAGACAGAAATGGGTGTTGGTTAATACCGTGGGGTATTCCTTTGCTTCGCATATGAAAGCCCATTCGGAAGTTGTCGCTCCGAAGCTTGCAATTGACCTGAAGTTCATTCTGATGCCGCTAATGGTCAAGAGGAAGTCCTTTCGATTTGGACTTAAACGAGACCAAACCCCGATAATTCAGGCTGCTACGCCAATTATTGAGGCCAGTCATGAGGTCGTTACCCCCATTACCCGGCGAAAAACCCCTGCAAGGAGACGGAGAGAAGAAATAGAGGCGAGGATCCTACCTCAATTAGCCTTTCTGCACAGCACTGTGAGCAAATACGACACAATCTGTGCGAATGTCCAACAACTGAAGAAACAAGAAAAGACGGATTTAGTCGCGAAATACGGGGAAACCATGTGGAAAGAAGTGGTGCACTTCCTTGTTTCTGCCCTGGTAACTAAACTGCAAAGCAGCACAGAGCCACAGGAAAGCTTCGGACAAGAGCAATCCCACATGATACAGCGAGGGTTCCTCCGCGTCATTCAGGGAGACTACAACTTCTACTACGTCACAGCACTAAGTCGCTTGCACAAATCCCTCTGCATCCCTTCGACTGCCTACGACTTCTTCCTAACCATCCTTCTGCCCACTCTCATATCGACTCCTCTCTCCCCCTCCGAAACAGACGCCGTCCTAAAGCGATTCCAAGACCTGCGACATGCGATTTGCTCAGGCAATAGTAAATTGTCTTAGCTAGTTATGCAGACATGGAGCACAGTGTAGAGCAGCTGCAGCAGTGCTGCAAGGCAGAACAGTTGTCTTCGAGTGAAGCAGTGAGCGAGGTTCTTCCCAACGAACATAGCGAGCAAGGTCGTCATTGTGAAGGCCGCCATGACGCCGATTAGTATAGGCACTGGGGAGAGGTTTTTGGTGTTTTCCTGGGCGGTGGCGAGCATAGTGTTGTCCCCTAATTCACTCAAGGTCACGAAGAGCAGGGAACTCACGTAGTCTTGAGTCCACCTGCTCTCCAGGACTTCTTCCTCTGGCTCCACTAAGGGCTGGGCAGCTTCAGGCTGGACTTCATCCTTTTCCATGCAGAAGTTCCCCAGCAGCACGAGTTCAAAGAGCACAAAAGTGGCCAAAGTAGCCCAAGGCAGCCAGAACTCGTGCAAGTAGTGTCTCTCCACCAGCCCCACGTAAGAGCTGCACAGCACTGTGAAAATGAAGCTAGTGAGTGCGCCTGCTAGCAGGGCCATGTTGTTGGTGGAGGTGGAGAGTAGGAACACTGCGAGGAAGGACTTGTCTCGCAGTTCTGCCTGCAGAGTGCTGAACCAGATGGACCCGATGGAGGAAAAGAAGGGCTTTTTGCCGAGTTGGTTCAGCCACATCCTATAATGGGCTGCTATCAATTAACCCGGCCGACTAGACAGAAAGCGTAGAATTCCGCATTAGCATACTTCCTTTCAACCGAAATCTAGGCTATACTACGCCCTCAGTCTTTCTAGTATAGCGAAACACGGCTTTGGCTGCTGAAACCCAGCTAAAGCAGCTTTAGGTACAGTAGTAACAAGGAAGAAGCAGGAGTTCAGTCCTTAATAGCAGCTATTTGTGAAGTCGCCTGCCTTTCTTCGCTTTGTAATGTGTGCTAGCGGAGTGAATTTGCTCTAAACTACTATACACCTATACACGCAGCTCCCCTAACTCTACGCTCTGCAGCAAAGCTCCGAACTCCCTCTCTGCCGTCTGCGGGACAGAGGCCAGGAAGGGATGAGTCAAAAGCGCCTCTACGCTCGGTCTGTCGGCCGGCGCTTTCTTCAGACACACTCGCACAAAGTCATTGAAATGGTCGCTCCAAGCCGTGGGACTCTTGAGGCCGGGCGCTGGCTTGGTTGCGATGTAGAGCAGCGCCTTGACTGGACTTTCTCGCAAGTAGGGAGGCTCTCCGTCAGCCATTTCCAAGCAGACGATTCCCAGGGACCAGATATCCACTTTCCCGTCGTACTTCTTGCCTACGACTAGCTCAGGCGCCATCCAGCTGGGAGTGCCGACCACAGTGCAGCGCTGTTCTCTTTCCTGGGTCAGTTGAGCTGCATACCCGAAGTCCCCCAGGACCACTCGTCCTTCAGTACTCAGCAGGATGTTGTCACTCTTGATGTCTCTGTGAATTCGGTGTTGACTGTGAAGGTACTGGAGTGCGTTTAGGACTTCACGACAGATGTAGGCGATGGAGGGCTCTGCTAGGTGTCGGCCGCAGGCACGTATGACATCAATCATACTGCAGGTCAGCAGTTCCACAATTATCCAAATGTGTCGCTCGTCCCTGTAAGTCTCATAGTAGTGCATGATGTTGGGGTGTTGGCTTACCTGCATGAGCGCAATTTCGTTTAGGATGTTGGACTCTTCGGCTGCTGACCGGGGGATGACTTCCTTCAGAGCGAACAGGAGTCCTGACTAGTCAGTACCGTCGCTGAGTCTGCGGACTACATACACACTTCCAGACCCGCCTTCTCCGACCTTCTTGACCTTCTCATAGTGCTGATAGGGACTTTCCCGTATGAGTTCCAGTGCTCCTATTTGCTTGCTGAACTGCCTGAATCCTACAGTCTGGGTAGTGGGCAAGGACTGTGGGCCCTCTGTGAAGAAGGTCAGAAGTCCATGCAACTCCTTGGGGTGGTCATTTACTTCCTTCGAGCTGAAGCCCAGATCTGACAAAGTGCGCTCTTGCTCAGGGGAGAAGGGGGGTGTAGGCGTTGGCTCAGCGGAGTTACTCAAATAGCAGGGCTTGCAGTAGCGCTTTGCCTTCAGTGACCCGAACAAGGGATGTCCGAATTTCAGACTGCACCGCTTGCAGAAAATCTTCTCTGCCTGGAGTTCACTGCAAACTCTGCACTTCCTGCGCTTGCACAGCAGCTGGAACTCAGTCTGACACCCCGCACACTTGAAATGCGCAATAAACACACTGGCGAACACGTCTCCCATTATGACTGCGATAGAGCAGCTGCTCCAGACCCTCTTAACAGTCCTGACCACCCTGCCTTCCCTGCCAATCCTGTACGTGCTGCAGGTCAAAGGCCTGGTTTTCCCGCTGTATATTGGAGTGTTCACGCTGATAAGTACGTTTATGTACCACTTGTCGGAAAGTCTGGAAGTGGACTGGATGTACTTAGACGCTGTGGCCTGGCACAAGCTGGACAATGTCAGTGGCATTACCTTCTTTTGCTCGATGCTGATCCACCTGATGGACAACAGCCAGTCCTCTTGTGTCTTTTCTGACCCATCTGATACAGACCTGAAGTTAGAGCTAGTTGCACTATGCTTAGTGCTGTTGATGCAGACAAAGGACCCTTGGAAGCTAGTCAACACCTTTACTCCGATTGGTCTATTCCTGGTGTTGGCACTGGGCAAACATGTATTGGTGCAGAATGCAAGGCTCAATATGGAGCTGCTGTGGAGAGGTGCGGGATTCATGGGAATTGCACTATGCTGTTTCCTAAGAGGACTAAAGAAGGACTATCTGAGGACGTGGCATGGGCTCTGGCACTGCTTCGGGACCTATGCAGCCTTTTACCTTTGGCAGAGCGTAGCAGAGCCCAGTCCGATTTCCTACTCACACGCAGTCTGGGCGTTAGTGGGATATCTAGGCTATTAAGCATCACTCTCTAGGATTGAACTCCTCGATTCTGACATCTGGCTTGGGCGGCTTCCGCACTATCACCTCTTCCTCTGCTGAGTCGGGCACTTGCCCAAGGTCTTGAGAGTATTTCGGCCGATTGTAGTAGTCCACTGCGCCTTCCCACACCTTCTGCACAGCCTCTGGCTGCGACCATACATAATACGCACTCCCTGCAACTGCCAATAAGAGCAGTGAATAGGTCCAGTTGAAGTAGCCAGAGCCACACATCACTCTCACAGGCTCATATCTCCCCGCTACTCCGGAAACACAGGTATTCCCCGCTACTCTCCGATACCCTGTGGAGACTTCGTAGTACTCATCCCCTGGCAGACAAGTCTCCGCTGTCAGTTCTAGGTCTGGCACTGGCCTGCAAGGCGAGTTTTCCTCCCTGTAGTACCCCAAATCGCACTCGTAATCCTCCTCACTGCACTCACACATAGTCTTCGTAGTGGACCTTTCCAGCTCTTCTCCGTTGAAGCACTCCGCCTCCTGCTTCCTGCGCTGGTACACCACTGTCCGCCCCATCAAGCACTTCGACCCGGCCCGGCCGTCGTTAGGACTCCATTGTTCGTAGTCGCTGTCAGCCTGGCCTGCAGATTCAGGGTTGCGACACTGTGGCTCATGCAGAGATGTGAAGTCTAGCGCCACGGTTACTCCCTTCGAGCCTCGAGTGCCTAAGACCAGGAAGTTCTGGGAAGTTCCGCCAGGGGATATGATAATGTTCTGCACTTCAATAGGCTTTTCAGTGAATTTGAGCGATTCCCAGGTTAACCCCTCGTTCCAGGTATAGTAAACCGTATCAGTGGCCTTCGCATTATCCGCCATAACGATTAGCGCCCCGTGGTCGCCTATTTCATATATATGTGACCCCTGCTTCACCTCACTCCACGTCAGTCCGCCATCCCTGGACAAATACGTATTCAACTCATCTTCCCGGAGCGAGAGGGAACTGCCCACATTGCCCACTCCCAAGACTAGTCCAATGGCAGTGTCGGTGGAGTACACAGGGGGGAATTGGCGGTTGGAAAGGGAGTGCAGGTGCAGGAAGCAGTCTTCTTCGCAGCGGATTTTGCTGCCTTTGGAGTCCCGTTCAGGGGCTGCAAGCTGCCGCCAGACGCCGCCCTTGTCGAAGGTTATAACAGTGCGCATTTCGACAGAGTCTTCAGTCTCCTTTTTCGCTCTTTTCCCGTCACCTGGAGTTCTGGCTTTCCCTTCATCAGTGTCTCGGTCGTATACATTTGCTATGTAGATTCCTTCGAGTCCGTACACCTTGTCAAAGTCACAAGTGCCGTCACTGCCCTGCGCCGTTCTCAGCAGACTCACAGCGAACCTGCGACCTGCTCCATCCGATATATACACATTTCCATACTTCGTCCTCTGCCCCATATGGTTGATATGAAGGAACATAGAGCCTTCACTGGTGTCTAGGAGAGTGTAGCTGTGGTCTGTGAGGCGCTTCATGGGTAACTCTGCTTTGTAGAAGACTTCGAGGTTTCTGTCGCTGGATGCGAGCAGTTGCACCTCACTGGAGTCGTCCTCGAGTACCTGGGCCACTAGGATGTACCGGGCTGAGACTATGAACTTGTTGCCTCTGGGCACCAGCACTGTTCTGCTTTTGAAGAAGTCGTCACTCTTCACGAAATCCACCTTATCACTCCACCCCTTCAAATACTGATGTCCCGACGCATTGGGAATATACGTGACATAGATCCGTTCACTGGGTACGCTCGCCTGCAAATAGCCTTCCAAGCCTGTCTGCGCCCAGGCGAACTGCACCACATAGTCAGTGACAAAGTCCCAGTCCTTGAGGTTAGTAGTGTAGTAGAGCTGCTTGTAGAGCTGGCAGGGCTCAGTGTCCAGGCCAGAGCAGCTGGTCCAAGAGGCAGCTAGGCCCCAATCTCGCTTATTGGGGTGGAATTGGAAGTCGTATATTGGCCGGCCGTAGTTAAGTGCCCAAATACTCCGGCCACAGTCGTCCGAAAACCAGTTAATTCCCTTGCTTCCCAGCATTGCCACGAGTTTCGGGTCCACAGGGCTTTTTTTGAGGCTTGTCACTTGCCCCATGCTCTTGGTGTCCGCAGCCTGCGCCATACCCTCCCTTTCCAAGATAGTCTGCAGTAAGCGCCACGAAAAGCCTTTGTTTTCACTGCGGTAAACAGACCGTTTCTGTGTGAGTGCCAGCAAAACCTCACTCTCAGCCCCGCAAAACAACACATCAGTCACTGCACTGTCTAAATCCAAGGCCTGCAGCTCCACTGTGTCGGTGTTGGGGGCCGCCGCCACTAGTGATAGAAGCAGCCAAGCCACTGCAGCCATTATTCCTTTAGAAGTGGTTCAAACGGCTGGGCTAGTGCGGGACTGAGAGCCAGGGACTAGTCTGAAAAGGCTGCTTTCAGCCATAAATGGATTCCGCAGAGGCAGTGGTGCAGCAGTTAAGACTTGACGTGGCCCGCAGGAGCATGCGACCGAAGGAATTCTTCGCAGACTTCGACCCACTGCGCAAAGGCGTGGTGAGTGAAGCTCAGTTCAACCGCGCTATCTCAATGATGGACTTCCACCTGACTCATGGCCAGTTCCACCAAGTGGCCCTCAAGTACCGCACTCCCCAGGGCATTTCCTACGCTGGCTTCTGCAAGGACATGGATGCACCTTTCCTCTACGAGCCGCTCGCTAACCCAGTCAAAGCGGCCCAGCTCATAAACGGCCCGGGGCGCATGTCAGTTACTGACGAAGAAAGGGTAAAGGCTGCTATGAACGAACTGAAGGACGTGATGAAGACCCAGCGGATCCTGCTCAAGCCCGTGCTGCAGGATTTCGACAGGCCGAAGATTGGCCACGTCACCCGCTCTCAGTTCATCAGAGCCTTGACTACCACAGGTTTGCTGCCTAGGAACCCAGACACTCTCAACCTGGTGCTCGCGCACTACGCCTGCGGCTACCAAGGCGGCTACATCAACTACGACCGTTTCTGCTGGGACGTGGACCAAATCCCCTTCAAAGCCTCAGTCATTTCCGGGTCTTCGGAGGAAGACTCCGCCCAGGGCGTTCCTGAGAAGCCAGACTTCGTGCAGCCCCTAACTTCCACCCGCTTCTTCGACACTCATCTACCCAAGTCTATCGACCCCACAGAGGTGGAAATCAAACTCAGAGCTGAAGTCGCAATGAGGAAAATCCGCGCTTCGGAGTTCTTCAGAGACTTCGACAAGCTGCGCAGAGGAGTGGTGGGCGTGGGGCAGTTCCAGACCTGTCTCAACGTGCTCAACCTGAGAATGAACGAAGCGGAGTTGCAGGCGCTGCTGGACAAGTACAAAGTCACCAATGAGGAAGTGCGCTATGTGGAGTTTTGCCGCTTCATTGAGTCGACTCCGCAGCCTTTGGATAAGCTCCCGGATGTGCCGCCGGAGCCTGCGACCAGCACTTTGCCCGCCCGCCGCAAGTACCTGTCCTTCACTAATGAGGAGCAAGCGGCCTTCCAGCAGGCTATGTTGGAGTACCAGACTGTCATCCGCTGCAGAGGCACCCACCCTCGGCCCCGCTTCCAAGACTTCGACAAAAGCAGGACTGGACACGTCTCCCGCACTCAGTTCGCAAGAGTCCTGAACCAGCTCGGAATCATGCCTCCCGAGGCTATGCTGGATCTGCTGCTAAAGCGGTACTTGGACAAGGGGAACATGGAGCAGGTCAACTATATGGACTTCTGCCAAGACGTGGACACTCCTGCAGATATATTCCGTCCCGAAAAAGACTACGTGATAGACATCGATGAAGCAGTACAACTCCGCAAAACCATGCGAGAGTCAGCGATAGTCCGTCCTCCTCGTGAAGAAAGTGGCGAAGAGCGGCCTGAGCTGACCTCGGAGGAGCACTTGGCCCTGGAGCAGTGCTTGACCCGTCTAGGGGCTGAAATGCTACGCCGCAGACTGGCAGTCGGCCCGCTGTTTCGGGAAGTGGACCGGAACAATGCGGGGTGGCTGACGAGTACTCGCTTTGGAGAGGTGTTTACTACGGCCCAGCTACCTGTGAGTGAGGAAGAAAAGCGTCTGCTAGCGAAGCGCTTCGGCAACAAAGTAGCAGGCGTGAAGTACCCAGACATGGAGGAAGTGCTGCGCTACTATTCCGGGGAACTAGCAGCCTAGTAACTCAGTCAGCTACTCACTTAGCAGGTCAGACGCACTCCATTCCGCTGCTCAACTATGTCTGAAGCATGGGAATTCTTATATAAGTGCATGGATCTAGTCCCTGGCTACCTACCGAAAAGCTTAAGATAAGACCGCCAGCCTTTCTCCGCTCCAAGCTTCTCAAGTGCTTCTCTAGCAAAGGGCAGTCCCGCCCTCGCCTCTAAGAAGCTCCTTAGCACCTCAACATCACTCGCACTGGAAGCCCCTTCATACATAGCACATCGAGCAGTCGCCAGGTCCACTTTCCCCTGCATGCACAACTCACATATTTCTATGGCCACTGCAGTGTTCAGAGAGGCGACCAGTTGTCTATCGCCCACTGTCATGAATTCAGACAAACTTCGCTCCAGCAATCGACCCAAGCGGGCTGCAAACATCGTGTCCTTTTCCTGTGTCAGGCGAGACAGACTGCAGCCGTATATCTCTGCTAAGGCAGTCGGCGGCAGTGTTATCTGCAGTAGAGCTTCGAAGGCTGCTAGAGCAGTGTCCATGGGCTCGCGATTGAGGGCGATTTGCACAGTTTGGACCAGTGCGTCCCGCGCCACAGAGAACAGCTGCGGACTTTGGAAGAGTGCCCCCCAGCGAATGGTCTCCCCTTCCTGCAGGAAATCAAGCAGAGTCTGCACCAAAGTCGCAGCACTGAGACACTCAAACACCTGTCTCTGTGCTTCTATGCCCTCGAGCAGTGCGAAGAAAGCCACTTTCTGCTCTACCAGTGCAGCTGTGCTTTCCGCGGCTTGGCACCCTGCACGCACCAGGGCTGTTAGTAGTTCTTCCTGTAGCTGCAAGGGAAGTCGGTTGCTGCAGACCTGATTTAGCAGTTTGAGTTGCTCTGCTGGGGCTAAGGCTTGCACGAGGGTCTGCAGCTCTGTAGCAGTTCTGGCCTTGGATAGGTAGGGGGGAATGCGGAAGGGACGGAGTAGGTTGCACAGGCACCAATAGGGCAGTTGGGAGGCAGAAGGGAGCAGTTGGAACCGCTCCTGCAGCATTAGCAGCAGTTTGTAGTTCCCGACGTTCGCGTTTTCTCTCAATATCGGCTCCAGTTCCGCAGGGGAATGAGAGCAACTCATGATTGCAGGCAAACTAGGAGCCAGGGACGGCAGTAGCTCCAGCACTGCCTCCTTCAGTCGTCTTTGCGAGTCCGCTTCTTCGAAGACTTCCAGCCATTTCCCCACCTCTGCGGCTGCACAGTGCGCCAACACCGCTGATATCAGGTTTGCGTGCTCTGCAGTCACCCGCTTTTTCACCTCTTCTGCACAGGCAATAGACTGTGAAACGAAGTACCTCGCCCACACTCTTTCAGCCCCCACCGCCTTCTCCAGGGCTACTGTGAGGCCTACTTCTTTCGGTAGAGTTTGAGTGAGCAGCAGGTCTATCACCAACTCGTCCTCTATCAGCAGCAGTGCCACTCGCAAGTCCTCAAAGGGAAGTAAAGCCACTCGCTTCTATGTGTAAAGTACTCCTAACAGACGCAGGTCCTTCGCAGCCACAGCAGCTTCCACGACTCCACCCACTCTTTCAGCCCTGCATAGTCTCTACACAGGCAAGATTTGGAAGGCTTCAAAGGACTCCACCTGCAGACTCGAGGAGTACACTAAGGCCGAGTACTGTCGATAGTCTCTCAGCAGTGCTTCCAGACCCTGCAGTCTTTTCCCCGCTTTCTTGATGATTTGCACGCATTTCTGCACGTTGCCTGTCAGGCCGTCGATCCGGAGGCAGGCGGAAGTGACTTCTTGCACTGAGGTCAGTGCGGCTGCGACTTCTTCGGGCGACTGCAGCTCCAGCAGAAACTTCACCATACTGAGGTGCTTTGTGTAGGCGGTTAGCTGCACTATGGAGGAGAGGGCTTCGGTTAAGTTTAGACCGCTGCACAATATCCAGGATGAGAGGTCTATTTACAGGTAGACTGGCAGCGATGTGAGCGCAGTCAATAGCATTGGTGGATAGGAGTGTTAGTCGTAATAAGGAACTCACTGCCTTCAAATTGCTGTCTTTGCAGCACTGTAAGTACCCTAATTCCGCTTCTTGGCTTTCCCTAGGCTTTCACCTCTCACAGACTATTTCAGAATTGGAAACGCTGGAAGTCCTGATGCCAACCAATCGGAATATCGACCTAGCGCTAGCCTCGCAAGCCCATTACTCATATTACCTTGGCTAAGAGAAAGTCCAGTCCCCACATATTGACCTCACGTCAATGGAAATAAAAGCGAATGCTGCAACGATTCATTAAAATGAAATAGTGGTTCCAACGAAACCACAAGTCAAGCGGCCTGATGCAGTTCAAGACTTTACTCGGCATCGAACGGAGGTAAGGGATAGCAGTTACGATTAACTTGTAAGGACTCACATTACATCTCCACTGACTTTGCAGTAAAGGGAGGACCACATAAAAGGAAGTGAGGAGGGTTTGCACAGTTCCATGCGAGCTGGCATGTGCCGATAGAACTAACTCTGAGACACATTTGATTGGGAACTGCGGACTAGCGAGGCTTTGTGAAGAAGCGAACTTTTACGAGGGGCAATTCAATTCGCTCCAGTCAGTTTCCTGGGGAAGTTGGGAGTGCAGGCTTCGGAGGCTTATATCAAGAAGTACCAGGATCAGCCACCTGCTGAAGCCTGCTTCTTTTACGATTCAACGCTGGCAATTGCCTATGCTCTGGACCTTGCGATAAAAACCTGAAAAGACTATACGAATTCCACGGTGCTGATGAAGTTTCTCAGAGGCTCCAGATTTGTGGGGTGTTCCGGCACAGTGACTTTCGACAGAGAAACGAATGGCAGGTCACCAATGAGCTACAACATACTCAATGCGCAGTTTGCAGGAAACGACAGCTTTGTGACCAATATAACCACTGTGGGAGTGTACGACCCTACTAGCACTGTGCTGTTCCGCCTGTACTCTGACTTGATATGGTGTGACGGGACTACCACTGTGCCCTTAGATATGCGCATATCCACAATTGGCTGCCTTCATGAAGACCGATTTGACAAGAAGTTTGAGAAGGGGCAATACCTACTGTGGGGTATTTGTGCTTTTGTCTTCCCACACACATCCTTATTCACTGTAATAATTTGGCGAGTTTTATGGAACCGACCTTTAAAGCCGCTCCAGGATAAACACGAAATGGAAATAAATGATGTGCTGGTATTGCTTGGACTATGTGTAGAGTTGCTGCAGTATCTGTCCCTAGGTCCTGAACTCAACTTCGCAACTCTGGAAGTTTTCAAGTATGTATACATTTCCAGTTTTAGTTTTGGAAGTTTCCACGTACTTTGGATAGTTGTAGCCTCGGCTCGTATATTATGATGGGTTTTATTGTTTTCCTCAAAGTGAACTATCCTGGAAAAGGTTCCCTGTTGCAGGTTCATTGGAATTGCTGGAGGTGTTTATTTGTGTGAGGGGAGTGGGTGCAAATAAGGACTCTCTGGACTTCACAGACAGTTACTTTGCACGCAGACTGCTATGAGAGGTGTTGGCAGGGAGTGCATCTAGTAACATTCTCTCTCTACTCATATACTTGCCAACGGCATTGCTATTGAGACTTCTTTGCAGGAAATCCTATCCCTCTCAATATCAAAGCCCTACCACTTTCCTACTATTCAAAAGTGTGCTTCAAATAATCCTCCTTCTTCTCGGCAAAACAGTGAAGGTGGCAAACCCACTAGTGCACTCTTGCCTATTCATAGGGTTTATGGTGCTGTGGCTAGAATTTTCCCTCAAAACTACCTGCTACAACTACAGGCGTACTGATTCCTGGCACGCCCTCAGCCTGATCGCAGTGCTCTGGGCTGCAGTTATTTCACTAATCCAAACTTTCCCCGGCTTTACCTATCCCATTATATGGATAGTCCTACTAGGCGGCTGGGGTGCTGTAGTTCTCTTTGTCTTCATTTACCAGCTCCTACTGATACCAAGTCAAGTCTATAGAAAGCAGGAAGTGGATGCCTTGCAACTTTCCCTATTCTTCATCGTGGTTTTAATGCAGTCAACCACCGGAACCGTATCGTGCCTGACCTATTTCGAGCAAAATCCGCTGTCCTGAATTATGCAATGGGAGTGAACAATCTGTCCAGCGAAGTTCAGCTTAACAATGAGAAGCTGCATCCTGCTATTCAGAGTAGCACTAATAGATGTGCAAGTTGCTAATATGAGGTATTCGCTACCATGGTCGAAATGAGGCTTTGTACTTTGTCTCCATAGTACATTGTTTCTAGCGCAATTTAGAGCAATTGCCTTAATTATAGCGCTTTTCACTGCAGACTTATAGGCCGCTTTTGATTGATTTAGTACTGCTGGAGACACCACTTCAATAAAAGCATAACATAGATTCTTAGTTTACTATCAACAGTCCCAGCCGCTCTTGGTCTTTTCAGCCTTT
>Ga0247837_1003682_pt1 | contig 26266 bp, 26 predicted proteins | sample LaCtaG_2_FD_187115 | JGI IMG/M metagenome (GOLD analysis project Ga0247837, IMG submission 187115) | Freshwater microbial communities from meromictic Lake La Cruz, Castile-La Mancha, Spain - LaCruzMarch2015_14.5m | ecosystem: Environmental > Aquatic > Freshwater > Lake | place: Spain: Castile-La...
TTGCAAGCCTTTGAGCAGGCCTTGGCGCACGACCCCGAGTTGGCCGAAGCCTGGAGCCAGCTGGCCCATGTGCAGCGCGACATGGGCCAGACCGCGCAAGCGATCGTTGGCTACCAGCGGGCGATGCAGCTGGGGGCCGACCCTGAGCTGCACCGCTATTACCTGGCCGCCCTGAGCCCGCAGCAGCCTGTGGTGAATGCGCCTGCGGCTTATGTGCAAACATTGTTCGACCAGTACGCCAACGACTTTGAGGCGCACTTGGTGGGCCAACTGGGCTACCAGGGCCACCGCGTGTTGCTGGAACAACTGCCCGTCCCACCGGGCACGCGGTTTGAGCGGGTTTGGGATTTGGGTTGTGGCACCGGTTTGTGTGGCCAATTGATCCGTCCGCATGCCGTGCATTTGAGCGGGGTGGATCTGTCTTCGGCCATGCTGGACAAAGCCCGTGCGCTGGGGGTTTATGACAACCTGCACGCACAGGAACTGGTCGATTTTTTGAAGCAAGGCGCTGAGCTGGTCGACCTGGTGCTGGCCGCTGACGTGTTCATTTATGTGGGCCATCTGGAGGCGGTGTTTGAGGCCCTGGGCTCCCGCGTGCGGCCAGGTGGCTGGCTGGCTTTCACCGTGGAAGAGGCGGACCCTGGCCAGGCTGTGCAGTTGCACAGCACGCTGCGGTTTGCGCACGCCCTGACATATCTGCAAGGGCTCGCCGCCCAGCACGGCTGGCAATGGGCCCGCATTCACCGCGCCCCTTTGCGGCTGGACCAGGCCAACCCCCTCATGGGCGCCTATGTGTACCTGCAAAAGACCTGATTGGGCAGGCGGCCATCGTCCGAGTGTCTCAGGCGTGACCCCATAAGGTCCCGCACCGGACCTTCTGCCATCCACGAAGGCTACTTGGGTATTTGTAGATGGCTGTCGGACCATAAAGGCCCGACCTGCGATGGAAGGTCTAGGCTGCTCAGCGGCTGTAGGCCAGGCCCAGCGCCACACCCCCAAACAAATCGCCCTCGACCAAGGGCACCCCGACAAACTCGGCTTGCAAGGCGTTTTGGAAGGTGCGCAAGGCTGACGAGCCGCCCGTGAGGTAGATGGCATCCAAAGACGCCTCGCTCAGGCCCGCCCGCTGCACGCATTCACGCGCACAGGCCACCGTGCGCGTCAGTAGCTCGTGCAAGTGCAACTGCATGTCTTGCAGGCCCAAAGGCACGTGCAGGTTTTCTTCGATCACGGCCAAGTTCATCGCTGTGTCCGCCAAGTGCACCGAGCAGCGGATCTTGGCCTGTTCCACTTCGTGCGCCAACAGGTGGCCGTGGCGTTCGCTCAGGACCTGCATCAGGCGCTCGTGCAAGCGCGGGTTGCGGTAGTTGCTGCGCAGGGTCTTGGCGTGGGCGATGGCTCTGGGTTGGTATTGCCAGTGGATCAGGTGCCAGGTGGCCAGATCAAAAAACACGCGGTTGGGCACCTCGCGCTGCTCGGGCCCCAAGTGCCTGTAGCCCAGCAGTGGCATGACCTGCGCCAGGTTCAGTTGGCGGTCATAGTCGGTGCCGCCAATGTGCACCCCCGAGGTGGCCAAAATATCGGCACTGCGGTTGGCCTTGTGCATGCGCTCAGGCCCCAGGCGCACCACCGTAAAGTCCGAGGTGCCACCGCCCAAGTCCACCACCAGCACGGTGCTTTCTTTCGTCAGGCGTTGTTCGTAGTCCAGCGCGGCCGCAATCGGCTCCAGCTGAAACGACACCTCGTCAAAACCCACCGACTGCACGGCTTGGCGCAGCGAGGCTTCGGCCTGCGCATCGCGCTCAGGGTCATCGTCCACAAAATGAACCGGTCTGCCCATCACCACGCGGCGCGGTGCGCTGCCCAAGTGCTGTGCAGCGCGCTCGCGCAAAGTGGCCAAAAAGGTGGCGATGATGTCCTGAAAGCTGATCTGCTGATGCCCGATTTGCGTGGTTTCCAACAACAGCGGACTGCCCAGCAGGCTTTTCAGCGAGCGCATCAACCGGCCTTCGGTGCCTTCCAGATAGTGCTTGAGGGCGTCGTGCCCGAAGTGGGCGTGGCTGTCCTCGGCGTTGTAAAAAACGGCCGTGGGCATGGCCAGGGCTTCGCCTTCGAGTGGGAGCAGGCGGGCGTTGCCCTCAGGGCCAAGCCAGGCCATGGCCGAATTGGACGTGCCGAAATCGATGCCGAGTGTGCCAGCGGGGGAAGACATCATGAACGGGGGCTGTCAATCAGAAGGGCGCAAGCCCGGGCGTGGGACACATGCCCTGCGCGGACATGTCTTAAGGTCCGGGCATTTTGCCACCAAGTGCGTGAATGTCCCCTCACTCAGCAAGATGAAAGTGTGCTGATGCGCCACCGCTTTGGCCGAAGGTCAATAATCAGTAGAAATGTTAAATGTGCCTGTCCAATTATTGTGTGGAAAAGGTCTCCAACAGCTTTGCGGCCAAGCGTTGGGCGCAGTGACAGCGCCACACCCGTTGGGCATCAAGGAATATCCAAGTGAACACAACAAAAGGCGCGCTGGTCTTTTCTGCCATGGCCGCGTCTTGTTTGCAGGCTGCCGCCATCGACATCCAACTGGGTGAGGGCACAGAGGCAAAGTTCCACGGTGCGGTCACTTGGGGTATACAAATCCGCACTGAATCGCCCAGCCCGGACGCTTATGCTGAGTGGCCTTCCCGGGTTGTGCCCGGCACGCCCAAGGGCAACTTGCAGGGCCAGACCGGCGGTTCGAATTTGAACTTTGTCAAAGGCCAGGCCATCTCCAACGTGCTCAAGCTCGTTTGGGACCTGGACCTGAAAAAAGACAACAGGGGCCTCTTTGTTCGTGGCAGGGCCTGGCAAGATTTTGCCTTGGGCGAGAAAAACGCAGCCTATGGCAATTATCCCAACGGCTTTCAGCCCAACCAGCCGCTGAGCGACAGGGGGTTTGAGCCCAGCGCCCGGTTCAGTAACCTGGACTTGCACGAAGTCTTCGTGTACGGGCAGGTCGACGCGGGCACTGACGCACCACTCAAACTGCGTTTGGGCCGCCAAGTGCTCGCGTGGGGTGGGCCGATGTTGGACATGGGCGGCGTGAATGCGGTCATCAACCCCGCCGATGTGGCCGCCATGATGCGGCCGGGGGCTTTGCCTTCGGAGGGTCGCTTGCCCGTGGGCATGGTGAGTGCCCAATGGGCGCCGGGCAGCCTGTGGCGTTTGGAGGGCTTTGCGGCCTACGAGTCGCGCAGCACGGTCATGCCCGGTTGCGGCACCTTTTTCGACGTGCAGTCGTTTGCGCCACAGGGCTGCGAATTCGCGGCCTTGGCCGGCGCGTCCGAGCAAAGCCAGCTGGCCAGTGGCGCCTATTTGAACCGCAATGCCGATGTGAAGGCAGCCAGTACAGGCGCCTATGGCTTTTTGGTGGGCTACAAGGCCGAGCCCTGGGATGCCGATGTCAAATTCTTTGCCATGAACACGCACAGCGCCAACCCCAGCCTGCGCATGACCATCAACGCCCTGACGCCGGGTGTGCCCTCGGTCAGCTACGCCATGGTCTATCCTGAAGATGTGTCTTTGCTGGGCTTGAGTTTCAGCAAAAAACTGGCGCCAACCACGCGCCTGTTGGGCGAGGTGGCTTACCGGCCGCATCAGCCCGTCACCTTGAACGCTTTTGACGTGCTGTCCAGCTTTGCCTCGCGCAGCCCGGCCTCGGTGCTGGCGCTGAACAAAGGCATCACCGCCTTGCCCGTGGGCGCCGGCTTTGACGCGTATGACCGCTTTGCCGTGACCACGGGCAGCTTGGGCGTGGACACGGTGTTTCCAAAAACCCTGGGCGCAGAGCGCATCCGCTTGCTGGCCGAAGTCGGCGTCAGCCAGGTGCGAGGCCTGCCCGATCCTGCGGTGTTGCGGTACGGCCGGCTCGTGGGCTACAACGGTGCAGCCTATAACGGGGGCCCCGCCTGCGTGGACACTGTGCCCGGCAAGACCTGCACCCACGATGGCTACACCTCATCGAGCGCTTGGGGTCTGAGGATGCTGGCTTCTGCCCGATATGCCCCGGCCGGTTCGGGCATCAGCTGGACGCCTTCTTTGTTGTGGGCCAAGGATGTCAGAGGCTACTCTCACGACGGTCTTTACTCAGAAGGTCGAACCCTGCTGCGCCCTGCCTTGCGCGCCGAATTCGGGCCGCGTTATTTTGGCGAGATGCAGTACCACCGCTACAGCGGTGGCCGCTACAACCTGCGGATCGATCGCGACCATGTCAGTCTGGTCGCTGGTGCCCGATTTTGAAGGGCTGCTTGGGGGTGGGCATCGGCGTCATGCTGAACGATGTCCATGCTTGGGTCAGCGGCGGTTGAAATACTGACGCATTTCAGCCAGCGTTTTGGCTTCTTTCAGTGGCATGTTCACTGATTTGGAGGATGACGGACTTGGAAAAAGATCTTCCTTGCTCAGGTTGTACTTGTCCATCAGCGCCATGATTTGCTTTGCGCCTGTTTCGACTTGTTCGTGGCGTATTAGGGCTTGCTCCAACTCTTCTGACATTTTTTTGGCTGCATCCAATGACTGGGCAATTTTCAAATCCAGTTCGGCTTTTTGTTGTTGCAATTGTTGAAAAGTAGCCATGGTGTGAGTCCTGAAAAAATAAGCACAAGGTGGACTGCAATCTAACTGTTTGCACTGTGGGTTTTCACACCAAAATTCATAGAAGCGCACAGATCCTCACAAAGAACCGGCCCGTTGTTGTATCGACGCCGTGAAAGCTCACAATTGCTCTCACTTCAGGTGACAAATCCACCGCCTTTTCAACAGGTTGCGGTTTTATCCAGCCCAAGCTCCTATGATTTGGCCAAACCATGAAGTACCTGTTCTCTCTGTTCTTATTGTTGTTTTGCCAAGTGTCTGTGCATGCGGCCGATGCACGCTTTCGGATCGACACCGCGTTCCACCATGATGAGGCGCCAACCCGGACCCTGGAAGCGGCGCAGTTGCTGGACTTCAAACCTTATCAAGGTGAGCTTCGACTGGGGTTTGTGAAAGGCGAAACCTGGATCCGGCTGCAAATACAAGCGGATGCATCGGCGATGGATGCGGCACAGACCACTCCCGGGGAGCGTTTGGTCCTCAGGGTGGGGCCGTATTCCCTGGATCAGCTGACGTTTTATGTTGAGGAAAACGGGCAATGGGTGGCACAACAAGGCGGCGACCGTTTTGTCAAGTCATGGAAAAACTGCCCGGATGACCTGTACTGTTTTTCGTTCGACGCGCCAGAAGGCAGCCCGGTCACCGCGTATTTAAAAATACAGACCGACACGGTCAGGGTGGTCCATACCGCCCTTGTTTCCTCTGAACAGGTGATGCCCAATGCCATAGGCCGCATCCAGCAGATGACGGTGTCTTTGACCTTGGGGGTCGCCGTGCTGGTGCTGTCCCTCGCTTTCCTGTTTCTGGAACGCTCGGTCTTGCTGCACGTGTTTTGCTGGCTTCAGGCGTCGGCGGTGTTCATGATCGCCGCCAACACCGGTCTGTTGGCCCAGTGGTTGCCGATGCTGGCGGCCGAAACCGTCAATCACATGAGCAACTTGGGGCAAGTCATCCGTGTGCCTTTCGTCATCCTGCTGGGCTGGGCGGCCCTGCGGGCATGCCGTCCTGCGCCCTTCTATCCCAAAGCGGTGATGGCCCTGTTGATGGCCTGTGGCATGAACCTTTTGTGGTTGGTGACAGGACATACCGATTCGGCATTGAAGATCAATTTTGTGGTGATGTGGATCAATTCAATGGTGCAGTTGTGGGGCGTGTTTTCATCGCAAAACTTCCCGCCCAAATTGCGAACGATTTTGTTGACAGGCTGGTCTCTGTTTTTGGTTCTCGCCACCCTGGGGGTCTTGGCCACTTACGGATTTTCGGACGTTCTAGAGCAAATCACTGTTTTTCAATCCACTGGAGACTGGCGGCTCAATGGGGTGCCCATCGGCATGGCCGTTTTTTGGGTTGTGGCGACTGAAAAATCCAACCGCAAAATCGAGAAATTGAAAGAGTTGCAGGGCTTTCAGATGGAGGCGGCTCAGTCCAAAGCCAACCAAGAAAAACTCAAGGAACGCAGAGAGCTGATTGACATGCTGACCCATGAGTTGAAGACGCCGTTGAGCACCATCAAATTTGCCTTGGCCTCGCTGAAGATGGTCGCCAAAGGACAAGGAGATTCGATTGAGCGTGTCCAGCGCATCGATGCTTCTGTGAACCGAATGGATGCGATGATCGAGCACGTGGCCTTGTCCAACAAAATCGAGCGCCATGATGTGCGCGATTCTGCGGAAAAGATTTCGGCGCAGGAATTGATGAACGTGGTCATGCAGGAGTATCAAGATGCAGACCGGTTTGAATTGCGCATTCAAGAGGGCGCGTTTTTTCGTGCCGACCCGCATTTTTTGGCCCTCATTGTGGAAAACCTGGTCAGCAACGCTGTCAAATATTCAACCGATGGAAAAATCAAAATCACCATTGGCCACGAAACACCCGGTATGACCTGCTTCAGCATCAGCAACCGTGTGGCCAGCGAGAGCCTGCCTGACGAAAACCGGTTGTTTGAGCGTTACTACCGTCACCCCAATTTTCAGAACCACCCTGGCATGGGCATTGGCTTGAGTCTGGTGCATTCGGCGGCTGAAAAGATGGGTGCCACCGTCAGCTATCTGCATACAGACCAAGAAGTGGTTTTTGAAGTCAGGATCCCGCATTGAATTCCCCTATTTCGTTAGAGTCCGCAGATTCGAACTCGCCCCTGGTGGTGGCCCTGGTGGAGGATGACCGCTTGTTGCGCGAGGAGATTGAAGTGCACTTGACGGCGCACGGTTTTCAGGTGCATGCCGCCAACAGCGCGATGGGCTTGGATGATCTGACTGCCCGCGTTGCATTCGACCTTTACCTGATTGACCTGAACCTGCCTGGAGAAAATGGCTTGAGCCTTTGTCGCCGGGTGCGGGCATCGCGACCGGATGCCGGCATCGTGATCATGACCGCCCGGGTCGCGTTGAACGATCGGATCGCGGGTTACAAACAAGGCGGGGCCGATTTTTACCTGACCAAACCCGTGTCGCCGGACGAACTGGTGTTGGTGTTGCTCAATCTGGGACGCCGTTTGAAACAGGCGCAGACGACCAAAGCGTGGTCGCTCAGTTTGCGTGACCGCACTTTGGTGGAACCTAACCATTCGCAAAAACTGCGCTTGACCAGCAAGGAAAAAACCATTTTGCTGGCGCTGGTGCAGGCCAAGGACAACACCCTGGAGTCGGGTGTTTTATGCGATTTGTTCACCGAGGAGAATGAAGACAGCTCGATGAGCAAGCACGCCCTCGAAGAAATGATCGCCAGGTTGCGCAAAAAATTCAAAAGCGTTCAGGCTGAAGGCGATGAGCCCGCCATCAAATCGGTTTGGGGTGTGGGCTACCAGCTGTGCGTGCGCATTAATTTTGTGCATTGAGGGTCGCCCATGCCTGTCGGTTAGATCGACAAAACACATCATGTGGGCCTGTTTTGGGTTAGATTCGGTAGGTTATAAAAGTTTAAGCCCATGACCGATACCACCCCTGCCGCAGAACCCCGTCCCGAATTGCCCGACCGCTTGGCCATCGACGCCCGCAGCCCGCACCATGTGCGCGCCGTGTTCGAGCATGACATCGGCATCCGCTTCAATGGCAAAGACCGCAACGATGTCGAGGAATACTGCATCAGCGAAGGCTGGGTGCGTGTGCCCGCCGGCAAGGCGCTGGACCGCAAAGGCCAGCCCTTGCTGATCAAAATCAAAGGCACGGTCGAAGCGTTTTACCGCTGAGTCTTGTGGCAGCGTTCACGGCGGGGTACGCCGCTGCAACGCTTCAAAAGAGATCAATTCCCCCGCCAAAGCGCTCGCCATCACTGTGGGCGGGCTGGCCAGCCAGACCTGTCCCGGGCCTGAGCGACCCGGAAAATTGCGGTTGATGGCGCTCACCGTGACCTGCGCCGTATCGGTCGATGAACCCGGCCCGCAGTTCGCGCAGGCCCCGCAAGAGGGCTGCAAAATCCGCACGCCCAAAGCGGCGAAAGTCTTGTCATAGCCTTGGGCCAAGCAGTAATCACGCACGGCAGTGGTGCCGTACTGCAAAAACACTTGCACGCCTTCCGGCACCTTCAGCCCGTTTTTCAGACCCCAAGAAAGTACCCTGTGGTAGTGGTCAAAGTCTTCGCGTTTGCCCGCTGTGCACGAGCCACCATAGGCGATGTCGATGTGCACGCGCTCGGGCAAGTCCACCAGTGCTAAGCCCTGACCGGGGTCACCGGGCCGCGCCACCATAGGGCTAAGAGTGGAAAGGTTCACCGCCATGTGGTGGGTGTATTGCGCGCCATCGTCGCTGTGCATCCAGTCCTCGATCACCGCGTCCACACCGCGCCGTTCGCGCAGAAAGCGCAGAGTTTCGACATCGGGCGCCACGATACCGGTCAGCCCGCCCAATTCGGCGCACATGTTGGTGAGGGTGGCGCGTTCGTCGGTGCTCAAGTGGGCAATGCCCTTGCCTGTGAACTCGAACACCTTGCCCACCCCGCTGCCGCTGCGGATGAAGGGCGTGGCCAGCAGGTGCAGCATGAGGTCTTTGGCGGTCACGCCCGCTTGCAGCTGGCCTTGCAGTTCAACGCGCACACACTCGGGCAGGGTCACGCGCACCGCGCCGGTCACAAAGGCATTGGCCATGTCGGTGGTGCCCACACCAAAGGCCACACAACCCAAGGCGCCGCTGTGCGGTGTGTGCGAATCGGTGCCCACCACCACCTGGCCGGGCAGGGCGTAGTGCTCGGCCACCATGGCGTGCGAGATGCCGGCCACGTTGCGGCCGTCGTCCAACAGCACTTCGGCTTCGGTCAGGGTGCGGTGCATGCGCAGGCCGTGGCGTGCGGCAAAGTTGCGCTGCGCCTGGCGCATGGCGTGCATGTTGACGATCAGGCCACCACGCACATGGGCCGGGCTTTCATCGACATACGAGGTGTGGTCTTCGAAAACCACGATCTGTTCGGGTCGCTGCAGGGTGAAATCCTTGCCCAGTGCGTTTTTCATCAAGGTGTCGGCCATGCCGGTGTAGTACTCGTGGATGAAGCGCCAGTCCGCCTGCACGAACAAGCCGTCGCCGGGCTGGGGCTGCACAGGGGTATGGGGCGCTGTCAGGTGGTGGCGCATCAGGATTTTTTCAAACAGCGTTTGAGGGCCGTTTGCTTTGATGGCGACCGATCGCGTATGTTCTTCCTCGCAGGATCCCACCCCCGTGGGCGAATGTGCGCCCAATAAAAACCGTTGCCCCCAGCGCAGCAAACCACCCGCTTCCAGAACCGACGCCGCCAAGGCCTCGCGCCCTTGAACCAGATCGGCCAGCGTGATGTGCTCACCCCGCTCAATGCGCGCCAGCAGACCGAAATCGGTCGAGGTCAACAGGCCAATGTTGTCGGCGTTCTGGCGGTAGATGCGCTCAAAACTCTCGGCAATCACCAGCTGCACACCTGCCAGCTTCTCGGCGGTGGGGCTGTGCTCGCGCGACGAGCCCTTGCCGTAACGCCTTCCGCCCACCAGCACCGCAAAGCCCGCTTGCCTGAGCGCGCGGCGTTCGATGGGGTTGTCTTGACCGCAGCGCAGCCCGGTGTGGGCAAAGTCGCCCAAGCTGTCGTCGTAATGGCTCATGATGTGCACGGGCGTGATCTCGTCGGTCGAGACATCGTCGCGCAGTGGGCCAGCCTGTTCGCGGGTCAGGGTCTCGCCCGCCAGTTGGCGGCGAATCAGGGCAGGGTCTTGGCTGAGGTAAAGAATCTTCGAGTGGACGGTGTTCATGTGAGGGTGTTCGTGTGCGTGAGTCATGATTCACCCCGGAGTCAAAGGGCAATTTGAATTCTATGAGCGAACCGAGCCATTAAACTCCTCTCACCCTCCTTAAAGGACATTGGACATGACGGTATTTCATTGGCCCGAACGCGTGACGGTCCGCGAAGTGGGCCTGCGTGACGGCTTGCAAAGCATTGCCCGCACTCTGCCCACTGCACAAAAACTGCAGTGGATTCAGGGTGCTTACGACGCAGGCATCCGCGAGATCGAAGTCGGCTCTTTTGTGCCCCCTAAATTGCTGCCCCAGCTGGCCGACACCGCCGAGCTGGTGGCCTTTGCCAAAACCTTGCCGGGCCTGGTCGTGTCGGTGCTGGTGCCCAACCTGAAGGGGGCCGAGCGTGCCATGGACAGCGGTGCCGACTGGATGCTGCTGCCCCTGTCGGCCAGCCACGCACACAGCCTGGCCAATTTACGCAAAGCGCCGGATGATGTGGTGGCCGAGATCGGGGCCATCGTGGCGGCTCGCCGGGCACTGGGTTCCGCCATCCGCATCGAAGTGGGCATGAGCACCGCGTTCGGTTGCACGCTTCAGGGCCGGGTCGAGGACGACGAAGTGTTGCGCTTGCTCAGAGCTGTGCTCGGGTTGGGCGTGGACCGCGTCGGCTTGGCTGACACCGTGGGCTATGCCGACCCGCGCCAGGTGGGCGAGTTGTTTGCCAAAGCCCGCGAGGTGGCGGGCGACAAGCTTGGCTGCGGGCATTTTCATGACACGCGGGGCTTGGGGCTGGCCAACGTGATGGCCGCGCTGCAAGCGGGTGAGACCCGATTTGACGCGTGCTTGGCGGGCATTGGCGGCTGCCCGCATGCGCCCGGGGCCAGCGGCAATGTGGCCACCGAAGACCTGACTTATTTGATGGCCAGCATGGGCATCGACACCGGCATCGATTTCGGTCAGCTCATCGCTTTGCGCGCCCAGGTGGCGCAGTGGCTTGCAGGCGAGAGCCTGCACGGTTCGATCGCGCAGGCGGGTTTGCCCAAGACCTTGCGCCCTGAAGAAATGACGGCATGAACAATTCGGATAAGAAACTCCCGCTCGAAGGCCTGCGCGTCGTCGAGTTCACGCACATGGTCATGGGCCCGACTTGCGGCATGGTGTTGGCCGACATGGGGGCCGAGGTCATCAAGGTCGAGCCGATCGAGGGCGACCGCACACGGCATTTGTTGGGTTCGGGCGCGGGCTTTTTCCCGATGTTCAACCGCAACAAGAAGAGCATCAAGATCAACCTGCAAAGCCCCGAAGGGGCCGAAATGGCCCGCAAACTCTGCGCTACGGCTGACGTGGTGGCCGAAAATTTCAAGCCCGGCTCCATGGCCAAATACGGCCTGGACTACACCAGCCTGTCGGCCCACAACCCCAAGATCATTTACGCCAGCCTGAAGGGCTTTTTGCCCGGTCCCTACGACCACCGCACCGCGCTTGACGAGGTGGTGCAGATGATGGGGGGTCTGGCCTACATGACGGGCCGCCCAGGCGACCCGCTGCGCGCAGGCACCAGCGTGAACGACATCATGGGCGGCATGTTTGGCGCCATCGGTGTGCTGGGTGCGCTGATCCAGCGCGGCATCACCGGACGCGGGCAAGAGATCCAGTCGGCCCTGTTTGAAAACAACGTCTTTTTGGTGGGCCAGCACATGCTGCAGTACGCCATCACTGGCAAGGCGGCCGAGCCCATGCCCAACCGCATCTCGGCCTGGGCGGTGTACGACGTGTTCACCGTCAAGAACGGCGAGCAGATCTTTTTGGCGGCAGTGAGTGACGCCCAGTGGTCCACCTTCTGCGATGTGCTGGGTTTCGTCGAACTGAAAGCCGATGCGCGCTACTTTGACAACAACGCCCGAGTGTCGCTGCGTGCCGAGTTGTTGCCCGATCTGCGCCGCCGCCTGGAAGCCTTCACCTCTGCCGAATTGACCGTGATTTTCGAAAAAGCCGGCCTGCCCTTTGCGCCTATCGTCAAACCCGAAGAGTTGTTTGACGACCCGCACCTTCAGGCTACCGGTGGCCTCGCCGATGTGCGCTTGACCGATGGCCCCAAAGCGGGTCAGACCGCCCGAGCGGCGCTCTTTCCCTTCACCATGGACGGGCAACGCCTAGGTGTGCGCCACCAGCCGCCCAAGCAAGGTGAAAATACCGATGAGTTGTTGCAAGGCTTGGGCCTGAGTGATGCAGAGATCAAGCGTTTGCGTTCGCTCAAAGCCGTGGCCTGAGTCAACGCAGCCGCATGTTGTAAATTAACTCACCTCCCCTAACAAAGAAAGAGACATTCCATGAAACAAAACATCACACGCCGTGCCGCATTGGCCGCTTTGTCATCGGCCGCTGCGGTGGCATTTCCGGGCCTGTCGTTGGCGCAAGCCGATCGCCCCGTCAAATTCATCTTGCCCAACGCCACAGGCTCGGGCGTAGACGCCATCACGCGCGCAGCAGCACCTGCTATTGGCAAGGCTTTGGGTGCAAATGTGGTGGTAGAAAACCAATCTGGTGCCAGTGGCGTCATCGGTTTGCAGGCTATGGCCAAGAACCCGCCCGATGGTTTTACCTTGTCGGTGGTGTCCAACAACGTGGTGATCTTCCCCAGCGTCATCAAAAACCTGCCTTTTGAAATGCCCGGCGATTTCACACCGATTGCGGTGCTGGGAGCAACGCCCCTGGTGTTGGTGGCGAACCCACAAAAAATGCCCACCAGCAGCAGCCGTGAATTCATTGCCGCCCTGCGTGCCAAGCCGGATGGTTACAACTTCGGCTCTGGCGGTACGGGGACGATTTTGCACTTGGCCGCCGAGATGTTCGTGGACGAAGCCCGTGTCAAGGCGCGCCATATCCCTTACAAAGGCGTGGGCCCCATGGTCACCGACTTGTTGGGAGGTCAAATTGACTTTGCTGTGTTGGCCTTGCCCAGCGTGCAGCAGCACATCAAGAGTGGCGCGCTCAAGGCGGTGGGCATGTGCGGTGACAAGCGCAGTGCCGCTGCGCCAGACATTCCTACTTTTGCGGAGCAGGGCTTGCCCACTTACGTGATCGATGCCTGGTTTGGTGTGCTCGGCCCCAAAGGCATGAGCCCTGCCGCGGTAAAAAAGGTCAACGATGCCCTGGTGCAGGCCTTCAACGAGCCGGCCGTCAAGGAAACCATGGCCAAGCAAGGCAACACGATCGCCATCAGCACGCCCGAGCACGCTCAGCGCATCTTCCGAAGTGAAATGGAGCGCTTTGCCGCGCTGGTCAAGAAAGTGGGCATCGAGCCGCAGTAAAGATGTCTGTCGTCGCTTGACACCCGTGACGTAAGCAACGGCCATCGACCACATGACGCACAGCGTCTACAAAGGGCGCATGGCTTGATAGAGCGGTTTTGCGAAAAACTTTTTAACTTCCGCGAAATCCGCTAATTCGATATCCAGGGCACCTACACGGCGTAGACGCGTATGGCTTGGGCGTTCACCACAAGTCGCCCACACAGGGCGATAACACCAACGAGTTGCTATTGGGTTTGGGTTTGAGGCTGGATGAAATCGCACAACTGAAGGCCAGCAAGGCCGTGGCTTGATCCACTCGCACCAAGCCAAGCTTGGCTTGGCTGGCGCTGATGGTGCGTCAGAGGATCTTGGCGTTGCCTTGTTGTTTCAAAGTTTGCAATTGATGTTTTGCGCCAACTTGAACAGATTCTCTTTACGTTCGCGTGCTGCGTTGATGGCTTGTTCAGTATTTGAATAAGTTCCCAAAAGCGCTGGCCAAAAGAGAATCGCAGCAGCAACGTTTGTGCCTGTTACTGTCCGTTCTTTACGCGCTTCTCGCTCAAAGCGTTCAGCTTCGGATATTTCCGTCTTAATTTGTTCGCATGACAGCGACGAGTCACCAGTTTTGCGGGTTTCCACAACAGTGGGTGTTGCGCAGCCTGCCAAAGCGGTGACAAGCAAAAGAGCGATGATTTTTTTCATGATTAAAAAAGGTTTGTTTTAACTTAAAAATTCTAAATCAAAATTATTTCCCTTAATAAATTAACAGTCATCACCACAAACCGATGCCTTTAATGCGTCAAACTTGACACCCTTGATTAAAATAGCCAACATCAATCCCCATGTCCATCCAGGTATTGATTTTCGGTATACACCTCGCCCGCAGCACGCGGGGCAAACCCTGCGCACCGCCGCAGGGTTTTTAAACACCCCCCGTTTCGTTTGACCGATATCAATTCGGACCGCGCTCACCTTGCAGCGTGGCCCCGTTCACTGCTGGAGATTTTCATGACCGATTTGTTTGACAACCCCATGGGCTTGTGCGGCTTTGAGTTTGTCGAGTTCGCATCCCCCGTCGCCAACACCTTGGAGCCGCTGTTCGAGCAGATGGGCTTTTCGCTGGTGGCCCACCACCGATCTAAAGACGTGGTGCTTTACCGCCAAGGCGACATCAACTTCATCGTCAACCGCGAACCCAAAAGCCTGGCGGGCTACTTTGCTTCCGAACACGGGCCTTGTGCCTGTGCGCTGGCGTTTCGCGTCAAAGACTCGCACCTGGCGTATGCGCGAGCCCTCAAATTGGGCGCGCAGCCGGTCGATGTCCCAACAGGCCCCATGGAATTGCGCTTGCCCGCTATCAAAGGCATTGGCGGCGCGCCCTTGTATTTGATCGACCGTTATGAAGATGGCAAAAGCATCTACGACATCGACTTTGAATTCATCGACGGCGTGGAACGCCACCCGCCGGGCCACGGTCTCAAGCTCATCGACCACATGACGCACAACGTCTACAAAGGGCGCATGGCGTACTGGAGTGGCTTTTACGAAAAGCTGTTCAACTTTCAAGAGATTCGCTACTTTGACATCAAGGGCGAATACACGGGCCTGACCAGCCAGGCCATGATGGCGCCCGACGGCATGATCCGCATCCCGCTGAATGAAGAGTCGGGCAAAACCGGTGGCCAGATCGAAGAGTTTTTGATGCAGTTCAACGGCGAAGGCATTCAGCACATCGCGCTGCTGACCGACGACCTCTTGAAAAGCGTGGACGCGCTGCAAATGGCGGGCATCCCGCTCATGACCGCGCCCAACGACATCTATTACGAAATGCTCGAAGAACGCCTGCCGGGCCATGGCGAGCCCGTTGCCGAGCTGCAGGCACGCGGCATCTTGATGGACGGATCAACCGCCAATGGCGAAAAGCGCCTGCTGCTGCAGATCTTCAGCCAAACCTTGCTGGGCCCGGTGTTCTTTGAATTCATCCAGCGCAAAGCCGACGAAGGCTTTGGCGAGGGCAACTTCAAAGCGCTCTTTGAAAGCCTGGAGCGCGACCAGATTCGGCGTGGGGCGATTGTGGTGGAGTGATTGGGTCACGGACCAGGATGGTGAAGCGCTTACTGCTTTTTCAGAACGACGTGCCTTCCGTCTTTGAAGGTGCCCGTGAGCGTTAGTTCGTCTGTGCGCTCAAGCGTCAGAACGAAGGAAGGGCAGCCATCAATAACGCTCGGTCCATCCACTCTGAACATCATCTTTGCGTTCGGCATTGGCATGATCGACAGTGGGAACTCGCGATTGAGACAAGGGGCTTTGCGTTGTGCTGCGTTAACGTATCGCCAAGATCCGCCCACGTCCGAAATCTTCACTTGGATCTGGAGTTCATGAGCAGTACTCGGTGATTTCGTTGTTCCAATCCATCCGCCGTATAAGGTGTCGGCGGTCTGAGCTTGCGCGAGAGAAATTACAAGTAAGAGCATAGACGCGGTTTTTGTGAGAAGGTTCAAGATGTCTCCTTAGGATAGTGAAATGAGATGTTATTTAAACTTTATCCTAGTATCTTCAATTTTATTTAATTCATTTAAGAAGATGGACAACTTTTGACTTTGAGCTACTGCGAATCGTTAACGCTCAATCACTGGCTGTGTAAAATCCACCTTGGTAGTCACTTTTGACTACCCATAAACGGAGCTTGTCATGCCCACTGTTCCTGCCAGCATCCCCACCAGCCTCAAACTGCCCAGCGCGCTCAAACTGCAGCTTGAAGAAGATGCCCAGCAAATGGGCATGAGCTTGCACGCTTTCATGGTGAGTACGCTTGCCGATGCCGCGCAGCGCAAGCGCTTGCGGCAAAGTTTTGCGCAAGACGCGGCCGATGCGCTGGCCGATATGAAGTCCACGGGAACAGGCCACGCATTGGACGATGTTCGAAACTATTTTTCTCAACTGAAAGAACATCGTCAGGGGAAAAGCGCGCCACCTGCACCCTTGCAACCGAAAAAAATGGGCTGAGGTGTGAGTGCGGTATTTCTCAGCCCAGCGGCATTCCAAGATTTGGTGCGCCTGGAAACGTTTTTGCACGAATCCGAAGACCCATTGGCTGGAGAACTGCTCGACTTCATCCTGGATGCCTTGCAAGTGTTGACGCATCAACCCGGCATCGGCCGCCCGGTGGAAGGTGGTTTGCGTGAACTGATCATCTCTCGCAGGCGCAGCGGCTATCTGGCCCGCTATGCGTGGGACGATGCCCTGGGCCGGGACATGGTGGCCCGCATTCGCCACCAGCACGAAGCGGGTTACCAATACGATGAAATTTGAAGTGGTTCAATCCAGTGTGCTTGAATCTGAGCTTTCAAACCAGCCTGTACGCCATGAACAGTCAACCCCAACAAGGATTCCCTGAACTTTCTGGAGTCGTCATGGCCTCGCGTCGCATCGTGCTTCAAAGCACCTTGTTGCTGGCTGGTGGGTGGGGCGGCAGCTTGGCTGCTCAAACGGCGTACCCGCAAAAGCCCGTCAAATTCATCGTGCCTTTTGCGGCGGGGGGGTCTGCCGACACGGTGGCCCGTTTGCTGTCGGAGCGGCTTGGATTGGCTTTGGGGCAATCGGTGATCGTGGACAACCGGGGCGGCAATGGGTCGGTCTTGGGCACAGACTTCGCTGCCAAGGCCGCACCCGATGGCTATACGGTTTTGCTCAGCAACGGTGCCGCCATGACCACGGGCCCGCTCATGGGCCAGATCACAAATTACAAGCCATTGAGTGACTTTGTCCATCTCAACTTGTTCGGCACGTTCACCAATGCCTTGATCGTTCGGGCTGACCATCCGGCTAAAAATGTTCAGGATTTACTGAACATGATTCGGCTGCAGCCGGGCAAGATCAACTATGGCTCTGCGGGCGTGGGGTCTGCGGGCAATCTGACAGGCGAATTGCTCAAGCAATTGGCAAAGATTCAAATGGTTCATATTCCCTACAAGGGATCGGGGCCGGCGTTCAATGATTTGATGGGCGGGCAGATTGACTTCATGTTCAATGCACTGATTGCATCAGCACCCCACATCAAGGGCGGGCGAGTGCGTGCATTGGCGGTGACAGGGCATCATCGTGACAATGAATTCACCCAAGTGCCCACCTTGTCTGAAACGGTGCCCGGTGCCGTAGGCGACGCCTGGTTCGGCTTGTCGGTGCCCGCGAAAACACCAGCTCAGGTGCAAGAGCGTTTGCGTGCGGACATGGCGCGCGTTTTGGCGCAGTCGGAAATGCGCACCAAATTGGCCGAATTGGGCATGCAGCCTTTGGGGCTGGACAAACCCGAATTTCAGACTTTTCTGGAGCAAGAAATCAAGAAATGGGGGCCGGTGATCACGGCCGGTCAACTCAAGGCGCAGTGATGCGGGCATTAGCCCTGGAAGATCAGGTCAAGGCGGCAGACTCCCGCAAGCCGGTGATCATCGAGGTATTGAGCAAATGGGCTTTGTGCAGGACAGGGTCGCTGGCCTTTCGCTGCAATTCCTCGATGGCGGCCTGGCGTTTTGACATGTCCCGCTCTTGCATGCGCGCACGGTTGCGGCCCGATTGTTCCAGCACATGCGAGATGGCGATCGGGCGGCGTTGACGCTCATACAAAGCCAAAGCTTCCAGACCGCATTTTTCATTCAGGATGGACCCCAGTTTTTCGCTCAGGTTGAACGCATCGTGGATGCCACCGTTCATGCCCATGCCGCCACTGGGGCTGTTGAGATGGGCGGCATCGCCGACCAAAACCACACGACCGGTGACGTACTGTTTCACCACCCGTTGGTGAATCCGGTACGGTCGGATTTCCAGGACATCGTAGGCTTCGTGGCGTGGCCAAATGCGCTGCATCTTTTGTTGGACTGCGGTGTCTGAAGTGGCCTCTTCGATGCTTTCCCCCTCATCCGGATACAGACTCACACGCCATACATCACGCAGCCGCAGCAAACTGAAAGTGCCATATTCGCTCCAGCAGTAATTGATATAGGAAAGACTTGGCAAATGTTCATGGAACGCAAACCGGGTGGTGGCCAGGATGGTGGTCTCCGGGAAAGTCAACCCATCGAATTCCAAGTTCAATTGTTTTCGCACCGTGCTGTGGCCACCATCAGCGCCCACTAAAAATGAGGCCTCCAGCTGATGCAGTTGGCCGTCTGGCGACTGGTATTGCACCTTGACCGAGTGGTCAGTTTGCGACAAACCGATCAGGGGACTGCCCCAATGCACCTGCACATGGGGCAAATTCTTCTGAATGTGCGCCAACAACAGTTCAGACAAGCGCCATTGCTCACATTGCAGGCGATAGGGGTGCGCGGTGTCGTCTTTCAAAACCGACAGGTCAAATTCGGCGTACTGGCCCGTCGAGTGCATGCGCACTTGCCAGGTGGGCGCGATCAATCCCGCTGCGATCAATCCGGCCGTGATGCCATGCGCTTGAAGCATGTCCAGCGTGGGGGGATGAAACGTGGAGGCACGCAAACCACGCACCAACTCGGGTGCTGATTCGAGTACCGTGCAAGCGATGCCCATATGACCTAGCCGCATGGCCAACACCAAGCCGACGGGGCCCGCACCAGAAATGACGACGGGTTGGATGTTCATGCCGTGCGGGCGAGGCCCATGGCCTGAGCTCTGTCAGCCCAGTGCCCTGCATCCAGCCAAGTTTGAAGGTCAAATGCTTCTGGGTGGGTGTTGGGAATGGCTGCGACCGATTGCCACATCAAAGCCAGCATGCTCGACAACCACGGCGGGCCGGTTCGATCGCGTTGAATCAGCAGCGTTTTCAGGCTAGGCATGCCCGTGCCCAGCATCAAGACAGCGTCAGCGCTTGATGCGCTTAAAGCTTGGGCTGCGCTGTTGGCCGATTCGCTGGAGGTGGTGTAAATGGCATGAAAACCAGGATCTGATGAGTGCACGGACTGAACCGTGCCAATGTCAAAACCATGCGACTTCCAATAGGCGATGCTGGCTTGAGTGAGGTCAGCGGCGTAAGGCGAGAGCAAATCCAACCGACGAACGCCCAATGTCTTTAAGGCTGCTGCCACGGCCATACCGGCGGTGACGACGGGGATGTTCAGGCGGGCTTGCCAAGCGTGCACCCATTGCGCCTCTTTTTCGCAGCCCATCAAATAGGACGAGCCGGTGCAGGCCAGTGCCAGAACCGACAGCGGGGCATTGCCAAATTGAAGCATGCTGTGTTCAAGCTGGTCAAAGTAATCCAGCAATCGTTGATCCAGACTGGGTGCCTGGCTGACGAGGCGACCATTGATGAGCGAATAGCCTGTGGGCAACAAGGCCCAGGCTTCAGGTTCAACGGTGGTATTGGCCTGCGGCGTCAGCAGTCCAATCAAGCCAAGAGGTGCGTATTCCATGCTCACAAAATAACTGGCTCCGTTGATAGTTGATGTAGCTCAAAAGGATCATTGTGAACCCAAGCCCATGTCTTGGGCCACACCTGAAAAGCGCAACGGTAACCCAAACGCGTCGCATGGGTGACAAAACGGCATGCGCTCAAGGACCTTCTAGGTTTTAGTCAGGTTGCTTTAACTCAGAGATCACGACATAGTGGATCGCAAATCTTTCACCACGGAGACTGTCCACATGAAATTAAGCGTCAACGGCAAATCCCACACGCTGGATGTCGAACCCGAAATGCCCTTGTTGTGGGCATTGCGCGATGAACTCGACATCAAAGGCCCCAAATTTGGTTGTGGGGTGGCCCAATGTGGCTCTTGCACCGTCTTGCTCAATGGTGAACCGGTGCGCTCTTGTACTTACCCGGTCTCGGGCGCTGCGGGGCAAAAGGTCATCACCATCGAAGGCTTGGCCGACAAGGGCCGCTTGCACGCGATTCAGCAAGCCTGGATTGACCACCAAGTGCCTCAGTGCGGTTACTGCCAGGGCGGCCAGATGCTCGCGGCCGTGGCCCTGCTCAAGAAAAAGCCCAAACCCACGGACGAAGACATCGATGCCGCGATGACCAACATTTGCCGTTGTGGCACCTACGCCCGCATGCGCACCGCCATCCACGCCGCTGCCAAGAAAGGGACCCGCGCATGAGCACCCCAGACCTGACCTCCGGCATGGACCGCCGCCATTTCTTGAAGATCTCCAGCACCGCTACGGCGGGCTTGTCGATGGGATTTTTCGTTCCACAAAGCGCGCAAGCGGCCGCAACGCCGCAGCTGAATGTGTGGCTCGAAATCGAGCCCAACGACACGATTGTCATCCGCTACGCCCGCGCTGAAATGGGCCAAGGCAGCATGACTTCTGCCCCCATGATGATTGCCGAGGAGTTGGAGGCCGATTGGAAGAAAGTGCGCGTCGAGTACGCCACAGCGCATGAAAACCTGCGCACCAAACGCGCCTATGGCGACATGGCTTCGGTGGGCAGTCGCACCATCCGCAATTCGCAGGAATACCTGCGCAAAGCGGGTGCCACCGGGCGCGAGATGCTGATTGCCGCCGCTGCCCAGCAGTGGGGCGTGCCAGCCAGCGAGTGCAAGGCAGCGCTGAGCAAAGTCACCCATGTGCCCAGCAAGCGGACGCTGAGCTACGGCAAACTGGCCGCAGCGGCCGCCAAGCTGGAAGCCCCCAAAGACGTCAAGCTCAAAGACCCCAAAGACTGGACATTGATCGGCAAGTCCATTCCGCGTGTGGACATTCCCGACATCGTGACCGGCCGTGTCAAGTACGGCATCGACGCCCAAGTGCCTGGCATGCTGCACGCGGCCATTGCGGCTTCACCCGTGTTCAACGGCACCGTCAAAAGCATGGACGCCTCCAAGGTGGAAAACCGCAGGGGCATCGTCAAGGTCTTGAATTTGGGCACCTTTGTGGCCGTGGTGGCCGACAACTGGTGGCGCGCCAAAGAAGCGCTGCGTGATGTGGCGGTGGACTGGGATGTGGGCGAGCACGGCACCTTGAGCAGCGCCGCCATCATGGCCCACTTCAAAGCCGGTATGGAGCAACCAGAACTGGCGGTGGCCCGCAACGACGGCAACACCCTTGACGCCATGAGCAAGGCTGCCAAGGTCATCGAGGCCGAGTACTTCACGCCCTATTTGGCGCACGCCACCATGGAGCCCATGGTGTGCACCGCTTGGCTGCAGGGCGACCAACTCGATGTGTGGTGCTCAACGCAAAACCCGGAATCCACCTTGGCCGTGGCGGCCGCGACTGCCGGTGTGCCCCAGGCCAATGTGAAAGTGCACCCGATGCAATTGGGTGGGGGTCTCGGGCGCAAAAGCCCTCAAGACTTCACCCGCCAAGCCGTCACGATCGCCAAGGCCATGCCCGGCAAGCCCATCAAAATGCTGTGGTCCCGCGAAGAGGAAATTCAGCACGGCTTGTACCGTCCGGCCAGTCTGATGCGTTTTAAGGCGGGCTTGAGCGCCACGGGCAAAGCCGAGGCACTGCACATCCGCGTCAGTGCCCCATCCATCTTGGCCACCTTGCTGAAACTGCCCTTGCCCAAAGGGGTGGACGGCCAAGCCGTGGCCTGCTTCAACGACCACCCCTACGACATCCCGAACACCTTGGTGGACTATGCCCAGCGCAACACCAATGTGCCCGTGGGTTTTTGGCGCACCGTGGGGCATTCACAAAACCCGTTTGGGCGTGAGTGCTTCATCGACGAGATGGCCCAGGCGGCCTCCAAAGACCCGGTGGAATACCGCTTGGCCATGCTGCCCAACAACGAAAAGGCCAACCGCGACCGTGCCATCTTGTTGGCCGTGACCAAGGCAGCCGGTTGGGACAAAAAACCTGCACCGGGCGTGTTTCGGGGCGTGGCCGCCACCGACGGTTATGGCAGCTGGACGGCTTGCGTGTGCGATGTCTCCATCAACGCCAAAAACGAGGTCAAGATCCACCGCATCGTGATCGGCATTGACCCCGGTTACGCCGTCAACCCCGACAACATCGTGGCCCAGTTCCAGGGCAGCGTGGTGCACGGTTTGACCGCCATTTTCTGGGGCGAAAACACCATCAAGGACGGGCGAGTGGAGCAATCCAACTTCCACGATTACCGCATGATGCGTTTGAACGAAATGCCCAAGGTGGAGGTGGTGATTGCGCCCACAGGCGGCTTCTGGGGCGGGGTGGGCGAGCCCGCCCAGGCGCCTTTGGCTCCGGCGGTGGCCAATGCCATTTCGGCCGCTTTGGGCAAACGCATCCGCAGCTTGCCTTTGAAAAACCATGGTTTGACTTTGGCACGCGCATGACGGTGCTGGGCTTGGCGCGGGTGTGGGCTTTGGTGTGCAGCGCTGGCTGGGGCTGGGCTGCTGCGCAAGCGTCAGAGGCCGTCAGCTTGGCCTCGCCGGATCGGGGCAAAGCCTTGCTTTTGCAAAGACAAGACAGCGGCTGTGTGCTGTGCCACCAAGTGCAGGGTTTGCCTGCGGGTGGCGCACTCGGCCCGTCTTTGGTCGGATTGGCTGAGCGCAGCACCAAAGAGCAAGCCCGCGAGCGCATCGCCGATGCCCGGCGCTTTAACCCGCAAACCATCATGCCCGCCTATTTGAGTACCGAGGGTTTGAACAAGGTGTCGAACCCCTACAAGGGTCAAACCATTTTGACGGCGCAGGGACTTGAAGACATCTTGAGTTACTTGTTTTTGCCCAGCAAGGCCACGCCATGAAGTGGCCCACATTGACCCGTCGCGAAGGCTTGCGGCAAGCGCTGCGGGCCGGACTTTATGGGCTGGTAGTTCAGCTGTGGCCCAGCCAGGCCCAAGACATGGCATCGGGCCAGTTGTTGAGCGTGGCGAAAATGATCGAGCCCCTGACCCAGGGCGCTCGTGTGTTGGAGCAAGACGTGAAATGGGTGGCCCCCGTGTTGGCCGACAACGGCACTTTGGTGCCTGTCACGGTGCAAGTGCAAAGCCCCATGACGTCCCAAGACCATGTGACGCATGTTTACCTGCTGTCCCAGCGCAATCCGGTGACCCGCATGGCGGTTTTTCATTTGGGGCCGTGGAACGGACGTGCCGAAGTCAGCACGCGCCTGCGCTTGGCGGGCACCCAGCAAGTGGTCGCGTTGGCACGCTTGTCCAACGGTGAGTTTCGTTATGGCCAGATGGAAATCATCGTCACCGAGTCGGCTTGCGTTGACGCGTCATGACCATGGCATTTGCACGCATCCAATGGCCTGAACGCGTCTTTGCGGGGGATGTGGTCAAAGTCCGTCTGCTGGTGCAACATCCCATGGACACGGGTTATCTGCAAGACTTATTGGGCAAGTTGGTGCCGCGCAATGTCATCCAGTCATTGACTTGCACTTGGGGCCAGCAAGTGGTGTTTCGCGTGGAGCCTTCTTCGGGGATCTCGGCCAATCCTTTGTTCGAATTTTTTGTGCGTGCGGACCAAACGGCCGAAATGCATGTGGCGTGGACCGATGACCGGGGTGTCAAAGGCAGCTTGCGGCAAACATTGCCGGTCTTGCCCAAGAGCAGCTCCTGAGCGCATGGGCATTCGAGCGTTCGCATCGATGCCCGCAGCAGGGTGTGTGCGCACCGTGATCAAGGTGTGCTGGCGGATTTTCATTCTTATCGCTTTGTGGGTTGGGATGGGGTACGCCGCTGCGCAGACGGCAGCGTCACCCGCACGCAGCTTGCCTTTGTCGCAGCTGAAATCGGGCCTGCATTATTCGGGCAAGGATGTTCAAGCCTTGCATGCCGACGAATTTGCCAACCCTGCCCAACTGTGGCTGAGCCAAGGCGCGCAAGCTTGGGGTCAACCCAGTGCCGCCAACGGCAAATCCTGCGCCAGTTGCCATGGTGCAGTCGCTAGCAGCATGAAAGGCGTCGCCACGCGTTACCCCGCCATCGACGCTGCCAGCGGGCGACTGTTCAACCTCGAAGACCGCATCAACCAATGCACCACGCGCCATCAGCAAGCAGCGCCACACATGTACGATTCTGATGCCTTGCTTGGCTTGAGCCTGCTGGTGACGCAGGCCTCCAAAGGCATGCCCTTGCGGGTAGACATTGGCGGTGCTGCCCGCAGTCACTGGCAAGCAGGAGCGGCTCTGTTTTCACAACGCCAAGGCCAAATGAATTTGTCGTGCGCCCAATGCCATGACCAAAATTTTGGGCAACGCCTGTACACCGACGCGCTCAGTCAAGGGCAGCCCAATGGCTACCCGGTTTACCGTCTGGAATGGCAAAAACCGGGATCGCTGGAGCGGCGCTTGCGCAGTTGTTATGCCGGTATTCGCGCCGAAACCCCGCCTTGGGGTGCCTTGGAGATGCGGCAACTGGCGCTGTACCTGATGTGGCGCGGTGAGGGCTTGCCCATCGAGGTGCCGGCCGTGCGCAAGTGATCAAGCCGACCTATTGCACACCCGTGGCACTTGGGGGCCTTAGGCTTCGAGCTTTTTGACGAATGACCAGTTCGTCGTCACGCTACTTTTTGCGGCACAAACTTTACTTGTAAATCACAGCCAACCGCGGCGGCGTATTTTTTCAAAGTAGCCAACGATGGAGCGTGACGGCCGGCACCCTCCAAGCGCGAAATTGCACTCTTCGTGGTGCCCATGCGCTCTGCGACTGCGTCTTGCGTCAAGCCAGCTTTGGCTCGCGCTTTAAGCATCTGGCTTGCAACGGTGTATTCGAGTTCAAGGCTGTCGTAGGCCTCATTAAATCCCGGGCGTTGCCTTGCAGCCGCCAAAAATTCAGCGTGATTATGAGGAACCGGTTTGTACTTCAAGTCAGCCATGCATCACCTCCTTCAGGCGCTTTCGTGCCATCTTCAATTCGTTGTCAGGGGTCTGCTGCGACTTCTTGATAAACGCATGCAGAACGACGATTCTCTTCCCAATCAAATTCTTTTGTATGCGGACAACGCTCCACGTACGGAAAACTCTATCTGCGAGCAAACACCGTTCACCGTTGGTCATATTGGTTCTGACCGTTGCATATGTATCTTCATCGAGATAGAACTCTGACTTTGTTCTGTACAAAATAGCATAACCTATTATTTAAACTGCAGTAACTATGCTCGATTTAAATACTTTTCAATTTTTATTTATGTGATCGAAAATAAAGCTATTTATAAACGCGGCCTTTGATTACGGTATCGTAGGCTTCAAATGAACCTTCAATTCCTGTATCTATTGGATTTGTCCAACTAATACTAAGCGGCTTTGCATTAGTAACAAACTTGATTGGTACCTTTATTTTGCTGTTGCTAAACGTCAGAATAATTTCTGATGCTATAAAACTGGTATTTTTATTTGTTATTTGTAACTTTTTATATTGAGAAATGGATGAATCATGAATGAGAATCTCTATAGATCGCGCTTCATCCTCTGTGGCTAGCCTTGCTGGATGAAGCTGATTGCATATTTCATTAAAGTTTATTTCAGAAACTTTACTTGGAGTTTGGGTTGAAATCAACATACATTCGAAATAATCTTTTCCCGATTTTTTCGAGCATCCAATTAAAATAACTGTTATGAATGTGATAGCGATTTTTATGATTGCAAGTGGACTAATTTGAGACATGTTTTTTCAATCAATTGATTTTTAATAAGATCACTTTTCAAGATGAAGAAATCATCTCCATAAAGCCGACCTGCAATCATCCCTGTAACGGCACCCACTGTATCCGCATCACCTCCTCTGTTAATTGCATCCACAACCGCTGCATGAAACGACTTTGTAGTCATAACCGAATACCAAGCGCTGGCATAAGTATCCGCCACATAGCCTGAATTGTTGATGGGTCGATCACGCAAATGGTCGTATTGCGGTAACGGTTTACCTTCCCAAAGCTCGTGAGCCAGTGCTGCCGTATAGGTTATGCAGTCAGATGACCCATGCGTCAAAAGTGCCTGCGCCACAGACTCTCCAATTGCCGCACTCAAGCTGTGCCTGTTCCAGATGATGCAAGGGGCTAAGCGCATGATGCATCCGTTACCACTGGTGTTGGCCATGGTCGAGCCTGTATAGGGCCTTTGAATGTTCCTAACAGCCTTTAGAGACCGCTCAACAGTCATTCCTATGTCCCACGCAGGCTCACCCAGTCGCGTACCAAATACGCCCGTTTCCATCCAGTCAATAAAGTTTTTCTGAATGGTTGAGCCACAGAAGCGACCTTGAGAAATGTAAGCATCTGCTATCGCTAGAGCCAATGCACCATCGTC
>Ga0247837_1003687_pt1 | contig 26223 bp, 17 predicted proteins | sample LaCtaG_2_FD_187115 | JGI IMG/M metagenome (GOLD analysis project Ga0247837, IMG submission 187115) | Freshwater microbial communities from meromictic Lake La Cruz, Castile-La Mancha, Spain - LaCruzMarch2015_14.5m | ecosystem: Environmental > Aquatic > Freshwater > Lake | place: Spain: Castile-La...
ACAAACTAGCTAAAGTGAGTAACTATAATATGCATGACGGAGCTATTCAGTAGCTGAGCTTGGTGGTGTTGGGACTGTCGAACTCTCCATCCTCATATCCACCTCTCCTGTCTGTCCTGCCAATGTAGGGTCGTTCTGGATCTCTAAGTGGTGCCACAGGTCTGCCAGTTCAACTGCACGTTACTGCAAACTGCAGCATGTCCATCATCTCTCCATAGCACTCCATATTCACACTTCTTACTCTCCGTTAGGTGTTAGTCAAGTTTCTTGAAGGTATAAAGCGGTAGTAGAGAGTGCATTTTTGTCTTTGAGTGTGTCCGGGTGGACAGTGCTGACAGAGCGAAACTGGTTTGCTATGCCTCTGGACTTGTGGAAGGACTGGGTGGAGCCTGTGGGGTGGTTTCTACCCTATATAGTCTTCAGAATAGATGTTTTGTGGCTAAAAATCATGTCTCCGACATGCAAGTTAGACAGGAATTGCAAGTCTACATTATCCATACAGAGTCTGTTTAAGAGAAATTACATGGATCAATTATCCTTTGATCAACATAATGTATGGGATATTATTTAGTGGGCAGCTATGGAAAATCCCCTTTAATACTCTGTGGTAAGATCCAGTTATCAGGAGAGTTAAGGATGTTGAGCAGAGGCATGGGCATACTTCTTGTTGTTGGGGTTTCAGTAAAAGATCTTGTAGAACAGGTGGAAGTAGTCCTTCAGGGACTGCCGCTCGTGCAGGGCGTCAGTGTGCAGACGTACCTTGCACTTTCATTCGCTCCAATCTACGCCTTCATGGGAGAAGTCGTAGTCGGGCGTGTATCTCATCGCCTGCATTTTTCTTATAGCAATTGCTCCAATTCAGCCCCAGTCCGCTATCTCTATCAAAGCCTACATCAAAGGACTAGTGTGAAAAGATCTGATGCGACATTTGTATGCGAGCTTCTCTGCACATTAGGAACTCATATGAAATAGGCGCGGCACAGCACTGCGACTGTGCGAAATGTTCATAACTTGTCTAGGTCCCAACCTTCCAGCCAGCCGAAATCGCCAAACACACGATGGCGTCTTGAATTTCCTCTAACGACTTCCTGTAACTTCCCCTAACTGACCACTCCCGAACCGCCTCCTGACACTTTCCTATCGCTTTCCCCAACTTCTCAGCTTGCCTTTGCCCTATCCTTGCCTGCCCTGTACTTCCTACGTGGCCCAGGTCTATATAATCTTCAGATATGGCCGAAGAGGTTCAAAAGAACAGCGAAGCGGAACCCTGCAAGAAGTGTCGATCCTTCTTTGGGACGGTGCAGACGAACTTCCTGTGCTCTGTGTGCTTTGCGGAGAGTCAAAAGACTGAGCCCCCAACTAGTGCGGAAACACCCATTGTGTCCGAAGCGCCGATCAGCCGAGAAGAAGTGAAGGAAGAGGTGCCCGCCCCTGTGTCCCGGTGCTGCAAGTGCGAGCGGAAACTGGGCCTGACGCAGTTCAAGTGCAAATGCGGACAGAGCTTCTGCAGTAAGCATCGTTTGCCAGAGGAGCACGACTGCGGCTTCGACCACAGAACGCAAGCACTCAGGAAGCTGGCAGAAAGCAACCCTCAAGTCGTCGCTGAGAAGATCACGAAAATATAGATATAGACACTGGTCTACCGAGCTGCCGGTTTCAGACTGGCTTAGTGAGAAAGTGAGCACTCTGGGACTGATACTGACATTGGAAATTGGGGGTAGCACTGACGTGTACAGTTCGAACGCAAGTGCTGAGGTGGGCTTTACAGGACGCTTCCGGCGACTTTCGCCATTCCCCAATTTCGAGACTTCCAACACTGCATTTCTCTACTTCCTCCCAGTTAATTTAAACTCTCAGCCCCAGCCACCTCCGAATTCCCCAAATCCTACCATCCCCTCCAATTAGATCTGCAACTTGTACCCAGCCATATTGTTGCCTCACTTCTTCCTACCTGCAGACTCTACATTACTTAGCTACAAGGCCGTTCTTCATAAAGGCTAGTTCAGGCGTAGCAGTCTCTCCACGGTCCGCTTCAGCCTCGGAAAACAGGGGCTGAGTTTTGGTCTTTATGGGTCTTTTCACCTTCGGAGTTCGCAGGAAAGTCGGGGAATAGAGGGTCAAGTCAGACTTCCGAGGCTTGGTAACACTCATAGTAGCGGGAATCCTCACACTTGCAGAAGCACGAGAAACAGCTGCCCTGGGGGACGTCATCTGCCCGCGTCCCTGGCTATTCGGCCTAAAGGACACCACACTTTCCTCGGACTTCTCCTTGATGGCTTTGAGTTCGCAGCGGAGATGCGCGATTTCGCTCTGCAGGGCTGCTTTGGAGGTCTCGAGACTGGGCACGATTACGTCTTGCAGGTGAGTGCGGGACTGGGTCTCTTCTGTCAACTTCCGCTTGAAGTCCGAGACTTCTGAGCGCAACTGGGCCACTTCGGAGGAAATCTGCCCCATTAGAGACTGCGTGCCTGAGGTGGTTTCAGGACTCAGGTAGTCTCGAAAGCGTAGGTCGCAAGACTGTTTCCTCTGATTCATCTGCACCACTTCCCCCTTCATCTTTTCTATCTCCACCGGAATGGTAGCCAACTCCCTCAAATCTCTGTTTTCCTCCTCCAGCAGCTCGATGAAAGTCACGATTCCCTGCAAAGTGGCTTGGGTGAGTTGTGCGCGGCGGGCCAGGTCTGCCTTGACTTTGCGCCGGACAGCTTCCAGGTCTTTGCCTTTGATAGCGAGTTTGCTGCGCAGTTGGGAGATTTTGGCTTGGAGTTGGGAGATTTTGTGGAGGGAGTGCATGTTGGCTTGGCGGAGCTGCTCGGCCTCACGGTCCAATTCACTGAGTGAAGTAAAGTCCTCTGAGTCCATATTCACTGATTCCTAAGAGAAATTTATGATGGGGCTCATCGCCGTGCTGAGCACTTTGAGGAACTCTGGCAGCAGTTCCTGGTCTGTGGTCTTCACATTGACAGTGATGTCCCGCTGAGCCGGCACAATCTCCACTTCTAAGAAGAAAAGCGAGGTCTGTCCTGCCTTCGCGAAGAAGAATAACTTCATGACGTCGTCCACCTCTCCCGAAGCCTTGCATATGATTTGGTTACTGCCCATCAGACTCTCAATCGCCGCCAAAGTCAGCGGCTGGTCGACGATCTTCCGGTTGAAACTGACCATATCCTCAATCCCCATCCAACTCGACTCAAACTCCTGATCCGTCAACTGCGCAGCGGGATCCAGCCGCAGTAGCACTTCCGCCTGAGGAGTCTCCACCACAGGCTCACCAATGGGGTCGACCTTGATCAAGTCGTCTGTTTCTTGGGCCCTAGGAACTGCTGCGGGCTCGAGGGCTGCTGGCTTTTGGGTTGCTGGAAGTGCGGCTTCTTTCACGAACTTGCGACTTGGCTTTTGGTATACAACTGAAAGCGTGTTGAATTCCTCACATAGAGTGTCGGCATACGACTTCCGGTCATCTTCGCGGAATAGGTTGATAGGGTGTTTTTCCGAGTTGACGACTTCGTTGGCTATTTCGAGGTTGTATCTAAGCAATCGGTAGTAGAAGACCGCCCGGTCTCGCAGGTCGGGGTGGTCAGTATCTGTGCCGATTTCCTGGAAAAGCATTGCAAGTGTCGCGTGCACTTCCGGCGGACGCTTGAGAAACAGCTTAACTGTCGCTGTGAGCAGTGCATGAGACAGCTGCAGACTTTGGTTTTCCCTCAGTCCCTGTATCATCTGCTCCAGCAAGTACGGAGAATCCTCGATATACTCCCCGAACTCTCCAATCATCCAGATAACTGCTGCCTTGCCGTCGTCATCAGCCACTACTTCCAAGCACTGCTCCAACACCCGCAGCACTTGTTCACTCTGACTCCTATACTTCCGCAGCAAGTCCTTCATCACCATCAACGTTTCCGTTATCACGTACTCAGTCTGGTACTTCAGAAACCCGAGAAGTTGCTGGATTATCGATGCGCTGGAAGTGGGCAGCCGCATGGCGATGCGTCCTATACAGCGGATAGCCTTGCGACTCAGCTCGACGTCTACATCTGTGACGTACTCACTCAGTTCATTGACGATTTCCTGCAAGTTCGAGTCGCCTGCGACCATAGTCAGGATGTCGATTTTCAGCGACTTGATGTAGAGCGGCTCATTGAACTTGCAGAAGAAGTGCTTGTAGTCGCTTTCAAAGACTTCCTGTGCGCCTCTAGACACCAGCAAATGAATATGCGACAGCACTGTGTAGGAAAGTTCATACGCCCCAGCCACCTCCCCGCCCACAAACAAGGTAATCAAGGGCGCCTGCACTCTCGCATACACCTGTCTGGTAAGGTAGTCATTGCCTTTCGTGAAGTTGAGGAAGACCTTGACACAGCCCAGGACTACAGAGCTGCTGGAGTGCTTGAGTCGGTCTTCCATTATGTTCATGATGTCGAAGAGTTCGTTTTCGTCCTGTGGCTGGTACTTCGCGACGAGGTCGAAGACGATGCTTTGGGCGAATTCGGAGTAGCCGTTGATACGGTTGAGGAGGTAGATTACCATTCGCCTGTTTATGGCGATTCCGCCTTCGTCGCCCAAGATTTCGTTCAAAGCCAGAATAGCGTTGCAGGACACTAAGGAGTCGCCGTCTCTGATGAGTTCGTAAAGGTTGTCAATGAAAGGCCCTTCCTTGACTAAGTCCTTAGCAGAGTGGTACAGCTTGATGAGGCCGATGATCGCAGTGCGGCGGACGTAGGGGTCTGGGTCGTTAATGGTCTCTGAGATGGCGGGCTGGATGTACTCAAACACCCCACTGAAGCGCAGAGAGCAAAGATTCCTCAGTGCCAAGCCTCTGATTTTGGGGTCGGGATTGGTCCTTTTGCAGTCCTTAAAGAACGTATTAATGGCCATGAGTGCCTGATCCGAATTACTCTCCGCATAATTGGTCAAATACAAGTATATCATTTTCTTCTGCACAATGTCACTCGTGCTGGACAGCAGCGCCACGTCCGCAAACAGTCTGGACACATCGACTCCCAGAGTCATGTAAGCAATCACCTTCTTCACCACTTCTCTGCGCTTGTTCTGGTCCCGCTCGTTTGCGGTTTGACGCAGCATCGTGCGCAGCTCGTTGACTTCGCCTTTCTTCGTGTCGACGAAGAACTGTGGGGGAGGGGCGCTTGCAGGGGGCTGGCTGACTCCCGTCCGCATGTGATTATATGGCGAGGAGAGGACTTCAGCTAAGCTTGGAAAGGCATAGAAGTGGACGCTAAGAGATAGAGAGGGGCAGCTGCTTTCGTGCAGACGCGACCTCCGACAAGCTGCCTTTCACGAGAATTTCCGAATCCTCAGGTAACCCTAAGTAAACATCTATACATCTGAGACTTGAGAAGCCTGCAAGTACAGCCTTTCCTATATGCACCCTGCGAAGGCTTATATTTTCTACACGAATCTCCCGCATGTCTCGAGCACTCATACATCCTCAGTCTCTGCGCTCTAGAAAATGCTTGATGCCTGCGAAGTATCGAAAGGAGGTCTCATCTGACCAACACTGGAAGTCTAAGGTCAGGCGGGAGCAGGACTGCCCTATTTCGCTACCGCCAATCCCTTATAATGGTAAGAGGACGTAAGCGCGGGGGGTTCCAGCAAAGAGGAGGTCGCGCCAAAGCACCCGGAAAGCAGTTCAAGCAAGAGCGCAGACCCAAAGGATTCAAAGGCCGTGAGCGGCGCAAGCAGCCTACCTCCGAAGACCTAGACAAGGACATCGAGCAATACTGGGGCGAGAAGGTGGTGGCGGAGCATTTGGACAAGGACATGGATGAGTACTGGGCGAAGGAACAGCCGAAGCCGAGCTAGCATAATAGCGTTCAGTTTTATCATAGGCGGGTGCACAGTTACTGTATAGGGTCGGTGTTACGTCCACTGTCCGTAGTGACACAAAGCAGATTAGGTGGCAGCCTTATTCCCACTATAGGACTAGGAGGTGGACGTTATCTCGCTATGGGTAGAGCTTGATGAGTGCACTGTCCCTTTCTAATAGCGATTCTAGCCTTCTATCTGAAAGCGCGTTGCTCGACTCCCAGTAAAACTTCCGTTTTATCTTATACTATCAGGCTGTATATTGTTACAAGTGACGTTTTCCGTCTTTGTTCCCCACCGAAAGGCTGATTATTAGTCTCGTCCAATACTCAACTAGCAAATGGTGTGAGCGAAATATCGCATGCGAAAATCTGTAACTCATAAATCGTCAATATCACATATTAGGGTGGAACTGGACTTTCTGATATAGCGATTCCGTTATCAATACCTACCAATTACCCACTTTGGTGGACACCTCCCTCAAATGACCCACTAATTTCCCTAAAATATCCGCTTTTCCTTAACCCCTCAGGTTTGTCTCTTCCTTACAGAGCACATTGATAATACATCCATTCCAGCCATGGAAGTCACTATTCAACTCTCCATTCCTTTAGCAAAGTAATGTTCCGGCCCAAGCGTTTGCCCAATATATCCGGCGAAGGTTGTTGGCACGTAGTTTCAAGTTTGGACCTGAGTCCCCAGTCCCGCTGCAGTGTGAGTCAAGGCCCACTCTACCTACCCAAGCATGATAGACGTCAGGGCAGGCGCAGCACTGCTCCTACATCCTCCATGAACGAACTCTTTCCGTGACTTCCACCCAGTGAGAAATCCCCGCTCCGCATCGCAATCGGCCGCTTGCTCTTCCACCAACTCAGCGAAGCCTGCCTTTTCACGCTCATCCTCATCTTCGCCGCACTTGTAGTCATGCAAGTGGCCGCCGAAGACTCGCTGGAGGCCGCCAGGACCTACTTCCTGGCAGTGGAACTCTGTATATTGCTAATTTTTCTGCTGGAACTGCTGCTCAAAGCCTTCGTGTTGGGTCTGGTATGCACTAAATAGGCCTTTGTGAAGGACTGGTGGAACGTCCTAGACAGTGTAATCGTCCTGGCGAGCATTGTATTGACAGTAATTGAGCTGATTCCAGACATCCAAAGCGTGAAATACCTGCAAGTCAGTGCTGTTTTGCGGCTGTTTCGACTCTTTTTCACCTTTCGAAAGACTAACGAATTCCGCAGAATACACAGAAAGCTGAGGAAATCAAATGCATCTCAGGACTTCTCAGTGGAAACTGCCTATGAGCGGATTTTGGACCTATTAGGTCTGTTCCTCCTAGAGCCGTGGGTCAAGTCCAACCCTGCGCTGGTGAGTGAGGTGGAGTGGTGCATTGAGGCGATTTCCTCAAACACACTATATGAAGCGGTCCTCACAATAAAGAGAGAGTCGCAGACGCTGAAACAGTCCGATTTGGTCAATTTGGTGAAAATCTACTCCTCCACGCCTCGGCCGGAAAGCAGAGCTCCAGGCCCTCCACACCGTACCAACACCCTCAGTCCTGACAAAGACCAACTCATCGACCTCAAATCAGACCTATCAGAGAGCGTTTTGGCCTGTCTAGGCCAAGTCGACTCCTGCAACTTTGACGTGTTCGCCCTCAAGGAAGTCACAGAGGATAACGAGCTGCTGACGCTGATGCACTCACTGTTCGCGAGGGCGGATTTGTATGAGTTGGCGGAAGTGCATGCTGGGAACTTTGATAGGTTTGTGAGAGTGGTGCAGGCGGGGTACCACCCTGAGAACTCTTATCATAACGCTACACATGCGGCTGATGTGACTCAGGCTACTCACTACTTCCTAGGCACCTGCGGAGTGGAAGTCTACCTCGGCCTGTCTCCCTTGGAACTCGCAGGCTCCTACATCGCTGCCGCAATCCACGACTACGACCACCCCGGAGTCAACAATGGCTACTTAGTCAGTACTCGTGCTGAACTCGCCCTTCGCTACAACGACCGCTCAGTCCTGGAAAGCCACCACGTAGCCAGTGCCTTCGCTCTCTCTCAGCAGCCTGATAAAGACATCTTTGTTTCACTTGAGCGTGAGGACTATCGGCATGTTCGGGAACTAATCATCGAAATGGTGCTGAACACCGACATCGCCCAGCACTTCTCCATGCTGACCAAGTTCCGAGCTAAGTACATTGACTCACATTCAGCGAAACCAGATGATAAGTTACTAGTGATGTCGCTACTGCTGCATGCAGCGGACATCAGCAACCCAGGCAGACCGTGGAGACTGTGTGAGCACTGGGTGAACTTGGTGATGCAGGAGTTCTGGGCGCAGGGGGATAAGGAGAGGAGTCGAGGGCTGCCAGTGACGTATATGATGGACCGGGAGGCTACGAATGTAGAGAAGTCGCAAGTGGGCTTTATTGACGTGATCGTGAGTCCAGTTTTTCTGTCCTTCAGAGAAATCCTGCCAAAGTTCGAGGGCTGCTGCCAAGCCCTGCAGACCAATAAAGACCTTTGGGCCGCCCGTATCAGCGAACCTGATGACTCCAGTCGCACCAAGGAAGTCCCGGCTTAACTTGTACTTTTAGTGTTAAATCATGCAGAAGGACTACTAAATAGTCAGAAAATGTGGGAATTGTGGGATTTTGATAGGAAATTAGCGGCTTTAGAGAGATGGATGGGACATAGGATGCTATTTGCCTATAACTCAGCCTTCCTGTTTCGCCATTTTCCCTAAAATTCGCCAAACTAAGACAGAGAAAAGTGAGTTTTCCTCAGCATTTAGCATCAAACAAGGCGGAAAAGGCCTATTTGCATGCTGCAACCCTGTTTCTCCTCCTTTCTTTCAATTTCCTCTCTCCATTCCAGCCTTCACACAGTGGTTTCCAGACCTCAGTTGGGTTTTCTCAGAGTGTATTGGGGAGATGAGGCGATTTGAGGATGTGGGAGTGGCTCGGGATGAAGTGAACGCTGCTAGGCCAAAATGCCAAGAACGGGCATATAAAAGATAGTGAATATGGAGACGTTCTCCTCTTCTCCTTGTGCCGAATCTCCCCCCTCCGAGCCCTGCCCTTACCGTCTAATTCTACAGCGAGACGCCAGCGCCCAGACTGACCAGTCCTGTTTCCCCCACTCCCCTGAGGACATGGACTCCTTCTGGCTGCGCTCTTTCCGACATTACATGAAGTCGCAGGTTAGGAAGATTAAGAAGGAACTGCTGGAAAGGGACCAGCGCTTCTGGAAAGAGTACCTGAGTCCTACAGGGGCTCATAGGTGGACTGGACTAATGGGACAGAAGTACAAATCGTTCTTACTCCAACAGCAGACCTTTATCGACTACTTCCAAGCCTGGCTGCAGGACGCCGGAAGACACCTACTACAGCGCAAATTCCCTGCGGCTTTAAACCCTCTCCAAACCGCTTTAATCGCCCATGCCGAATCCCACTTCCTCCCTAGGTAGAATGTATATAAACAACTAAAAATGCAGTTCGCAAGGTCCAAGACCAGGACGGAAGACAGTGCTTGGAAGGCGAGAGTGGCGCTGGAGCGAAGGTCAGGCCTGGTGTACCGCTAGGCAGCTCTCTGGAGCGCAGTCTCAGGGCAGGCTTGGTGGACTTGGCCCGAGTCAAGGCGCTGCTGGCGAGGAAAGGCCAGTTCTGCACGGTCAGTGGGGAGAAGGAGAGGGACTGGTTTCAGCCAGTATGGGTGGAGAGGGCGAGGAAAGAGCCGTTTGAGCGCTTCCCAGAGCTGCTCCGAAGTGAAAGCGAGTTGAAAGGGTGCCGCAGAGGCTACGACGCCTCCTGGACTCTGAGTGCAATCGATCTCTCGCACTCCTTCATGCTGCGAGAGGATAGGAACCCTACTCGACTGTACCGCAAGCTAAAGGTGAGGTTGCACTCAGGCAAAGCGGGGAGCGCACCTGCAGCAAGTCTGTGTCAATCGTCTGAGTCAGCAGCGGCTCCCTAACGCTTCTCTAGACGCCTATAAGCCACAGATCCGAGTATCTGTGCCATACCCGAAGTTGACGAGAGGCAGGCGCTTCCAGTGCTCCACAGAGAAGAATCCTAGCAACTAAAGGAAGTCGACGGATTTCTGCGCTAGTCGTCTGACCTTGCGCACATACCCCACTCTGTCATTCTTGAACTGAATCGAGGCTTCGATATTGGCGGGAGAGTTGGGGTTCGGGTCGTTGAGCATGGACATGACAGAGAGCAGCACTGCCTCCACGCCTAAAATGGGTCTCCAGCGCTCGTCTGCAGACTCGCTTTGGTTGAATTCGTCCACGCCTGGAGGGTGCAGAATCGAGATGCAGACTCGGCCGTTCAAAAAGACTGCTTAGCAATACTGTTGGGGTGCCACATTTCAGTGAGGAACTGCATCTCTGGCGGGCTATTCGGGTAGTCCTCTGGGAACTTCAGCAGCGCCACATAGACTCCTCCCTCATGCGGGGTATCCGCAGGGCCCTGGAAGCACACTCGCCACTTGAACCAGTCGTCGTTCTCCAGGCCCACGGAAAAGCCGGTGTCTTCACTCTGACTGATATCCCTGAATTCCTTCTGCAGCAGCGGTAAAGCGAAACTATCCATTATAGTGAAATCCTAGGCTAAACTAGCTAGTGTTCTGGGAGGACCGCTAGTTGCCCGTTACCACCACTCTAGCGGCTTCACTAGTAGAAGCCTTCACACAGTGTCATCGGAAAGTCTGACAATCCTGACTTTGGAAGGGACTAAAGCAGGGGATGTGTAACTTTGAATCGATAAAGCCAGCCGCTTGATTGTGAGTAAAGGAAATTTTTATAGAATTCATCAATTCGGCAAGATTTCCGCAGACTCGAAACTGATAACTCGCTAAATTCAGCCTCCAACGCGGTTTCTACAGTGCCGTTCCGCAGTTTTCACTCTGAACCATCCTAAGTTCCAGGCCCTCCTCCAAGTACGCTAATTAGATAAGTCTACCGATTGCCCATATTATGAAACTTGCTGATATGCACCTGCAGTCCATTCCCCGTGCTGCACACCCGTCCACACATAAGACACAGCAAGCCCACAGTCTCCTCCTTCACCCTTTCCTTCACCAGCTTCGCCACTTCCCTCAGCTTCAACTCAGGATCCAATCGATCCGCTATAGTCTCCCACCCTGCCCGGGCCTTGTGGGCTTTTACAAAGTGGCCGAGGAGGGTGTATACGCTGCAGGTGGAAAAGCCGCATAGTCCGCATTCGTAGGCTTCTTTGGAAGTGGGGGATTTGGACTGGATTGGAAGGGGTTCCTCGGCAGGACGGAGGAGAGGGGAGGGCAGTCGCTCGCAGTGCAGTGGGCCGAAGGGGGGAAGTTGGTATATCATTATAGGAACGCTCAAAGGACAATATCGAGGCATACCTCGCAATACAGACACATCCACTGAAGTTTTATCGCAAATTAACGTAAAATAGTCAAATTCACCTATACAAACTGCTTTTCCTAACAAATGTGATCTATTTTAGGACTATTTTATCTGTTCATCCTTAGATAGCGGCCAAATCAAGTCTACATCTGCTAACTACGACTGGTAAACGTTAATTAATATCCAAACTTCCCTCAAACGTACCATAACCCCTAAAACGCAAGGTTGAAAGGAGGCAATTTCGGGAATTTGCCTTGAAAGTGCTACTTTCTCTCTGTAATGTCGGGAGGAAACGAGAAACGATGCTGTCTTTGTAAGAAATTTAGTCATAGGAAGGTATAGTAATATGGGCTGTGGTGTTTCAGTCGCTGGACCAACATCTGATCCGACCGCACTCCATCCCAGCATCGCCAAACTCACCCAAGAGAAAGCCGCCATCTACGAAGACCGTCTCTGCCTGGCCACAGAAGTAGGTCAAATGCGGACCTACGTCAACGATATGGTGATGGAAAACGAAATGCTCAAACTGCGCGTAGACCGCATCATGGCGAACTATAGCCCGATGGTCTTCCAAGACTCCACTTCGCAGGACGAACTCATAGCGGACTGGGTGGAGATGGACCTGAGGGATGGGGACAGACTGCTGGAGGCCTTGGCGGAAATACACCCTGAGAGTAAGGAGGAAATTGTGGCGGTGCTGGCACAGTCCACCAATTTGAGGAAGGTGGAGAGCTCGCTCAAGCAGTACTGCGACTACTTCTCTCGGAGATTTGAGTTCTTCAACGAAATCTGGCGCAAGGCCTTCGAAGCCAAACTCGCCCTCGAAGACGTGATTAAGCGCTTCAAGTCCGAAACAGCCTCCAACATCCAGTCCATGGAGTCCATGCTAGGCAAGCGCTCTCCGCCCCTAGAAGAGCTGCAGGCCCAATTCCGTGACCTAATTCAACTCAGTGGAGCCGCCTTTTTCATTGATTATAGGAAAATCGTGCTGAAGATCTTCGGACATAAGGTGGATAACTTCAATAAGAGACTGGAGGACAAGGATGTGGAGAGACACAGAGTCATTGCTTGGTATGACACGGAGATTGGCAAGATGAAGGCTGCGCATTTGGAGGAGTTGACGCTCAAAGATAAGGAGAGAGCGAAAATGGCCGCAGATCTCCAATCCGAGCGCGATCACCTCATTTCCACATACGAAAAGACCCTTTCCGACCTAACCGCCCGCACAGACCAAGACAGAGACCGCCTAATCTGGCAGTACAACGAAGACCGCGCCCTCCTCAAGTCCAAACTCGACCGCAAAACCCGCGAATTGCAAGAAATCCAAAACTCTGCAGACAAGGAACTGCAGGCGGTTACGAAGAAAGCGTTCGAGGAGAAGCAGGCGATGGTGAATAGCAATGAAAGAGTGCTGGCAAGCAAGGAAAAGAGCATAAAAGACCTGAGGGAAGCGCTGGCGAGGGAGGCGGAGAGGCGGGAAGTGGAGGTGAAGCAGGCTTCTGAGGGCTGGGATGAGCAGCTCCAAGTGCTGGTAAACGAGCATGTGCAGGAGTTCACCCAATTGCGGCGAAAGCTAGACTCCGAAACTGAAAAGCACGACCTGGCCATCCGCAAAATAGAAGCCCAGCACAAGCAGTTACTAGCTTCTCTGGACTCCCAGCACAAGCAGGAAATCGAGCAACTCCGGTCCTCTCTCACTACTGAAGTCCAGCGCCGTGAGGAAACTCTCAAGAAAACGCAAAGCGACAGTCAAGCCTACGTCTCCAAAATGATCGAAAAGCATAGAGACGACATGGCCAAGTTGTATGCACACGCACAGGAAGACTTGAAAAGGAAGGAAGAACAGGGGATGGTGCAGAGAGAGAACCATCAGAAGCAGCTGGATTCACTCAGTGCTGGGCATAGTGCGGACTTGGAGGGAATGAGGAAGACGCTTGCGGAGGAAGTGTATAAGCGAGACCTGGCTGCGAGGAAGGCGGAGCAGGACCATCAAACCGCACTACAGGAGCTGATGGATAAGTTCAGGGAGGATATGGAGAAGCTGAGGGTGAACCAGCAAAGGGAAATAAGAGGGAAGGAGGAGCAGCTGATGGACGCAGACAGGAAAATTGCGGATTTGACTGAGCAGTACAGGCAGGACTTGGCAGACATCAGAACTTTGCACGCTGAGGAAATCGCCCGACGCGAGGCCTTGCTAGAAAAGACCAAAGAGGAACACAGGGTGTATGTCGACAAACTCAGCCAAGAGCTGTACACTGAACTCGCACAACTCCGAACTGCGCACTCCGAAGAACTCCGTCTCCGAGAAACTGCAGAGCGCAAGCAAGAGTCCGCCCATCAAGCCGCTATCCAGGAACAAATGGACAAGTACAGGGAAGACACGGAAAGGATGCGTCTGCAGTTCCAGGCAGATATGCAGGCGAAAGACTTGCAGTTGGCCGCTGCAGTGCAGCTGCACCAGCAGCAGATGGAGGCATTCATGCTGAAAGCGGATGCGGAGGTTACGCAAATGAGAGGGATGCATGCGGAGGAACTGAGGAGAAAGGAAGATGCACTGGATAAGACGCATGAAAGTCATAGAGCGGAAATGAGGGCTTTGCTGCAGAAAGCTTCGCAGGAGGCAGAAGCGCAGCAGCAGTTGTTTTCTCAGGACTCCAGGGAGAAGGCAGTGCAGCTGCAGACCCTGCAGCAGGACTATGAAGCCAAACTGCTGGCGCAGGACAAGCGACACACCGCCGAATTCGCCGAAGCCCGAAAAGGCTTCTTATCCCTACTCCAGCAAAAGGAAGACCTAATCCGCAAAATCCAAGAAGACAACGACGTGAAATTCGGCGAATTAGTAGAGAAGTACCGAGAAGACCTCGCCCTAGCCCGGCAACAACTGCAATCCGACTCCCAGCGGAAGGAAGAACACGTGGACAAGGCGCAGGCGGAGTACGAGGAGCAGCTATCTGAGATGGTGGACAGACATAGTGCGGATTTAGCGAGGATGAGGGCGGAGCATGGGGAGGAACTGGGTAGGAAGGAGAAACTGCATAGGGAGGCTTTGAATGCGGCGGAGACTATGCTGTCTGCAAGTACTGCTAAGCTGACGGCGGAAATCGAGTCCCTACGCAAGCAGCACAGTGCAGAACTGGCCTCCCGTGATGAAGCTGCCCAGCGCAGCCGCACCCACTTCGACTCCCAACTGCAAGAACTGCGCGATTCTCATTTCAAGGAAATACAGAATTTCCGTGCACTTCAAGCCGAAGAGTTACAGCGCCGCGACTCCCTCGCCAACAAGCTCCAAGAGGAGCAAACTGCCTACGTCGCCTCCATAATGGACAAGTACCGCGCAGACCTCACAGAAGCCCGCCACATGCACCAAGAAGACATCGAGCGCAAGGAAAAGGAACTAAACTCCCAGCAAACCGACCAACAAGCCGCATTAAGTGCCCAAATTCGCAAGCATTCTGAGGAGTTGGCAGAGGTGCGGACTACTCACGCTGAGGAAATCCGCAGGAAAGAAGGGCAAATTGAGGCTTTAAGCCGCACTGCCGAGACACGAATGAGAGACTTGCATGCGCAGCAGTTGGCGGAAATTGCTCAGTTGAAGCAGGGACATATGGAGGAGTTGAAGAGCAGAACTGATGCACAGCAGAGACTAGTCGCAGGCTATGAAGCGCAAATTGCAGCTCTCAGAGCGCAATTCACGAAGGAAATTCAGAGTTCACAGGAACAAAGTAGGACTGAAATCGAGCGGAGAGAGGAGAGAATTGCCACCTTAAAGCGGGAACATAAGGCGCAAGTGGAAGAAATGGTAGGCAGAGTGATGCAGGAAGCAGCTGCACAGCGAGCAGCTGCAGAGGCGGAAATTAGCCGCAAGGAAGAGATGCTGGATGCACTGAGGAAGGAAAACGAGAAAACCGTGCAAAGTCTCAAAATGAGTAATTTGGAAGCTGTCAAGACGATGGAATCCGCACATGCACTGGCCTTGGCAGAGCGCAGTCACAAGGAAAAAGAGCAAGCAGTGAGTCTCCAGCGTACTCTGGAAGAGTTCCTCAAGCAAACTGCCTTCATCAAAGCCTTGCACCAGCAAGACCATGTCTACGACCTGCACCACTCCAGTCCACGAGTCTCACCAGCGCTTTCCCGCATGGAGCTGGAAACCAACGACGAGGGTTTGTATCAGAAGGCATTGGCGGATACGCAGTTGGCGTTGGAAAGGGAAAAGCGAGCGCTGGACTTGCAGTTGGCCAGAGACAGGGAAGTGATCCGCAACTTAGAGCAGAAGTTGGAGGACACCGGGGCCAGTTTGGACCTGAGAACGCAGGAAGTTCAGGCAGCACAGGTCCGCATTGCAGAGCTGGAAGCCGCTTTAGAAGCAAAAACCAATGAATCCCAAGCACTTTCCACTTCCCTCGACCAGACCAAAGCCCACCTTTCCCAGCTCCAAGTCACTTGCCAGTCCCTCCGCACCTCCCTAGACACCTCCAACTCTCAACTGCACGCAGCCCTCACAGAGCACCAAGCCCTATCCACCGCCTTTTCCCACTGTCAGGCCACTCTCTCCGCCCTGCAATCCGACCTTGCGAGTCACAAAGGCCTGACTACCCGTGAGCAGGAAGAACTGCAGAACCAGTTGCAGCGTGCACAGGAAGACTTGTCCCACCGAGACTCCAAAATCACGGAACTGGCTGAAAACATGCGAGGCGCGGAAAGCGAGTTTATGCAGCAAATGCAGAGACAGGCTTTGAAGGGAATTCTGATGAGGACAATTCTGCAGATAAGGAGTTTGAAAGGGAAAGCGGTGGTGGTGTGGAAACTGAGCAAGGCGGTGGCGGCCACCAAGGCCCCAACTAGTGGGGAAAGCTCTGGGCGTAGTGAGGCGGAGCAGTTGTGGACGTTGGAGCAACGGTCGTTACTGGACAATAACCTGCTATTGGACATATTCAAGAAGTCCAGCCGAGGCGAGCAGCCCTTAGGCCTCACCCAAGTCTTAAAGTTCTTCGAAGAACTGATGGACCACAAGGCAGAAGCAGACCAAATGGACCTAGCAGCCCACCGCCAGCCCAAAACTCTGCAAGACTTCCTAATTGACTATCTAACCCGCACCTTCGGACTGCGGAAATTGGCTGTGAAGCTGGTTTGTCAGCTGGTTCCGGCGCTGATTGTGCAGCATAGGGAGCAGCAGCCGGAGGTGGTGCTGTTTTGCAGACTGCTGCAAATTATTAATCCCAATCCAGTCAATTTGACGCTGACTGTGTTTTTGACCAAAGTTAGAATTGAGTTTGTGAAATACGGGAAAAACTACCAACTCGAACACGGCGCTTCCACCTCCAAAGCCTACTTAGTCGACATCTTCGCCTACGTCTACGCCCTATTCGAAGACGATCACGAGTCCGGAACTGACCTATTAAGCCGTCTTCGCCCGGCCTCAATTTCCCTTGAAGAGTACATTCTTTTCTGCATTTGCAACAAAATGGCCATTTTGAGTCTCAACTCCGAGGAAGTTTTCAGCAAAATGGACCTGGACGCCTCCGGTCGCATGTCTACAAAGGAGTTTATTAACGGCGTGCAGCACCAAATGGAGCTGTGGATTGCTGATAAAGACCTGGAAAGTGTGTTTCTGCACCTAGCGCAAGGACGGGGAGGACTGACGAAGGAGGAGTTTATTGAGAGTTTAGGGTTTCGGAGGTATGTGGAGAAGTGCAAAAGTGAGCAATTTGCGCTGACGAAGACTGAGTTTTTGTCTGCTTTGATAGAGGTGTATACAGGGAAGCAGATACGTAATATTACTCGTTTGCTAGCGGAATTAGGTGCGGCTGCCACTATAGACCGTCCTATGCATGACTCTCTGATTGAGCGGCTCAACCCTGCAGTGGACTCCGCTCAGAGCGCTTCGATATGGGAGAGAGTCAGTGAGACTGCAGGCAGTGCGAAAGTCCCTGCACCTACGTATATCAAGCTGCTCCTACACAGTGCTGCAGTGCCCCAGGGCGTCTTTGGTAAGGTCTATCCAGCCCTGGAAGATTTAACCCTGTGGACAGAGCTGAGTGGAAGTGATGACCTGCGGTCAGACTCCAGTGGGGCGAGGAGGTGGGTGGTTAGAGAGGAGGCGTAGGGGTAGCTACTGGAGTTTAGCTCTGTAAGTCGCAGGGAGAGGGAGACTGGGTCCTTGGTGAGGGCAGATGCTTGAGGGAAGGCAGGAATGGAGGTCCGTAGTGTCCTTTACTCTGCTGAAGACTAAGCAGGCTCCAATTTACTCTCTAAAGCATGCAGAGAGGAACTACTGTCTTCCCTGCTAGATGGAATTTATCTCCGAGTACTTGAAGTGCAGGTTGGTGGCCTGCGGCTTGTAGCCGTGCACATGGAAGTACGCCTTGGCCTCCGCTCTCTTCTTCAAGTTCTCGTACCGTCGCTGCGCCAGGATCCGGATCAGGTCGTCATCCAGTACCTTGTTCTTCCTCTCATACGTTTGAGTCAAGTTGTCCTGTGAGAAGCCCGGCAGTGCATCAATTCTCGCTCTCGCATACTTCAAAGGCACTAAGGAAAACCCAATCACCATCAGCCCAAACGTCACTTGCGGGAAGCACTCTCTTTTGGTGGTCCACCAGCGCCAGCCGAACACACGCCAGGACCAAAACACCATTTATAGTGGCGAGTGCTAGCTTATCTTGCCCTTGCGGAGCGTAGGGACGAGGACAGGTCCTGCTGCGGTCTGCAGAGGCTGGTCCTTGTATGTGACTTCCCCAGTCGGGGATATCACCATACGCTCCGAAGCCTGCTCCCAATAGGTCTTTTTCGGAGGCAATTCAGGTAACGGAGCAGACTGCACCCCTGCTATCGATACCACATCTCCAGGCTTGGCGCCCACAGGTGGTCTAAGCGGCTCCACAGTTCCTTCCCAACTCGCGCAAAGCAGCATTCCTTGCGACAAAAATTCTCCCATGCGTCTCGGCTTGAGGTTGGTCAGGACCACTACTAGGGAATTCAGCAGGGCGGGTTCAGCGACTAAGCCGACTAGGCCGCTTGCTATGGTGCGGGTTTCGGTACCAATGTCGACTTCTTGGCAGTACAGACGGTCTTTGGTGGGGTGCTTCCAGATGCGAGTGATGCGTCCAACGCACAGGTTTAGAGGGATTAAAGGGTCGATTGAGGGCGGATTTGGAGGCTTTGGAGTCTGTTCTTGAGGCTTTTTATCCTGCACTTGAGTGCTATTTGACTGTGCACTCGGCTTGTGAGTCTGACTGAAGTGCATGAACCCTGTCATCTCCGGTATACTCCTCATACAACTCATCCATGTCAGTAAGTGTTTCGACCCAGTTCCCTCCACTGCAGCAAAGGCTACAAAGTCCGCCACTGTCAGTTGCTGCGCTACCACAAACTCCCTCCCACCCATATGTCCTTCCAGCCTCGTCAGGAACTGGTCCCTGGGCAGGGTCCTGCTTAGTTCCAACCACGAGCTTACCTGCGCCCTCTGCACAGGCGTCTTTCCCACTAGATCCAGCCTTCCAGCGACCGTCAAAATCCCTGTGAATAGGGCTAATGGAGACCTGAAAAGCCGGGTGGAAGCCACTAGGACTGGAGTAGAAAGGCGGAGTTGCTGGGCTGTGGCTAGTCGAAGGGTGTGGAGGACTGCTGGTGCCTGGGTATAGGCTGCTAGGACTGCTGCAGTCCTGCTGAAGGCGGAGCTGTCGTCCACTATCAATTCCGCCCTTTCCATATATGGGCGAATGCGGTAGAGTGCATGCACTCTCTATTCTGAACTATCTTTATATTATAGCGAATTGAGGACTTTGGCCCGATATTGGAGCCGCAGGGCTCTAATTTATGCCCAAATGTGAATGTTATATAGAGAAGAAGGGAAACAAAGCGTATTTCCTGCACTTTCCCTGCCAAACCACCTAAATTAGTCCTCAAATCCCCACTCATCTAGTCCGATTTTATCATTCAGTCCCAAACTCAAATAATTGCCTCTACACATACAACTAAAGGCCTAAAAGCATCAGTTTCTTCTAAGAAAAACTGCATACAGACCCGAAACGTTGTGTTTTGAGGGGAATTACCGCGAAGGATGACCAATTAGGCGAGATTGGAGCAGGCGGAAGTGCAGGGATGAAGGAAGGACGCAGACCGGTGGATAGAGTCAGGAATATGCGTGAAAGACCAGCGGAAACTGCTTGGAAGACGACTGATGAAAGCCGCTTCATGTCCCGGCAAGGACGTTTCCAGGCAATCTGAGGCCTAAAAGCGCTCACAGCCAGCCGAAGACAGAGAGACAGGTTAGACTATACTGTGAGGCTCGGAGTCTACGAGGCCGCCTGAGCAGTCCAGTATAACCATCGAGCCAGTCGCTATGGTCCGCGAGTTACCCTTTCGCCATCAGGTCGGAGGGTGCTGGGCAGACCATTATAAGGCACTAGGCTAGGTTGAGGACCCCGTTCACTGCGGTCTGCATCTGCGTCTGAGCGTCAGTCCACTCGTCTGACTGAGTGAGTGAGGCGTTGGAGGCCTGTTCCTGCAGGAAAGACTGCAGGTCTTCCACTGCGTCCTGCAGTCTTTTCTTGGTATTGGGCAGCATGGATATCGACTCCTGGATAACATCCTGTTGCTTCTTGACAGCGTGGTCGGAAGCCCCAGAGGTAGTGAGCTTCTGCAAGCGGTCTCTTTCAGTCCTCAGCTCTTCTTCGTAGGAGTGGTACTCGCGGTTGATTCGCTTCACTGCGCCCGCCTTGATCTTCAGCTGCTTCACTAGATCGGCTTCCATTAGATGACTATATCCGCACTCATATTGGACTAGCCTCGGCTTTCCGGCTAGATTGGGGTAGATGTAGTTGTGCGATTGATGGAAGAATCAGGCCAGTGCTGTGATATAGATTGCCCTGCTGATCCCTTCTATTAGAGTACTATTCCTTCCTCCAACTCCCATCTATCCATATCCTTCCACCTCTCCAAACACCTCCCTGTCCCCTTCCCTTGCAAGAGACATCCACTAGTTCAAAAATTAAAGATGACCGCAGCTGCAATCACCCCTCTCAAACTTGCAGTCCGCTTCGACCCGCCGGTTCTAGCGCTGGTGTACAGCGCTGGGTCTAGCAAGCGCTTTCTGCACGAATTCCCGCTGAATGACAACCACCTCCTTTCTCGCCCTGAAGACGTCCTAGCGAACTTGATGCAAGTGCACCCCGGGTACTTAGACAAAGTCAAGGCCGACCAGGTCGTCCGCCTGATCTCCATGATCCAAGACCAATACGAGCAGGACCCCAACTTTGAAGACCAGCAAGGAATGGAGGAGTTCCTACAGGAAATGAAGAGCAAAATGACTGAGGAGCAGTACCAGGACTTCGTGGCCAAGCTCGAGTCAGGGGAAATCGTGATAGACAACGGGGAGTACGAGGAAGAGGAAGATGACCGCTTCAATGACCGGCTGCCGAGGGACAATAGGAAGGGGTTTAGTCCTGGGTCGGAGGAGGAGAACGGAGAGTTGTCGGAGGAGGACTTCGGCTTCTAGTGGACTAGTTAGTTCCTAGTATTGGGAATGTCTATATCAATAGTCCATTCTTCCTCTTCTAATTCTCAGCCTATTTGGCTGCTATGCCAAATAGTCCTAGCGAGTAAAGCTTTATACAAGCTGCTAATATACTGGAAAGTGTGTCTTTCCTGCCTAGCAATATACAGCTTCTAACAGAGTTTTAGAGTCTGATCCTCCACTTTACAGTCACAGCCATACCTCAAGTTCAATAGATATACGCCTACAAGCTTGATTTCCCCTTAGCATATGCACGAATTGTATAGAATTATCCGCAATGGCAGCCGAGAACATCATGCACGAGCTAACCGGCCGGGGCATAACTCTCTCCCACAGCGTATTCACCTACCCCAACCACCAAGGCTCCGTCTACTACGGCTCCTACCAGAACCTGCCAGTGGGTGTCAAGGTCAAGCACTACAGCGACCACAACCCGGATGCACCCAAAGAGTACCAGGTGTGGCGGGAAATGCAGCACCCAAATGTGATACGGCTGTATGACTGCTTCTGGGCGTGGAACGGTACTTGGTGGTATTTGGTCTTTGTGATGGAGTGGTGTCAGTGGGACGCTTCGCAGGAAATCGCCAAGAGAAAGGAGGAAAATAGGCCGTTTCGGGAGGTGGAGTTGTGGAATGTAGCGAAGGGCTTGGGGAATGCGTTGGCCGCGATGCAGACTCGCGGCTTTTCCCACCACAACCTCAAGCTGCAGAACATTTACCCTTTCTCGGATGCACCCAAAATCGGCGATTTCAGTCGTTCACACTTTGTGGACTTATCCGGGTTCAAAACCCTTGATAAAGACGCTAGTGCGACTACAGTGCCGCCCTTCCTCAGTCCTGAACTCCGCTATGCCTGGGCCTACCGTCTTGCCTACAGCGACAGCAACTCCTACAAGGCAGACGCCTACTCCCTAGGAGTCGTGCTCTTCAGCCTCGCCAAGCTAGAGATCCCACAGTACTTCCTGCAGGTGCACGTCCCTGAAAGCGAGGTGAAGGCGGGGATACTGGAACTGGGCTACTCAGAGCAGTTTAAGAAAATGCTGCAGTGCTTGTTGGCGGAGAACGTGGACTACAGGTGGGACTTCATGCAGCTAAGTGTGATGGTGGACTGGCATCTCCCTATGGAGAATGCGCCTGCTGGCCCGGGACCCGGCCCTAATGAGCAAGCAGATGTGCAGGCGCTTGTGCATGATGTTTCGATCAAATTAGCAGTGCAGGAAGAAGCCAAATCAGAGCCAGTCTCTGAGAAGAAGCCAGAAGTAGAAAAAGACGTCAGTTCTTCCGACCTCCAATCCAACCCCGACCCTCCCAAGGCCGAAGAACCCGGCAGCCTATCTAAGTAGGTATCTCTGGGACTAGTTAGAGTTCCTCGTATTGCGACTTAGTGAGCAAGCCTCGTCCAATGCACCAAAACACCATCAGCAGTCCACTAAGGCCCGCCAGTACGTAGTACAGCATCACTGTGGTTAGAGTCACTGCGAAGCCTCCTGTGAAGTCTGGGTGGCGCTTACCGTCTGCGCAGTCGGTGAAGTCCTTGAAGAGCCAGACACTGCCCAGGATGATCCAGACTAGCAGGGCGACTTGCAGGGCTGCGTGGCAGGCGTACTTCAGTGCCTTTACGAACTTCTTCAGTCCCAAAGGGAGGTATTTCCTGATCAGTCGCCAGCCCAGCACCAAGCCCACATGCACTCCAAACAGACAAATAGTGACGATAATCCACGGACGCACAGGCGGGTCGCACCTTCCGTCAGAGGTCAGCAGCACAGTCGCCATGGCCACGATCTGTCTAGGACTCACCAGTGCAGTTTCCAGCACCAGCACCACGTCCACTGCTACACGCAGGATGTTTGCTGGCTTTTCATGCATAAGGGCGTCTTGCATCCTATTCGTTTCGGAACTATTAACTAGGCAGTGTGGCTGGGGAGGAGCCAGAGAGCGAAGCTGTTACTGTCAAGTTATAGGAAATCACTGCAAAAACGCTCTGTTGATGGAGACAGGCTGAGAAAAAGGCGGATTTAAGGAGGTTTTATGGTATTTTTAGGAAAATCATATGAAAAAGGATAAATTCCGCACGAGTTTTCTGACTTTTGTGTCAAATAAAGGTAAAGTCTTGTTAGAAAGCCGGTTTAGTGGCCAATTTCAGCCTTCTTCCTCTATAAATACCGATTTCAAACTCATAAATTCACTTTCTCCCACACGTCAATGGAAAGCTACAGTGCACAGAACAGTTTCAACAGAACTAAGCACGACTTTGTGATTATCATGTGCTTTTTTGCAGCCGATTGTGGCATTTGGCTTCAACTCAGTCCAAAAAGCGTAAATTTGGGTATTTCCGCCAGCTATTAGGTCTTTCCCTCTGCTGCATCCTCGTAAATTCCATAAAATCAGTCCTTTCCCCTACTTGCCTATATGTTTCCTAGTAATCCAGCATGGACCCCGGTTCCTTCCTCCCCCAGTACGCTTCCCGCCGTCTGGACCGGCCCTTGCACTCGCCCAACTCCCTCACACACCGCTTCTTCCTCCGTTCTGGCCAAGGAGAGCTGCCCGCCCCCGACACAGGCGCCATTTGGGACATGTGTGTGGTGAATGTGCTGCTGGCTGGGTCGATGGGGTACCTGGCAGGACTGGGGTTCGGCTTTATTTTCAGTGCAATGGAGCAGGCGGAGGTGGATACCAAGCTAGGCGCTCGAGCCCAAATAGCCCAGGTCTACCGCGGCACTTGGAAGCGAATGACTTCCCAGGCCAAAGGCTTCAGTACCTTCGGAGCACTGTATATGGCCTTCGACTGTCCCCTGGAAAAGCACCGCGGCAAGCGCGACATATGGAACGCCTACGTCTCCGGTTACCTCACAGGCTCGACTATGGCGCTGATCGGCCACGCAGGCCTGAAAGGCGCTGTGCTCGGCGGCCTGTCCTGCGCCGGCTTCTGCGGCTTAATCGAATACTTCCTCGATAGGTAATAATATGAGTCAATACCTGCCTCCGAAGGCGAGAAATACCCCACTTATGAGCTTTTACTCCCAAGGAGAGACGAATTCTTTCCCTGTTCCCACTCGTTTTTCCACTCACTCCGCTGAGCCGGGACCTGCAGCTACGCTTTCCCAGCGAAATCCCCACTTCTCAGAGACCATGGAAGTTAAGCCCTATCTTGTCCACAAAGGAGAGCCAGGGGGCTACAGGCCAGGCCTGTACTCCAATAGAAGTCTGGGACATGTGGGGGAGGCTACTTTGGCCCAGGGAGTTAGTTCCTTGGAAGCTATGAAGGTGGCGAAGGCGAGGGCGTATGCAGGGTAAGGGGTAGCCAGGCTGGCGCAGAGTGCGAGGAATGCGGTTACGCAGTCAGAGTTCTTTCAAAGGAAGGAAACACTACCGACCCCGGAAGCCGGAGCCCCAGTCCAGCCCCACGACTTCCACATAACCATCAGAAAGCGCGACCCAAAGCCGCTGTAAGCCCAATTCAGAGTCCAAGCTACGGCCACGTCTACAAGCGCTCCGGAGTGGTTCGCTATTCCAACCACTGGAGACGTCACCAAAGCGCCTGGGTATGATGGTACGATTACCCTGTTGAGTGGTATTAATGGGTGGATTACTGTTACTCCGAAGGCGAAGGATCGGTCTCGACGGATTGGACGATATGGTCCTTTCGACCAAAGCAAAAAGCAGCATAACCTCCACAGTGTGTCAGACCTAACTCCGAGTTGGATGCAGACTCTAAGCCAGCCGCCCTCCTCAGACCCCTTCATCAAGGTCGGAGGCAGTATGGGCCTCCGCGAGGTAGTCGCTACCTAGGGTCAAAAGCGTTTATTCCTTATGGACGCCCAACCTCCCTTCAAGTCTCAATTCAGTCTCGGAGACTTCCGACATAACGTCCGAACTCACGAAGAAGCGCAGCTGTACATGAAAGCTGCCGAACCCAGAAAGAAGGAGTTCTTGCAGTGGAAAGAGGGCCCGAATCAAAGGTTCGACAAGCCAGTGACCAAGAAAGTAGGCGAGTAGGCCTAAACCTTAGCTATGGCTTTAGAATGGCGCTGATTACAGGACTCATTTCCCTGCTTGTGGTGCAGTGGAGTATGGGACAGCAGCTACTATACGCAAGTCCAGCTACTATCCCGATAGAGTTCCCTGCAGCTGTGGTGTTCATCCCTGTTTCCGGCCGCAGTGACGCTTTGGACTCAACAGATGAGACAGGGAACTACGGCCTAATGGCCTGGGTGGTGCAGTACCAAGTCTCGGTGCCTGCGCTGACCTTCTTTGGCTTGCATACGAATGAAGCGTGGAATGTGGGGGTGGTCAGGGGAGCTTTGGGGCAGTATGTAGTCAAGGCCTTTGACTACTTTGGGAGGAGTTATGAGCTGGTTGTGGAGGGAGTACTGGGGAAGTGGGAACATTTGGCTATTGGAGTGTGTTCAGAAAGTGCTCCCTACACTCTAATAGTCTGCAGGACTGCGTGGCTGGGCTCCAATACCCAATGCCAAACCCGCTTTTTAGACACTTTGCCGGTGGCTTATTCTCCTGATTTCACCCGTATTGACCTTGGAGACTCTGCGGCAGGACTAGTCTATGGCATGTTCACGGATATAACTGTATATACGAAAGGGTGTCTCGATGCGAATTGGATACATGCACAAGTGGCGGCTTTTGCATGTGCATCAGAGTGTCAGTCCTTATGCTTAGGGGCGAGTTTCTATTACTGTTCTGGCTTTTCACAGTTGATTCGGCCGGATTATTCGAAACTTTCTCACCCTTCTTCGATTCCGTTTTACCTAAATGATATTGATTTCGTCTATCGCTCGCCTCTTGGCTCTGACCTGGGCTTTTCAGGGTGGTACAGAAACGACGATTTGACTTTATCTCAGGAAAACCTGTTTAAACTTGAAAACTCCCGCTGCTATCTGCCGTCTAGTCCTGGAGATGGCTGTCAAGTATTGGGAGTGTACCACGACTCTACCAACTTTATAGTGTTTGTAGAGGATGCGATGGGACTAGTGGCTTCTGCTACTATAACTGATGTAAGGACTAAATAGCTGGGATATATGGGGCAATGGGTGTATGTGTCCGCAGGACTGTGTGCAACTACAAATGAGGCAGTTCTGTGTATTGGACTATGGGGAAATATGGCACTGAGCTGTGTTACTGCCACAGCTCCAGGCGGAATCCTCCCTTTCACAGGCTCTACTATCTATGTAGGAGACCCTGACTACCCTGGCATACATGGAGCAGTACGAAACATCAGGCTTTACTCGAATGCCTGTTTTGACACGGTTCAAGCAAATACCCATTATATCGACATAAAAGACTACTGTTGGGCTGGGTGTGTGCATTGCATAGCACCTGATACCTGCGATCTCTGCGATTATGGTTATTATCTAGCCTCCTCTGCACAGTGCCAGCGCTGTCATAGCTGCTGCAATGGGTGCACAGGAGCTGGATATGACCATTGTCTCACCTGCACTCATGCATGTACACTAATAGACACAGATACTTGTGTGCGTAAGAGATATATAG
>Ga0247837_1003689_pt1 | contig 26212 bp, 11 predicted proteins | sample LaCtaG_2_FD_187115 | JGI IMG/M metagenome (GOLD analysis project Ga0247837, IMG submission 187115) | Freshwater microbial communities from meromictic Lake La Cruz, Castile-La Mancha, Spain - LaCruzMarch2015_14.5m | ecosystem: Environmental > Aquatic > Freshwater > Lake | place: Spain: Castile-La...
ACTACACTGATCCGACTTCGGCGAACAGCACCGATGTCCGGATTCCTTGGGCATACTGTCCGACGTGGACCGGAGCGGGCAAGGATGCTGTGACAGCGGCTACGGCCAACGGTGCCAGCACTTCTGACAAGGGTCAGATCACCTACCGTGCCAACGTCGGTGTTCCTTCGTCCACGGGTGCGATGACAGAAAATGGTGGTCTCGGTGGCTGGTCGGAATCTGGCTTCGCCCAGTATCGCGACGGCACCAGCAAGACCATCATGCTGATGGAGAACTTTGCGGCACGGCCGTTCCACAACGGTAACAAGACCTGGACAATCCCGCACACTGGTGTCGACTACAACGCCACTACTGCCACCTGGGGCACTCCGCCGGTATTTATTAACCGGGCTGCCGGTAATGCCTCGTTCAATGGGAACGACAACCTCGGTGGGTCTTCGGAGCACTCCGGTGGTCTGTTCGGCTCGGCGATGGTGGACGGCTCGACGCGGTTCTTCAGTAACACCATCAATTCCAATACGTTTCTCTCGCTGTGCACGCGTGCCGGCGCCGAGCCGTTGGGAGAGGATTTTTAGTGATTTAACCTGATCAGTTGCTGATTCGGGAAGGCAGCCGGCGAAAGTCGGCTGCCTTTTTTTATGCTGGCGTTGCCGAGTGAATCAGCGTTCATCCGTTGACTGAGTGCTTCGGCGGGACCGCATCGCTCAGTCCATGGGCCATGCGGGGCATACAATCACGAATTGCCGGCAAGGAAGAGTCTGCCTGCCGAGCTATCCGAAAATGCTTGCTCATACTGCGGGCTCCCACAGTCATCCATGTCACGGTCAAGAGTGGCAGGGGTTTGGAAATATCTGGCACAAGTCGACGGCCCATCATTGACGGACTGTGAATAACGGCACTTACAGACTGCCGGACTCGCGAAGCATCTTGAGGAAGAGGTTAAGAAAATGCTCTTGTTCTGGTGATCGCCGCGGCACTGCCCGTAACGCCCGCACGAACTCGGCCAAGATAATTCTGGCCTCGTCGCCGTGGCCTCGTTGCAGAAGCACGTCCGCCCGTAGGCAGGCCGCGTTGAGGGCGTTTGAGTCCACGAGCGGCACGGAGCCCCTGGCAAGAGCGAGTGCCTTCATGGTCAAGTCGTCCGCCCGGGCCAAATTACTCTGTATCTTTTCGTAATCGGCGAGCAGCAAGATCGCGGCTATTTCGACCGGTGGGTGGAGGTCGTGCCCCTGATCCTTCAAGGTAAGCACCTGTTCGCAGAGCGCTTTCATCTCCGCGAATTCCCCACGTTTCCTCAAGACTGTGGCCAAGTCGATCGTGGATCCCTGCACAACCTTTTCGTGCGACGGCCGGAGCTTCCGGATCAAGTCGTAGCCAAACCGCGTATAATACTCGGCCAGTTCCGGGTTGCCGACGCTCATGTGGTACTTCGCCAGCTCGCTCAGTACCGTGCACTTCGGGTGCCTGCGGATCGCCTCTTCAGCCATGGCGGTCGCAAACTCAGGATCTCCCTCATTATCAAGTGCTGACGCCATCATCCAATAGGCCCGGAAGTTTTCCTTGTCCTGCCGCAAGAGGTCCAGCCAGATGCCAGTGGGCGTCGCGTAGGCCTGATTGCGGATTTGTGTCGCCACGACAAGGAGTAGGATGACCATTCCAGCGGCGATCGCGGCGGCCCTGTGATCGGGAGGGGCTCGTTGACCGGGCGAGGCTTGTTGCATGGGCGTGGCCGGACCGCTGGCCTCTGCCGGCTCGGAAAGCCGGTGGTCGAAGCGATCAAAAGCCGCCGTGACCGCGAGCACAAGACCAGCCACAACCGGGGCAAGTGCCAGATACATCCGATGTTCATTGGCGACGGCTTCAACCGGCATGATGCTCGACGTCGGAGCGAGAACGAGGAAGAACATCACGCCCAGCCAGGCCCACGGACGGCGGAGGGCGGTTCCCACGACAGTGGCCACGACGAGAGCGGCCACGGCCGAAAACGACGGCCAGACATCCCGCAGCGAGCCAGCCACAGGCCAACTCCCGTAATCAAACCGCTGTCCGATCGGCAGGATTGCCAGCCGCAGATAGTGAAGGATCACCTCCGACTGCGTGAGGAGATAACTGACTGGGGAATGCTTCAACTCCTGGAATTCCTGGTAGCGGCGTTGCTGCGAGAGAAGAACGAGCCCAAGGATGCCCCAGGTCGCTGCCAGCAGCAGATAGTACCCACGTCGGCTCCAGAGACCGCGGCTCCAGGTGGAATGGTTCTCGGGCCCGGGGCCGGCCGTCACGAAGAACCAGTCGTAGGCGAGGATCAGCAGCGGCAGAACAACCGCATTTTCCTTGGAGGCCATTGCGGCGGCGGCTGCGGTGACGCTGCCGACGAGAAGACGTCGCGGCCAGCCCAACGAGGCCGCCCGGGCGAAGGCTGTTAGCGACACGAGGCAAAACATGCCCGTCATCGACTCGATCCGCTGGTAGATATACGTCACAGCCTGGGTCTGCAGGGGATGCACCGCCCAGATCATCGCGATCACCATCGCCAGTGGCACAGCCCGGTCGCCCCAGCGGCCGCGTAGCCGCGGGGAGAGAAGCGTGAGCCGCACGAGGTCAAAGAGGGCGAGCGCTGCGATCACGTGGACGAGTAGATTCGTGATGTGGTAGCCGAAGGGCCGCGTGCCCCAGAGTGCGTGGTCGATGGCGAACGTGAGATAGGGCAGTGGCCTGGCCGGCAGCCTGTTGCCCACGAACATTGCATCCCAAGGGGGAACCAGGCGTTCCATCGCCGGATTTCGCTGAATCTCATGTACGTCGTCGTACACGAAGAACCCGCCGAATGAATTGAGGAACGCGACGCACGTCAGGACTGCGACGAAGACCGCAGCCTGTGGGGCACGGAGGGAACCGGTCATGGCGGACGTTCCGGGGACGCGACGCAGACAGCTTTCGAGTCTACACCGCGGCGATCCGGGCCGCGAGCAGGCTTCCTTCTCGTGGCCCTCACATCCCCAGCATCGTCGCTAAGGCCACTGCCCCCACCACCACCAGCGCCCAGCCCATGAAGCGGGCGATCGGGGGGCGGTCGGCATAGCGGTAATCATCCCGGCTGATCGCGGTGAGCATCCGGCGATGTTCCCACATGCCCGCGAGCGTCGCGGTCATGCCCAGCACGATCAGCGACGCGCCGAAGATCTGCGTCTTCAAGGGCGAGAAGCCAGACATCCTGCGGTCGAATGACAGGGCGGCCTGCCCGAGCCGCTCGATGCCGAAGCCGAGGCTGATCATCGCCAGGCTCGTGCGGATCCAGGCTAAAAGCGTGCGGTCGACGGCCTCGCGGTTCCGTTCGCGGGCCAGTTCGTTGGTGAGGGAGTGGGCAGGACCGTCACCATGGTCGGCAGGGGGAGTTGTCATCGGAATAGGTTACCACCCCGTGTGGGAACGAGAATGCGCCGCCACGGGGGAGGGAGAGGACACGGACAAGTTAAAAACTTGCCGCCACGGGGGAGGGGGAGGGAGAGGACACGGACAAGTTAAAAACTTGCCGCCACGGGGGAGGGCTTACTTGACTTCGACGGGGATGCTCGCCGAGTGGGCCGAGAACTCGGGGGCGTAGCGGCTCTGGATCGTCGCGAAGCCGCTCGACGCCGTGCCGCGGTGGGCCGCCCGGAGCGAATACTCAAAGACATGCGTGCCCCGCGGCAGTCGCTCGAAGAAGAGCTGCGTCGAGGCGTCGCGGACGGCCACGTACCAGCCCACGCCGTCCCCCCACCGCCAGCCTGAGAGCACATCCACCGGCTCCGAAAGGCTCGGCCGATGGTCCTTGAGCTCGAGGAACTCGTAGTCGCGGTCACTCTTCACCACCAGCCGCACGACCAGTTCGTCGCCCAATTCAATCACCGGCTCGACCGCCGTCGCGGAAGCGTCCACGACCGGCACCAGCTCCGGGCCAGCCTTTGTCATCCGCTTGACAAAGAGCTGCTTCTCGATCGACAGCTCCTCGCGGCCCGCCGCCGGCACATTGGCGATATCGTCGAGATACTGCCAGTGAACACCGCCGAAGGCTAGCCCCTTGTCCTGCTTGGTGACCACGATCTCGCCCATCGCGGGAAGAATCTCCCGCCGGGTGTACCGCTCCTCAAAGAAGCCCGTGCCGGCCTCCACGCCGCGGCCGCCGCCGGCAAGGTCACCCGGCTTTATCTGCTCGCCGCCGACCGTCACCGTGACAAGCTCCTGTGAAGCGAGCAGGTCGTCACCATGGCCAAGCAGTGCGCTGACTGCATCTGCAGTGCCGCGGGAGCCGGGCCACTGGCTCGTCCGCTTTTGTGACAGGAGCCAGACCTTCAGGGCCTCGACTGAATCGCGGTCGCCTGCCACCTCGTCAAAGGCCTCGATCATGATCACCTGCGTGGCGATCGGTGCGTAGGCCCAGCTCCACCAGCCCGGATGCGGGTCCCGCCACCACATGCCCTGCCAGGAGTCCTTCTCCATGCCGGCTTGACCACCTCCGCTTGGCTTCACGTCGGCGTCGACGGCCCGCTGCCGGAGACTGTCGATGATCGAGAGGGCCGTCGGCTTGTCGCCCGACCGGACGAGCGCGATCGCCAACTGTCCCTGCGTGAGTCGGGCATCGAGCTTCATCCAGCTTTTCCGACCGACGTCGAGAGCCCACCGGATCGCCTCGGCGGCTTCCCCCTGCGGCGGCGCATCGGCCGTGAAGAAGCTTCGTGCATAGAGGGCGTAGACGCCGATGGGCGTCAGCACGATATCGTCCAGCTTGCCTGCCCAGAGCTTCTCGGCCCGCTTCTTCTCCTCGACGAGCCGGCCGTCGAGCCAGGGAATCGTCTCAATCGCCGGCTGGACGAGATCATTGCCACCCGGCACCGCGGCCTTCACCCCCGCCACACGCAGCCGGCCGAAGCCGCCGAGAATGCCGAGCGTAACGGAATCGCAGGTCTGACCACCGGGAAACCACGGCCAGCCCCCGTCGCCATTCCGTAGCGATTGTAGCCGGTTGAGCGCGGCCTGCATTTCATTGTCGGCGCGTGTCGCGTCAAACAAGACCGCGATCCGTGCCCGGGCCTCCGTCTCATTCACGGCGTCGCGGACCCAGGGCGTCTCGGCGAGGAGCGTCTTCACGAGGTCGGTGTTCTTCTCGAGTGGACTTTCCAGCGAGGCCGTCCCCTTCCACTGTTCAAAGACCTTGCCGATCCGCGGGTCGCTCGTGGCGAGGTGCCGGGCGAGGCTGTTGGCGTAGAGACGCGTGAAGAGCGTCTCAGTGCTCTCGTCTGCCTGCTCCATGATCGACGGCAGTGCGAGAACGGCATACCAGGCCGGATTCGAGGCCGCCTGCACGACGAGCGACTGGCTGCGGATGTCGGTGCCGGCACTCTTCACGAGGCGGTCGAGCGACACCTTCCGTTGGCCCGGCCCCCGGACGGTCACCGGCACGCTCTCGGAGACAAGCACGCGACGCGGCAGCACGATCAGTATCGCCTCCTCGCCGTCAGCCGCCTTGCCATCTGCCTTGCCGGCCGAACCGGTGGCGAGATAGCGGAGCGTGTCGGTGCCGTCGGCCACCTTCACGGTGAACACAACCGGCTTCGACTCACCGGCGGCGAGATCGAAGGGCAGCTCCCGTGGACCGTCGATGAGCGTGTCCCGCGGGTCGTTCGTCCGTGCATCGGCCAGAGAAAATGCCACGCTGCCGGAGAGCCGGCCGGTCGATGTGTTGCTCACCTTGACCGGGATCTGCACGACATCCCCTTCCCGGAGAAACCGCGGCATCACCGGCTCCACCATCAGGGATTTCGCAGACACGCAGCTATCGACGATGGTGCCGCTGCGAAGGCTCGCATCATGGGCGAGCCCCTTGAACTGCCAGGTGGTGAGCGTGTCGGGGAGCGTGAACTCGATCGTGAGGCTGCCGTCTTTCTCCGAGTGAAGGGTCGGCAGGAAGAACGCCGTCTCGACCAGATTCTTCCGCGGTGGCGGCGGGGCGGCGGCCGCAGAAGAACCAGCCGGCTCACCGGGGCCACCCGACTGCTTGTCCTGCTGCTCTTTGCCTCGTTCTGTAGCCGCGGCCTTCCGCATCTCGCCACGATTCCTCGCCATGCCAGCCGCCTCGCCATCCGCCATCGCATCCGCCGGAGCCGCGGCCATCGCCATGGCCATCGGCATCCTCTCGCGCATCATCATCCCCACCGCCATGCGGCGGCCGCCCATGAAGCCGCCGCCGTTGGGTGATCCGAAGGGATCGCGGAGCTCGCGGTAGGTCATCTCGGGGACGGCTGCATGGCTCGTGTCGAACTGGCCGAGGAGATGATGGAACGATTCACCGCCGTTGGTGAAGGCGATGTTCAGCCAGCTCGACTCGCGGCGGAAGAATCCCATCAGGCCATCGGTCGGCCACTGGTGCGGGGCGAGGGCATCAAGCGACTGGTCGTAGAGGGTGGCCACCATCTCGGCGACCGCCGGACTGGCCGGGCCAGCCACCGGATCGGCAACGCTTGTAATCTTCGCCCGCCAGACCTCTTTCGTGCCGGGCTCCAACCGTCGCGTAAACCGTTCCCAAGCGATCGAGAGTTTTTTGTTGGTCCAGGGCACATCGACCGTCTGCGTCTCCGTATGGAGCCGGCCGTCATGCACCAGCCACACGCGGACCGTAAAGCCGCCACGGTGTTCGTCGCCGACCTTCATCGTCACCGGCCACTGCGTCCGGCCAGGCTCCGTCCAGAACCGGGTGAGTATTTTTCCCGACTGCGAGATCTCGACGAGCCCGCGGCCCTTTTCATACCCGGTGCCGACGAGCGCCAAAAAATCGCTGCCCGGCTCGACCGTCTGTGCCTTTGACGTCATTACCAAGGCCCGTTTGATGCCATAGCGGTCGGAATCAGCGTCGACCACCTCGATCAGTCGCTCCGCCTTGACCGCCGGCACGTCACCGACAGCCGGAATCTCAAACATGGCCTTGTAGATACCGGCCGGCAGGCTGGCCGTGGCCACTTGTTTCCCGGTCACGGGGTCGGTGGAGAGCTTCTCCTGCAAGACCGCCTCGCCCACGGCCCAGGTCTCGGGGTTGGCTGGATCCGGTGCCGGCAGTGGAGCTCTTTGCGACGCCGGCCGCACGACGGCCCGGCCCTGACCGCGGCGGCCGCGGATGGGGCGTGGCTGCCGATCCGCTTGAAAATAGTTGCCGCGGTCGACCACCGCTGGCTGCACGAGCCTCGACACGGTGAGCATGCCGGAAGATGCACGGGGCTGGCCGTCGAGCGTCGACGTGGCGAGCGTGATCGCGACCGAGGCCGGTTTGCCATCGGCGCCGGTCGCCTGCCAGGCTTCCGCGGTGAGCGACGCCTCGATATCGGTGTAGCCCGCGTTCACGCTCCGCTCGTCGGTCCGTGTCTCGCCGCTGGCGTCGGTGACTTCGGCCACGACGCGGTAGTTAAAGATTGGGAGTGACTCCTTGGGCACGCTTCGGTCGGCCTTTGCCGGGAAGGTCACGGTGAACAGCCCTGCGGCATCGGTCACCACGGAGCCGCGGGCGATCCGCTGTCCGCCGCCGTCGAAGGGCAGGCCCGGAAAGAACCAGCGGCACCAGATCGGAAAGCGGACCGTCCGCTCCACGTGCCAGCGGACCTTCGCCCCGGCCACCGACACGCCGCTGTAGGTCGTGGCCGTTCCGGAGAGCACGACGTCTCCGCCGAGCGGCACCGACTTCTCCGGGGCGGCGAGCGTCACGAGGAACTTCGGCCGTTTATATTCCTCGACGCGGACGCCAACCCCGCCGGAGAAGCCGTTCGGGCCGGAAGCCTGGGCGAGAATCGACCACTGGCCGGGCAGGGCCCCGGTGGGAATCGGAAAATTTCCGTGGAACGAACCGTTGGCGGTCGTCGCATGCCGGGCCTTGGCCACCTCGCGGCCGTTGGCATCGCGGAAGACGAGATCGATCTCCCGCGTGGCGACGGCCCGATAGTCGCCCGCCGCGAAGTTGCTCGCGCAGGCGATCCCCTTGTAATAGACGATCTGCCCCGGCCGATGGATGCCGCGGTCGGTGACGAGCACGATCGACGACTGCGAGTCGGGCTGCACGTTCTGCCAGAAACTGGTCGCCTCTGTGGCCGCCTCGTGCCGGGTGCCGTCGATCGTCGCGGACGCCAGCAGGACATACTCCCTGCCCTGCTCCAGCGGGATTTCGTAGCGGCCGTTCTTGTCGGTCGTGACGGGAGCGGCCGTGCCGGGGGCAGCCTGGGCAGCCGGGGCGGAGCGGTCGACAAAGCCCTGGCGGTTGCCCTGCTGTTCCCGTAGGAAAATCTTCAAGGCCGCGCCGGCCACGGGCTCGCCGGACGCCAGGTCGACGACATGGCCCGCGACGGTTCCCTGCAGCTGCCCGTTCGGCCGTCTTCCGCCGGCCGGAAATGTTTCAAACAATTGCCGCTGCTGCTCCGCCACGATCGCCAACCGCGTGACCCAGACCAGCGCCACGTGCACCATATTGTCGGCTGGGCTGAAGTCTGCCTTGTGGCTGGCAATCACCCAGTAGGGGCCGGGCTCAAGCGACTTTGCATCGAGTGCCGTGCCCACGGGGATGTCCTCATACCGCTGCCGGTAGTCGTCGGTGGCGGGCAGATCGAACGCCTGCTGCCGTACGGCCGGCAGGGCAAGGATGGCCTGCCGGTCGGCATCATCCATCCACCCGGCATGGGATCTTCCTGTTTTGAGCCGGCCGAGCCAGTCGGCCTTGGCGATGCGAAGGTGCACCTTCGCCAGATTGGTGTAACTGACACGGACCGCCGGCCACGGCGCGGCCCAGGAGCGTTCGGTCTGGATCGAGAGTTGCTTGGCATCGATTGTTGCGACGAGGTTTCGGCACATGACACCGCCCGCACTTTTGGAGTGTGTCTCGGCCCCCTTCAAAGCGATGCCCCGGGCTGCCGCGAGATCGCCGTCGTCGTCCTGCTGCACGAGGCTGGCGAGGTGGAACCGGGCCAGCGAGGCTGTCTCATGGTCGCCGGCGCGGTCGATGAACGACTCGAGTGCCGCCTGCTTCCGGTCATTGAGATCGGCAGCGTCGCCAAACGCCACTACTGCGCCGCTCGCCCAGAGGATGCGATCGAGGTCGGCGGCCAAGAGTGCCGTGGTGTCGGTGTCGCGACGATGAAAGGTAAGCAGTGAGCGGTAGAGTTTCGCCGTCTCGAGCAGCGGTGAATCGACGTCGGTGACCGCCTTATCGGACTCCGGCTGCCACGTGAGGAATTCATCGAGCGTGCCGAGCGCAGGCCCGGCGGCGTCGAGTTCGAAGGCGTCCTCTGGTGCGACGAGGCCACGTTCGCCCGAGGAGGTAAACGCGATCGCATCGTGGACAATCACATCCCAGACCGTCGGGCGGTAGGCGTCGGACATTTGTCCCGGCTGGATGAGTGCCGTCCAATCACCGACCGGCAGGCTCTCGAGCGTTTTCCGTTCGGCACTGTTGGGGCCACCGATGGCAGCGGCGAAGTTTCGGCGAATCTCGCCGACGATCGTCGGCAGATCCCACTCGGCGATATTTTTCAGGTCAGCGGCCGGGCTGCCACCGGCGGTTCGCTGCTGGAACCGCCAGCGGTTCTGCAGAAAGAAGCCCCATGTCCAGTTGGCCCGGATCGCCTCCAGCACACCGCGGGTTTCGGGCGGGGATTTTTCGAGAGCGCCAGCGAGCAGAATAAGACGTTCGGGATCGTCCGGGGCCCGGTCGCCCGTCTCGGCGAGGATCCGCGTGGCGATGGCGCGGGCGGCTTCGGCCCATGCCCGCTCGGCGACTGCCGCCTGCTCGACACCCCGGAGGGCTTCGATCGCCGTCTTCGGCTTGCCCTCTTCGAGCGCCTTTTCGACGTTCTTCCAAGTGGCAGCCCGCGGGCCCGCCGGAGCATCGTCGCCGTGTGCGTCAGGTGTCGCCATGCAGAGGCCTCCAAAAAAAAGTCCAGTGAGGGCGAGAAACATTTGGGTGGCCCGGAGCATGTCTCGGAGCATCCCAACGAAGCGGAAGTCTGCGGTGCGCACGGTACGGCCCTCCAGAACGGCACGGTTCTCCACGGCCAAGTCTACGGAGCCGTGCCAGTTTCGTGACAGTTCGGTGATTGGATTCCGCAAGTTAAAAACTCGCGGCCACGGGAGACAGACGCTCTTGGCTACGGGAGACAGACGCGTCGGCCACGTCGAAGATGCCCTCGCCCTGCCCCTCGTGGCGGCAAGTTTTCAACTTGTCCGTGTCCCCCTCGCTCCCCTCGTGGCGGCAAGTTTTCAACTTGTCCGTGTCCCCTGCCCCCTGCCCCGTGTCGGCATGCCCTCACCATCCCACGAGTCTTCACTGCTTCTTGACAAATGGTGAACGCACGTATACTTATAGCCACCCCCCATAGGACAGTCCTCATGCTCTACGACATTCATGCCACCCGCGAGCGGTTATTCGGACACACTGACTTCCGTGCCGGACAGGAGCAGGTGATCGAGACGCTCTTGGCCGGCAGGAGCGCGCTTGCCCTCTTTCCGACAGGCGCCGGCAAGTCGCTCTGCTACCAGTTGCCCAGTCTGCTCATGGACGGACTGACCATCGTGGTCTCACCGTTGATAGCCTTGATGAAAGATCAGGTCGAGGTGCTCAAGTCGCGGGGTATCGCGGCGGCGCGGCTCGACTCCTCCCTGACGGCGGCCGAGGCGGCGGAGGTCTACGAGGGTATTCGGGACGGCAGTCTGAAGCTGCTCTATATCGCCCCCGAGCGGCTCGTGAACGAGCAGTTCGTCACCCGGCTTTCGCGGGCGAAGATCGCGATGCTGGCGGTTGACGAGGCCCACTGCATCTCGGAGTGGGGGCATAACTTTCGCCCGGAATACCTGCGGCTTGCGCATGTCGCCAAGGAACTTGGCATCAGCCCTGTGCTGGCGCTGACGGCAACGGCGACCCCCGCAGTGGCCACCGACATCCGGCGGGCCTTCGACATCGCCGCGGCAGACCACGTGCAAAACTCGTTCCGGCGGCCGAACCTGAGCTACCACATCACGCCCTGCCCCGCCGGCGACCGGATCGGGGTGCTGACAGGGCGGCTGCTCGAGCGAGGCGGGCCGTCGATCGTTTACGTGACGCTGCAGAAGACGGCCGAAGAGGTGGCGGCTGCCCTGCGGAACAGCGGGCTTCAGGCCCTCGCCTACCATGCAGGCCTGCCGGACGAGCAGCGGCACGAGGCACAGGATGCCTTCATGCAGGGCCGAACCGCCACGATCGTCGCCACGATCGCCTTCGGCATGGGCATCGACAAGGCCGATATCCGCGGGGTCTATCACTACAACCTGCCCAAGACCCTGGAGAACTATGCCCAGGAAACGGGCCGCGCCGGCCGCGACGGTCGGCCCTCGGTCTGCGAACTGTTCGCCTGCGGTGACGATCGGATCGTGCTCGATAACTTTACGTATGGCGACACGCCGACTCCGGAGTCGATCCGGCACCTGCTCGGCCACCTTCTGTCGGCGGGGAAGTCGTCTGCGGCTGCCTCGCTCAATCCAAAGCAGGGCGAGTTCGACATTTCGCTCTACGAGATCGCCCAGGCCACGGACATCCGTCCTCTGGTGATTGAAACGGTGCTCACGCATCTCGAGCTGTTGGGGATTCTCAGGCCGCTGGGATCCTTCTACGCGAGCTACCAGTTCCGGCTGCTTCGCCCTGAGACGGCGATACTCGCCCAGCACACCCCCGAGCGGCAGGCCTTCCTACGGCGGCTACTGCACTGTGGCAAGCGCGGCACGAAGTGGACCACGCTCAATCCAGACGAGGCCGCGAGTGAGCTGGCCGAGCCCCGCGACCGGATTCTGAAGGCGCTGACCTGGCTCGAGGAGTCGGGCAGTATTGAGCTCAAGCCGAGTGGCAGTCGACAGCGATACCGTTTGCTCGGCGGCCAGCAACAGTCTGGCTCGGCAGAGGCCGATCTGGAGCGGCTCACGCAGTCGATGCAGGAATTGTTCGCCGTCCGTGAAGCCCGTGATCTTGAGCGATTGCAGGGAGTGCTCGACTTTGCAGGCCATCGCGGGTGCCTCACCCAGCGGCTGCTGTATTATTTTGGTGAAGGATGTGGCGGGGCGGTCGGCGAGGCGGCTGCCGCCCCATGTGGTTGCTGCACGAGCTGCAACGACGCGCATGCCCCAGCGGCTGGCACACCCGGCGATGCCCCACGGAAAATACCGGCCTCGACCGTGCCGCCGATCACCGTCGAGCAGACCGCGGCACTCCGGAAGCTGATCGCTGAGGGGCGGCTGTCGCTCCGCACTCCCCGGCAGCTGACCCGATTTCTCTGTGGGCTGACGAGCCCCGCCACCACCCGCGAACGGCTCGGTAGGCATGCCGGATTTGGCCTCTTGGCACAGGTGCCCTTCGCCGAGGTGCTGGCCCTGGCCGAGACGCTGCTGGGGTGAGTGGCGTCCCGCGACGCAAGGCGATTTCGCCCGGAGCCACCCCGCTTCCGCGGGATTTTGGTCCCAGATCACCCCGCGGCCGGTCGTCGGCGTGTGTTGAGATGGGGGAATACCGGCCGGGACTGTGCCGGAATGGTGTGCTATATATAGTTATCAGGACATAGCTGACTGATAAGTCAGGCCTTGATGAGTCAGGTTTGAGTGCCGGCGGAGCGAAACGCCGACATCCTTGGAATTCCTTGCCGAACGTCGTGACGTTTCCGTCGCGATATGTCGGCAGCCAGGAGATTGTATGAATCGCTCCGCCCGTTGTTGCTCCCGTGTCGCCGCACTGTGTGCCTTGGCAGCTCTCTCTGCCGGCCTCGGCGTGCCATCGTCTGGCGGCCTTCAGGCAGCCGAGGCTGTGCCTTCCACTCCACTGTCGTTCAACAAAGACATCCGCTCGATCCTGGTCGAGAACTGTTTCTCCTGCCACGGGGCGGACAGCGCCGGTCGCAAGGCTGATCTGCGTCTCGACATGCGAAACGACGCAGTGGAATCGGGGGCCATCGTCCCGGGAGACGTCGATTCGAGCGTCATGCTCGATCGGATTTTTTCTGATGATCCCGAAGAGGTGATGCCGCCGCCGAGCGCCAAGAAGCCGCTGTCGCCCGAGCACAAGGAACTGCTCAAGCGGTGGATCGCCGAGGGCGCCGCCTACGAGCCGCACTGGTCGTTCCAGCCGCCCAAGAAGCCGGAGCTGCCGGCGGTCAACAACAAGGGCTGGATCAGGAACCCGATCGACAGCTTCATCCTGGCGCGTCTGGAAGCGGAAGGCCTTGCGCCCGCACCGGAGGCCGACCGGCGCACGCTGGCCCGCCGGCTCTCGCTCGATCTCACCGGCCTACCGCCGGAGCCCGCGGTCGTGGAGGCGTACGTCGCCGATCCGCACCCCGATGCGTATGAACGGCTCGTCGACTCGATGCTGTCGAGCCTCGAGTGGGGCGAGCACCGTGGGCGATACTGGCTCGACTACGCCCGCTATGCCGACACACATGGCATCCATTTCGACAACTTCCGTGAGATGTGGACCTTTCGGCAGTGGGTCGTGAACGCCTTCAACCGCAACACGCCGTTCGATCAGTTCACGATCCTCCAACTCGCGGGCGACCTCCTGAACGATCATGGTCCCAATGCCACGCCCGAACAGATCCTCGACAACCGGATCGCCAGCGGCTTCAACCGCTGCAACATGACGACCAACGAGGGAGGCGTGATCGCCGAAGAATATCTCGTGCTCTACGCCCGGGATCGCACGGAGACAACATCCGCTGTCTGGATGGGCCTCACGACCGGTTGCGCCGTCTGCCACGATCACAAGTTCGACCCGCTCTCGCAGAAGGAGTTCTACGAACTCTCCGCGTTTTTCAACAACACGACCCAGGGGGCAATGGACGGCAACATCCACGACACGCCGCCGATCCTGCCGGTGCCCAAGCCGGAGGATCGACCGCGATTCGCGGAACTTGAGCAGGCGATTCCGCCGGCCCGAGCGGTCGTCGAGGAGCGGAAGAAGTCCGCCCGTTCAGGGTTTGATGCCTGGATCACGGCGGCTCCTCCGGAGATCGTCGCGAAGTCGCTCCCGCAGGACACGCCGCTTGTGCAACTGCCAACGCTGGAAGGCGCCGGTAGCGCAACGCATGCCTTGGTCGGCGGCAAGCAGAGTGACCTGCCGCTGACGGCGACGACCACCTGGCAGGCTGGTCCGAGTGGGTCGCCGGCGCTTCTGCTCGACGGCAAGGCGGGGGAGCTGTCCGGCAGCGGAGACTTCGAGCATGACCAGTCCTTCAGCGTGTCCTTCTGGCTCCGCACCCCGGCCAACGACTCAAGCTACGCAGTGATCGCCCGCATGGACGAGGCCAAGGCCCATCGCGGCTGGGATGTGTACGTACAGGGGCGACGGATGGCGATGCACCTCATCCACGCGTATCCCGAAGACGCCATCAAGGTCGTGGCCAAGGATCAGCTCAAGCCCGACACCTGGACGCTCGTCGCCGTCACGTATGACGGCTCGGGAGGGGCTGAGGGAGTGAAAATCTTCTACGACGGCAAACTGCAGAAGCAGAATGTGGAAAACAACAAGTTCAAGAAGAACACGATCCGCACGGAGGTGCCGTTGTCGATCGGTGGCCGTTCCACCGGGGCGACTGCACATGGTGTGGGGCTGGCCAGCCTCTCGCTCTGGGGCCGCGGCCTGTCGGCTGCCGAGGTCGAGGGACTATCGCGGGCGCAGTTGCTGGCGGACGTTGTCAAACTACCGGCCGACGAACGGTCCAAGGCGGCGGGTGGACTCTACGACTGGTGGCTGACGAGTTTTGACGAGCCCTTTAAGGCCGCGGCGGCCACGCTTTCCAGCCTCGAGGCGACGCAAGCCGAAATTCGCAAGCGTGGGACGGTGGCCCACGTGATGCACGAGAAAAATGACATGGCCAAGGCCTATGTCCTGAACCGTGGCGAATACGACAAGCGGCAGGACGAGGTGACACCCGACACGCCCGGGGCTCTTCCCGCGTATCCCGCGTCGCTGCCGAAGAATCGGCTGGGCCTCGCCCAGTGGCTCCTGCTCGACGATCATCCGCTGACGGCACGCGTGACCGTCAATCGCTTCTGGCAAGAGGTATTTGGCACGGGTCTCGTCCGCTCCAGCGGAGACTTCGGCATCACAGGAGAGCTGCCGAGCCACCCCGAGTTACTCGACTGGCTGGCAGTCGATTTCCGTGAAACTGGTTGGGACGTCAAGAGGTTATTCAAGCTGCTCGTGACGAGCGCCGCGTACCGGCAGCAGGCACATGCGACGCCCGAAAAGATTGTCAAGGACGCTGCCAATCGGCTGCTCTCGCGGGGCCCGCGGTTCCGCATGGATGCCGAGATGGTCCGCGACCACGCGCTGGCCGCCAGCGGCCTGCTCGTCAAGCAGATCGGGGGGCCGAGCGTGAAGCCCTACCAGCCCGAGGGCGTCTGGGAGGCCGTCTCGATGGGAGGCAACACCAGCCGTTACCAGCAGGACAAGGGGCAGAATCTCTACCGCCGCAGCATGTATTGGTTCTGGAAGCGTTCGGCGCCTCCCGCCTCGATGGACATCTTCAACGCGCCGTCCCGCGAGAACTGCACCGTGAAGCGGGAACGAACCAACACACCGCTGCAGGCGCTCGTCACGCTCAACGACCCGCAGTTTGTGGAGGCGGCGCGGGTGTTGGCCGATCGGGCACTTGAAGGAGGCGGCGAGACTGACGACGCGAGGATCACATTCATCACCGAGCGACTGCTCGCCCGGCCACTCTCCGGTGAGGAGATGGTCATCGTAAAAAGGTCACTCGCCGATCTCTCCGAGTGGTACAAGGCCCACCCCGACGATGCCAAGCAGTTGATCGCGGTCGGAGACTCGAAGCCCCGGGCTGCCGATCTGGTGCAACTGGCCAGTTGGACGATGCTGACGAATGAACTTATGAACCTCGACGAGGTCCTCTGTAAATAAAATGGGGACGGGAGCGATTTTTCACCTATCGCACTGCCCCCTATCTCCCACCGCTTGAAAAATCGCTCCCGTCCCCATTTTACGCTCCCCCTGACACCTTTTTGGGAGAAGCACATGCATCGGATGATTCACTCACCGCTTGATGAACTCGGGCTGAACCTGACCCGCCGCCGCTTCTTCGATCGCGGCAGCCACCTGCTCGGCGGTGCGGCCCTGGCGACGCTGCTGGGAGAGGAGCGGGCTTTCGGCAACGCGTCTTCATCACCGACGGCTGCTCTTGAACGTGTCGCCGGGGCGGTCGGGCCGCAGTTTGCGCCCAAGGCAAAGCATGTGATCTACCTGCACATGGTGGGCGGCCCGCCGCAGCAGGATCTCTACGACTATAAGCCAGTCATGAACGACTGGTACGACAAGGACCTTCCCGAAAGCGTCCGCAACGGTCAGCGGCTGACCACCATGACGTCTGGGCAGACGCGGTTTCCGATCGCGCCGTCAAAATTCAAATTCGCGCAGCACGGTCAGAGCGGCATGTGGGTGTCGGAACTCTTGCCGAACACGGCGAAGATGGTCGACGACATGTGCTTCATCCGCAGCATGCACACCGAGGCCATCAACCACGAGCCGGCGATCACCTTCATGCAGACGGGCAACCAGATCTCCGGCCGGCCGTGCCTCGGCTCGTGGGCCAGCTATGGGCTGGGCTCGCTCAACAAGGATCTGCCGTCGTTCGTCGTGCTCGTGGCGAAGTCCACCAAGCCGGAGCAGGCTCAGGCGATCGGTGCCCGCCTCTGGTCGAGCGGCTACCTGCCGGGAGAGTATGCGGGCGTGAGCTTCCGCTCGGCCGGCGACCCGATCCTCTACATCAATAATCCAAGCGGTGTCTCATCGGAGGTGCGCCGCAAGACGCTCGACGGCCTGCAGGCCCTGAACCAGCGGACGCTGGAGCAGGTGGGCGACCCCGAAACTCGCACGCGGATCGCCCAGTACGAGATGGCGTTTCGGATGCAGTCGAGCGTGCCGGAGATGACGAACATCGCCAGCGAGTCTGAAAGCACGCTCAATCTCTACGGGCCGGACGTGAAAAACCCCGGTTCCTTTGCCAACTCCGTGCTGATGGCCCGGCGGATGGTGGAGCGGGGTGTGCGGTTTGTGCAGATCTATTTGAACCATTGGGATACACATGCAAACGTCGTCGGGCGGCTCACGAGCGGCTGCAAGGACATCGACCAGCCCTGCTATGGCCTCGTGCAAGACCTGAAAGCCCGTGGACTGCTCGATGAGACGCTCATCGTCTGGGGCGGTGAATTTGGTCGCACGGTCTACTCGCAGGGCGGACTCTCGAAGGAAAACTACGGGCGTGACCACCATCCGCGATGTTTCACGATGTGGATGGCAGGCGGCGGTGCCCGCGGTGGTCAGATCTATGGCGAGACCGATGACTTCTCCTACAACATTGTGAAGAATCCCGTGCACGTCCGCGACTTCCATGCGACGGCGTTGCACCTGCTCGGCTTCGATCACGAGCGGTTCACCTATCGCTATCTCGGACTCGATCAGAAGCTCACCGGCGTGGAGCATGCGAGTGTGATCAAGGATCTCCTCGCCTGACTGTTTTTCTCCGGAGTTTTCAACGTGCCGGGCCTGGTCGTGGAATCCGCAAGTTAAAAACTCGCGGCCACGGGTCAACGTGTCGCGGCCACGGGTCAACGTGTCGCGGCCACGGGTCAACGTCTCGCGGCCACGGGTCAACGTCTCGCGGCCACGGGTCGCCACGTCGGGGCCACGGGTCAGAACCTCCAGCTGCGGCGGTTCACAGCGCGGCCGTTCCCGGCCGACGTGCGGAGAGTAGTCCCAAATCGAAGGCCCGGGCCACGGCCTGCGTGCGATCGCCGGCACCGAGTTTCTCGATCACGCCGGCGACGTGTGCCTTGGCCGTGTGCGTTGAGATGCCCAGCAGCCTGCCGATCTCATTATTGGTGAAGCCCTCCCGCATGAACGCCACGACCTCGATCTCCCGTGGTGTCAGCGAGACGCCGGCCACCTGCCGGACCGGCCGGGCATCGGCGACTGCATGCTCGCTGACGGGCCGACCGCCGGCATGCACCTGCCGGATGGCGGTGAAGAGTTCGCTGTGCCGGACGCTCTTGGTGAGATAGCCGTTGGCCCCGGCGGCCAGCGCCCGTGCCACGTCTTCCGCCGAGTCCGACGATGTGAGCATGAGCACGCGGGCCTGCGGGGCGATCGCACGGAGACGCTTGAGCGTCTCAACGCCGTCGAGACCGTGCATGGTCATGTCGAGGAGGCAGACGTCGGGCGTGTGCTCCTGCCAGAGCCTGATCGCCGCCTCCCCGTCATCGGCTTGTGCGATGACCCGAAAGTCAGGCTCCGTGCTCAGGAGGTTCGCCAATCCCGCCCGCATCACCGGGTGGTCGTCGACGAGCAGCAACCGGATGTGGGAGGTCGGGTGCATGGGCAGACGGTTGCAATCCGTTCCTCGGAGGGCGGTAGCGGCCAAGGCGACGGTCCTGCTCCGAATCAGGGCCTCCAAGGAGCCAGCACTCCATTATTCTCAGGCCGGAGACCTTCCGCCAGTAGCCAGATGGCTAATGGGCGGCAGTGGTCACGGTGTGGTCGTATTGTCTCAGGCTCGTGGTTGTCTTGCGGCTTGTAAGCCACCGGCTTGCGGCCTGTATGGATCCCATGGCAAGGCCGCGGCTGCCGTGCCCTCCCCCAAGGACTCACCGTGCCATTCACAAAGGTTCATGCCGTCGTGGCAGCATGTTTCGAAATCACACTGTCCATAGGGCTCGTGACGCCAGCCCACGCCGAAACCTTCCACGTCTCGCCCAGGGGCGACGATGCTGCTGCTGGCACCGAGGCCGCTCCATTTCGCACGGTGCAACGCGGCGCCGAGGCGGCCCGGCCGGGCGACACGGTGCTCGTGGCTCCGGGCATCTACCGGGAAAGGATCGCGGCTCCTCGGGGCGGCACCGAAGGCAAGCCGATCGTCTTTCGCTCAGCCGAACGGCACCAGGCGGTGATCAAGGGTTCGGACGAGTGGCGGCCAGAGTGGCGGCGGCATTCCGATCTGATCTGGTCGGCCCCGGTCGACCCCGCCCTGTTCACCGACACCGCACACGTGGACGGTGGCAATCCATTCGAGATCCCACTCTCGAGCACACCATGGGGCCGCGAGGGCCGGCCCGAGTACGAGCGACACCTCCGCAAGGAACGAGCCGGCAATCCCAAGGCCGACAAGGATCTCGTCTACTCGCTCGGGCAGGTCTTCATCGACGGCCATCAGTTGCGGCAGGTGCCCTTCCGTGTGGAGATGGAAGCGCAAGCCGACGCCTGGTGGTATGACCGCGGCGGCCGGGAGCTGTTTGTGCACCTCGTGGCCGGCGGGCCGCATGGCCATCTGGTCGAGATCACGACGCGGCGGCGGATCTTCGCGCCGCACACACGCGGCCTGGGCCACATCGAGATCGACGGCTTCGTGTTCGAGCACTGCGGCAACCAATACCCCACCGACTTCTGGATGAAGGAGAAGCCTCACTGTCAGCAGGCGGGGGCAGTCGGCACGCGGAGCGGCCACCACTGGCATATCCATCACAACGTCATCCGACTCGCCAACGGCGTGGGGCTCGACCTCGGGGTGGAGGGGCACCCCGAGGCCGATCTGGAGACTGGCGAGCAGAAGCGTCCCGGCAGCGCCGGTCGGCACGAGGTCACAGACAACGCAATCCTCGACAACGGCTGCGCCGGCACGGCCGGCTACATGTCGGACCGTGTCGTGCTCACCGGCAACGTCATCATGGGCAACAACAGCCTGCACTTCAGCGGCCAGAAACGCTGGGAGAGTGGCGGCCTGAAGCTCCACCGGCCAAACCAGTCGCGGATCGAGCGAAACTACATCGCCGCCAACCATGGGCAGTGGGGGCTGTGGCTCGATCAGGGCCCAGGCAGGGAGACGCAGGTCGTCGGCAACGTGATCATCGGCCACGGCGTCGGTATCGACTTCGAGGTGGGGGGGCCGGTGCTTGATAAGCAGGCCCTGATCGCCAACAACGTGCTCATCGACAACGCCGTGGGCATTTCGTTTCGCGAGTGTGGCGGCACGGACATCGTGCATAACCTCATCCTCGGAGCGAAGAAGGCGGCGATCGAGTGCACGATGAACGTCAAGCGGGCCGACACATGGTCGGCCGAGAACATCAGCGTGACCAACAACATCCTCGTCGTCGCGTCGGGCACGGCTGCGGTCATCGATATCACGCCCCCTGATTTTCTGCGGAGCGCCGGCCGTCGGTTCGATGGCAATCTCTACAGCGGCCCGTTGCCGGAGCCGCGGTTTGCGATCCGCGGCCGCGACCGCATGGCGTTCGCCGAGTGGCAGCGATTCTGGCAAGAGGCCAATGCTGGCCGGAATGGCGATGCGACGAGCCAAGCGGTGACCGGGATTTCGTACGACTACGCGCCCGAAACGCGGGAACTGGTCCTCCGCCTGCCGATGGGCATCACGATGCCGCAGTGCTCGCCCGATCCACGCGTGGCGGCCGACCTCTTCGGCAGGCCGTTTCCCGAAGGGAACGTGGCTCCCGCCGGTCCGTTCGCAGGCCTCCGGGCGGGGGAGAGCCGGTTTACGCTCTGGATGGATCCGCTACCCCATGTGGTGGGTCTACCGACCGGAAAATAGGGTCGTTGGCGGGTTTTGGGGCGGGAAACAATTTTTCGCCATAGCCATCTGGCTAATAGGCCCAGGCTCAGGGTGACTGTACGAATAGGGATATGGGGCGACTTTCCCGAGCGTTCCGACTCCGGTCCGATTTGACTATCAGCACATCAAAGGTGATTCATGCCGACATCAATCAGGTCTGCTCGTGCCGGTAATCGTGTGCATGTGGGTTTTACCCTCGTTGAACTCCTCGTCGTGATCGCCATCATCGGTACGCTCGTCGGCCTGCTCCTGCCGGCGGTCCAGTCGGCGCGGGAGGCGGCCCGGCGAAATGCCTGCACCAACAACCTGAAGCAGGTGGCCCTAGCTGTCCACAGTTACGACACGGCCATGAGGCAGTTTCCACCGACCGCCTCCAACCCCTCCATGAAGACCGCGACGAACACCGCCTTGAACTGGGATGCGATTGGATTCATCCAGCCGATCCTGCCGTTTCTCGAAGAGCAGGCGCTCTACGACCGAGTGATTGCCTATGCGACAGCAGGCGGCCGGCCGTGGGACACGACGACCAAGGGCGGCATCGTCTGCCCCTACACGGCCCAGCCGAAAACGCTCCTGTGCCCTTCCGAAGTCAATCCAGCGCAGCCCAAAGCAACCGGGCCCAAGGGGATGACGAGCTACCACTGCAACCGCGGCGATATCGCCACCACGGCGAAGAATCTTCATGATGCCAGTTCTGGGACGCCTCTCACGATCGTGCGAGGGCCATTTGGGGATGCTAGCGCCGGCAAGTTTGGTCTCAACAAGATCACCGACGGCAGTTCAAAGACGGCCATGCTGAGCGAGATGGCGATCGGTACCGGTGACAATACGTTTCCGGGAGGTTCTGCGACGAGTGCGACGATCACCGGGTGGACCAAGCCGAGTGTCTGCGCGGCGCTTGGGGGGCCGGGTGGTTACACGGGCAGCGTCTACACGAGCACAAACCTCATCGGCTCCCGCTGGGGGGATGGCAGTGACACCAAATACAACTCCTTTTTCATGATCCTGCCGCCCAACACCGCGACCTGTCAGACCAACAGTGCTAGCACGGTCGCGATGCTCACGGCCAACAGCTACCACGGTGACGGCGTGAATGTCGCGATGTGTGACGGCTCGGTCCGCTTCGTTATCAGTAGCATTGATGCGGGTGACCCGTCGCAGACCCCGCCGGTGACAGCCCTGGGGGCCTCGAGGTGGGGTGTCTGGGGTGCCTTAGGCACGGCCACGGGGGGCGAATCGAACACCCAGATTCAGTGATATGCGATACAAGCCAAACACGATACCAGTGACATGCGATCGATGAGGGCCCTCCCGATGCATTACTCCATCACACCTGCAGCGAACCGAAACACCAGTCGAGGTTGGGCAACCATCCCTTCCAGGTGGCTCCCATCGATGATCTCTATCGCTATCGCCGTCGCCGTCGGCCTCGGATGTCTCGTTGGCTGCGGTAGGTCTGGGCCCGTGGTCCAGTTTGTCGAAGGACGAGTGGTGCTCGACGGCCAGACTCTGGAGGGAGCCACGGTTGGGCTTTCTCCGGTCGCGGGTTCAAAGGGGCTGCCGGCCTATGCGAGAACCGATACCCAAGGCATCTTTCGGGTGACGAGCACGCGAGGCGGTCGTCGTGATGCCGGTGCTACCGAAGGCGACTATATCGTCACCATTTCGAAGGTCGTGGCAGACGAGGCGGACGTCGCGGTCGAAGCCACCGAGCCTGGCGAACGGCCGAAACCGGTTTCCTCGCGGAAGCCGCCCCGGAATGTGGTGCCGGAGGTGTATGCCGAAATCGACACTTCCCCGCTCCGCGCAACCATCAAGCGGGGTGCCAATACCGGTCCGGCGTTCGACTTCGATCTGAAGTCGTCGGGAGCGAACGTGGTCTCGGGCAGACGTTGACAGCCAGCGTCGGCCCCCCCGATTGACTCCTCTTCCTGGCCGCCGCATAGTGGAAGTCGTGGGCTCGTTCCGCGTGGAGTTGCTGTGAAACGAGCTGCTGTTGTCACTGCCTGCCTGCCCACCCTGCTCTGGCTGACGGGAGTCGGTTGCCTTGCGGCAAACGATGATCAAGACGCGTCGTCCGTTTCCGGGGTTGTCTCCGAGATTCAAGCCATCTCAGAGATCTTGATGGCTTCCTCCTCGGAGCAGGATCTCGCCAGTTCCGTAAAGATCGCTGGAGTGGTGACGCTGGCGGTGCCGGAGCGGTTTGATTTTGCCGTTCAAGATGACTCGGCGAGCGTCTGGGTCACGGCCCTCGAACTGGCCAACGTCGAGCCGTGGGGCAGCATCCGCAGAGCCCTGCGGCCGGGTCAGAGGGTGGAGGTCGCAGGCGTGCTCGATCGCGGCGGCTACGCGCCGCGAATTCTGATGCGGGAACTCCGAGTCGTCGGGGAAGACACGCTGCCGCCACCCCACCCCGCCGACATGTCGCGTCTGTTTCGCGGCATCGACAACTGTCGACGGGTGGCGATCACGGGAGTCGTGCAGGGCATTCGCGAACAGGGCCGCGAGTGGGGGCTGGTGGTGTCGTCGGATGCACGGCGGATGCTCGTGCGGGTCTCCAAGGCAACGCATCCGACGAGGCCCGATGATCTGCTCGATGCCACGGTGCGGTGCGTCGGTGTTGTCGGCGCGGTCCGCAATACCCGTGGCGAGTTTCTGTCACCGACGCTCTGGGTCGGCACCGCCGAGGATGTGGAGGTCGTCGAACAGGCCCCCGCGGAAGCGTTTGCCACGGTGCTTGTGCCGCTGGAACAGATCGCCGGCTATCGGTTTGAGCCACGGTCGGACCACCGGCTCCATGTCGAGGGAATTGTGACGGGCGTGGTGGCGGGCCGCTCCTTTTACCTCCAGCAGGGGCTCTGCGGTGTCCGTGTGCTGGCGGCGTCCGACATCGGGTTGCGGCCGGGTGACCGCGTGCAGGTGGCGGGATTCCTCGATATGAGCCGGCAGATCGCCGGCATCACCGATGGCCTCGTGCGGGTCGTCGGGCATGGCGCGGTGCCGGTGGCCAGGACGATCAGCCCACAGGACATCATCCGCTTGAACACGGAGGCTCGTCGGCTGGGAGTGATTGCCCAGCCCAGTAACTACGACGGCTGCCTCGTGCGGTTTCCGGCGAGGCTCGTGGAAAAAAAGACGTCGGTGCCGGGCATCGGCCATTTGATGCTCTCCAGCGGCGATGCGACGCTGGCGGCCTTGTACGACGGCGAGGGCTTTGAGGCTCTCAACGCTCTCACGCCGGGGAGCGAACTGCTCGTGACAGGCGTGATCCAGATCACCATGCAGGGTGACGAGGGGCTCAGCTCCATGGCCTCCGATCCGGTCATCCAGCTAGTCAGCCTCTGGCTGCGGTCGCCCGCGGATGTGCAGGTGCTGAAAACGCCCTCGTGGTGGACGGCTGGCCGGCTGATGGCGGCCCTGTCCGGGCTCGCTGCCGTGCTGATGGGCTCGCTGCTCTGGGTGGGGATGCTGCGACAGCAGGTGGCCACGACCACCAGGCGACTCGCCTCCGAGATGCGGCACCGACGTGACGCGGCGCTGGAGTTCAGCGCCACCCTCCGGGAACGCAATCGACTGGCGGCGAATCTCCACGATACGCTCCTGCAGACGCTTACTGGCATCGACTTCCAGCTCGGTGCCTGTCGAGCGCGGGGAGCCCAGGACGGTGAAGAGCCGGCAACGCATCTAGAGGTGGCACAGAAGATGGTGGCCCATGCGGCGGAAGAACTCCGCGGCTCGGTCTGGGCGCTCCGCACGATGCCTGTGGCGGGGCGATCCTTCGGAGAGTCACTCGAGGCGATGGCCAGGCAGGTCGGCCATGGCCATGCCGAGCAGATCACGGTGCGGGCCGCAGAGATGCCGGACGATGTCCCGCAGTTCGTGGCCGGGAATCTTCTCCTGGTAGCGCAGGAGGCGATTCACAATGCGGTGCACCATGCGGGTGCAGGCCGGATCGACGTTGTGGCGACGTGTGACGCGGCCGCGGGCTCGATCGACCTGAGCGTGCGGGATGACGGCAGAGGGTTTCAGCCGGGTACGCAGCTCGGGCCGGACCAGGGGCATTTTGGACTCTCCGGCATGCGGGAACGGATCGATCGTCTGGGTGGAACCGTCTCGATCGACAGTCGTCCCGGGGGCGGCACGACCGTGCGGGTGGTCGTCCCGCTCAGGGAGTACGACACACGGATCGACGTCGACGACGGTCGCGCCACCGGTTGAGCCACGGTTCACACATAAAACAAGGAACGACGCGATGAAGACGACTCGTCGGGGGTGCCTGCGACGGGCCCGCACGCTGCTGGCCGGAGGAGTGTTCCTTGGCGGCGTGCAGCCAGCCGGGGCGCGTGGTGATGATCGTGATGCCGTGGATGTCTGCGTCTACGGTGCCACAGCCAGCGGCATCATGGCGGCGGTGGCCGCGACACGGGAGGGAGCGCGGGTCGTCGTGATCGAGCCATCGCGGTGGCTTGGCGGCATGACTGGCGGTGGCCTGAGCCATGTCGACTGGGGACGCGGCGAGGCGGTCGGTGGCACGGCCCGTGGCATTCTCAAGCGGGGCTTCAACGACGCCCAGTATCGCGACTTTTTTCGCGACCTGCTCGCCGAGCACCGCATTCCGGTGGTCTTCGAGCATCGGGTGACGGCGGTGGAACGCGACGGCGCCGTCATCCAGAGCATCACCCTCGATCATGCCCCGCCCGACCGGCTGGGCTGCCCGACGCCTGAGCCGCGGACGCCGGCGGCGCGGCGGGTGGCCGCGAAGGTGTTCATCGACTGCTCCTACGAGGGCGATCTGATGGCGCGGGCCGGCGTGTCCTCTGTCTTCGGACGGGAGTCACGCGGCGAGTTCGACGAATCGCTGGCAGGCGTGCAGCCGCCTCTGGCCGTCTACGACATCGATCCCTATCTCACGCCAGGTGACCCGCAGAGCGGCCTCGTGCCACTGCTGCAGCAGATCGAGATCAAGCCGGAAGGAGAGGCCGATGCGCTCACGATGGGCTACGGCTTCCGCTGGAAGTTCAGCAAGGAGGCAGGCAGCCTGCCGCTCGATCCACCCGACGATTACGACCCGCGGACGTTCGAACTCTATCGCCGCGGGTTCCAACAGAACGTTGACATGTTCACCGGCCGGCGAATGCGGAAGCTGGGAGAGTTCGAGGAGGCGAAAGGAAGCGTCTTTCAGATCGGCATCGGCAACCTGTCGCGGGCCCTCTGGGTAGCCACTGTCTTCGGCAGCAACGCCGAGTATCCCGATGGCGACTATGCGACGCGGGCCCGTATCTGGAAGCGTCAGCAGGATTACGTGCGGGGCCTCACGTACTTCATGCGGACCGACCCATCCGTGACGGCGAAGTGGCGTGACCAGGCGTTGGCAATCGGCCTCCAGCCCGGCATCTTCGATGACACCGCAGGCTATCCACACCAGCTTTATGTCCGCGAGGCGCGGCGCATGCGGTCCGCCTATGTGGTCACGCAGAAGGACATGGAGGGGCGTGCCGATATCGATGATGCCGTGGGGCTGGCCTCCTATGGAGTGGACGAGTGGCCGTATGCGATGG